>OKXB01002933.1_pt1 | contig 12446 bp, 8 predicted proteins | sample 1601731 | NCBI WGS metagenome assembly OKXB01 (sample SAMN04414077, study PRJEB24778) | human gut metagenome | material: faecal | host: Homo sapiens | reverse complement strand
ATTTGACAAAAAGCGCGAAAATGGCGGCGTTTTGGCAAGGTTCGTTTTATTCTTGGCTGGCATAAAGGCTGTCGCAAGAAAAACTCAGTTTTCTTGCGACAACCCGAACAGTGTTATTGCTCTGCTTAACTGCAGAAGTGAAGCACGTTAATAAATAATTGCTCACTGTTTATGTTTAGCTTGTTTCCCTGCCTGAATTATTTCGTTAGAAATACAGGAACTCCGTCGACGATTGTCCAATATGCGCTATCCCAATCTTTGATTACGGATTGCGTTGTTTCGTTGGCTTTAAGTTCATCAAAGTCGGCAAATGCACAAACAGCGTGATCGGCAAAAGTTCCCGTATCGCGTGCCTGCGTAATGGTGTAACCCTCGGGGCAAACTGCAAATATTCCGTTATAACCGGTATTGCTACCGCCAAGAAGTCTGAATGACGCACCCGTTCCCGAAATGACAGCCTGACTTGCGTCTACAAACACATTGGTAATTTTACCACCTTCTTGTTCGGATCTGCAGTGATTATAGATAGTACCGTTATAGTCGCTGCCTGCGGAAATAGATACGTACTGCACGTATACGTTTTCTATCGTACCAAGTCCGCCCGAACAAAGGAAATTGCCTTCGCCGGCAATCTTTGCATTTGTAAACGCTATATTTCTCAATACGCCGTCTTTAGTCATGCAACTGATAAACGCATTGCCCGTAGCGGTCAGCCCGTCGATAGCATATCCGCAACCATCGAATATGCCTTTGAAACCATACGCTCCATCAACGTCCCAACGCTCAAACGTAACCATAGTTGCGGATGTAATATTCGCTCCCAATTTAAAGTAACCGCCGAGAATTTGATTTTCGGTTTCACACGCATTTGCAATCTTTATCCAGTTTGCGTAGTCGGTAGCATTCTTCAGAACTTTGCTTATAAGCGTTGCAGCAATCGTTATTGTTTTACCGCTATCGTCTGTCACGACAATTTCTTTTTCCCCATAATTGAAACCGAACGCCGAACGAGCGACAGCCAACTTGCCGTTTGCAAAGGTAAAACCGCTTGCATCTATCGCATTGCCTTCCATTGTAACAGAAGCGACGTTTCCGAACGTAAAGCCTGCTGCCGTACAATCGATTTCCAAGGCGTTGTCGTTAAGTTTAACGGTGTCGTTGTCTACGAGTATATCGAGATCGATATCCTTTGCCCCGAGGTCAATACTGTTTACGACATATTTTTCAGGTGCAGGTATGCCGTCGTTAACGATCCAGAAGCCGTTGTTATTCCAGCCTTTGATTACGGATTGCGTCGTTTCATTGACTTTAAGTTCATCAAAGTTTGCAAAGTATGCAATAGCCTCATAGTTGTTTTTCCTATCGCCGATAGCCTGCGCCGGGTTGTAATTTTCGCTCGGACAAACGCCGAACACTCCGCCAAACCCGCGTGTCGTGTTGGACGTCAAAATTCTGAACGTTGCCCCGTTTCCGACGACAGTTGCTTTACTTGCGTCAACAAATACGTTACGCATAGCGCAATAATCGTATTTGAAATTGGCAATGGTTCCGTTGTATTGGCTACCTGCCGAAATTTCCGTATACTGCACGTATACGTTTTCGATTGCGCCTTTACCTCCGGACGTAAGGAAGTTACCCGCGCCGGTGATTTTGACATTAGTGAACGCAATATTTTTAAGCACTCCGGTCTCGGTCATCGTAGTAACAAATGCGTTACTGTCCCAACTGTTTCTGTTAAGCCCGTCGATGACATAACCGCAACCGTCGAACACACCCTTAAAGCCTTCGCTGCCGTCGGTCGCACCGCGATTAAACATAACCATTGACGTTGCCGTAATGTTTGCGCCCAAGCGGAAATACCCGCCCCACAAAGTTGCACTTTGCTCGCACGCCTTGGCAATGGTAATCCAGTTTGCATATTGGTCGGAGGTCGTAATCGTCATTGTAACGACAAGAGCGTTTATTGTAACGTTGTATGTTTCGTTTTTATCGGTTACGCTTATGCCAAATGCCTTTTCTCCGTATATACCGAGCGGCAAAACAGTGGCAAGACTGACGACGCCGCTCTGAACTGTTGCATAGTAAGTCGCTTCGTCTGCAGTAAGCGTTACTTCCGCATTTCCGTTGTAACCTATGGTTGTCAGATCGAGTTTACCATCGGTCGCTTTTCCATTTCCGTTGTCCACGGTCGCAGCGAGATCAATCGTTTGTTTGGCGCCGAGAGTACCGGTAACGTCCTTTTTGCCGCATTTGCAAGCCGCCGTTTGCAAACCATCGCTTTCGCTTACCGTAATGTTGTGTTGCGGAGTTATCGTTAAAACTTTTTCCGCGCCAGTGTAGTTTGTACTGTCGGCAACTGCAGCCTTGACATAATAGGTTGTACCATAGATAAAGGCGAAATCTGCGAGTTGTTCTTTTGTATAGTAATCGTTACCGTTGTCGGAATAAGTAAATGTTACCGCCTTGCCGCTTGCAGAAGTTGCCGTAAGTTCAGGGACGGAATCTCCGCAGCGTACGGTTACGTTGTCAAGAGAAAAATCGATGCTGTCGGCAATTTTGGCAATTGTAATCGTAAATTTGTTTTCCCCATCGACAACATTGTAGTTGGCGGCAGCTATAATTTTGTAAATAACCGTATACTCGCCCGCGTCCGTTGCCGCGGGAATGTTTATAGTCCACTCGCCGTCTCCGAGTTTGTATTCGATTGTCGCCCCGACCGCACTGCCGGCAACGATAAGCGCCTGAGATTCGCCGTTGTATGTCAACCCTGTCTTCGCCGTGGGAGCGGTTACTTGCGCGTCGGCTTTTGCAATGGTTACGGTAAGTTGTTGCTTTTCGTCATCGATTAAGTCGCTGTGGCTATCGTCGCCGAGAACTTTGTAGTACACGGTGTATTCGCCTGCGTTTGTCGCCGTGGGGATTTCAGACGACCAAATGCCGTCGACTCCGAGTTTATACTGCATTGTGCCGCCGTCAACCACGCCTGCCGTAATCAGATTAAGCGAATCGCCTGTGTAAACAAGGTTTGCAACAGCCGTCGGTTTAGTTGTAAGTACGGCTTTTGCACGAGCGATCTTAAACTCCGCCGTCTTTTCCGCGCCGTCGTAGTTCGCCGTTGCGACAACCTTTGCTTTGACAAAGTAACTACCGGCCGCTGTCGGAACGGTTTCGACAAACGTCCCGTCGGCAGTCGCGCCATAAGCGAACGTCGGCGTGCCGAACAGTGCCGTTGCAACGGGCATTTTGGGTTCTTCGCCGTATGTCCAACCTTCCAACGACAAAGCCGTGATTTGGTTAGGCGCCTTGGTAATAGCGAACTTCAAAGTAACCTTGGTCGCATCATCGCTGTCAGGCGTTACCCACTCGTAATTTGTTTCATCGGACAGTTTCAGTACAACGTCGTATTCTCCTACATCCGTACCGCCTTCATTGGAAACAATCTCGTAGCCATCGTTTTGCGGTACTACCGCGGTCAATTTACTGCCCGTGTAGACCTGCGAAGCAATGGTAGGAGTTTCCAATTGTGTTTTTGGCTCATCTTTCTCGCATGCGGCAAACGTGGCACACACAGCCGCCAATGCAAAGAAGACAGTCAACACACTGAGAATCTTTTTCATATCATTTCCTCCAGATATTTTTCCGCATTGTCAGGTGTTCTGCAATGCGTAATTTCCGTTATGTTCTTACTTATTTATCATAAAAAATCAAAATGTATAAAGGAGCATTAAATTATTTGCAAAATTTCTTCAAGTTTATTTACTTTTTTGCAACACAAGCAATCCAACCCGCTTTGAGTTATGTTGCCGCCGTTAAGCCCAACGACGGGGAACCCGGAAAAACGCAACGATAACACACCGGCAGCACTGTCTTCGATACCGATGACAGTTGTCGGATCGGTTACTTTTAATCCCAAATATGCCAGTTCGGTATAAATCCACGGATGCGGTTTTGAAGCAACTTCGCCCAAAGTGCCGTAATCGCCGACATCTTTGCGGCGTCCTCCGGTAATGATTGCGTCATAGTAATTTCTCGGGTCGCCCATATTAAGTGTACGAAACGCCGCAACGATTTCGGGAATGGCTTTATAGTCCAGACCGCTTGTCGCCAGACCTATTTTAATATTTCGTTTTTTTACTTCCGTCAGAAAATCTTTCAGCCCGTCTGCAGGCTTAAATGCGTCGACGTGCCCCCTGCCTTGCATTATTTCTTTTAGTTGAAACTCTGCTATATTGTGATAGCACTCTACCGCTGAATTTATATTTTCGTCCGGCATATATTTGTTAAGACAATAATTTAGATGATCAACCGTTGTAAAACCCGAAACAAACGGTATATCGGATTCCTCAAGCGAAAACTTGTCGTCGCCGAGCAGTTTTTGCATTGTCTGCTCTATTACAAACACCCAAAAGTCCTCGCTTGTAAGAGTGGTTCCGTCCAAGTCCATAAGTATTGCTTTCGCCGGACCGAAAAAGCCCACAGGTTTTATCAAATATGACGCGTTTACGCCATAGTTCGTTAAATTACCGTACAAATTACCGTTTTGTTCGGTAAAAATCACATTGCCAAGACTTTTGCCGATTAACCTTTTCATGCAGTCTCCTTTGCAAAATCCGTTACTTCAATCGTTGCAATGTCTTTGTCTGTTGCTCCGTAGACGTACAAAGTGATTTGTTCACCTGCCTGTAAATCTACGTAATTATCCGAATAGGTAAACCTGTAATTGTCTTTCATGCGCACAATTACGCCCTTCGCAAATTGTTTTGCCTCAATGGTGACGGCATAACAGTCGGACAATTTCTCCACACTATAAGTATAATCGCTTGCAAAACGACACGTGTGCCACATATCGTATGAGAACACCGTAACGTGTTTTACGCCATCCATGTCGTACTCGGCAAACAAATAACTGTCGGGCGCGTTATATTTGTCTTCAATATCAACGGCACTGCCGCCTGCAGACGTAAGCGTTACTGTGTGTTTCCACACGGTTTTGCCGTCAAGTGTCCGCATTCCGTATGTTACGTCTACCGTAACTTCACGCAAATCGTCATTCAGTAAAACCAGTTGCAACCGTTTATCTTCGTTTTGCACATACGTGACGACAATCGGAGCATAACTGCGCTTCATTTGATAATAAGCTTGCTTCGGCTCGCAATAATAATCCACTACCGCCCACGTTGCCGACGGCCAGATATCGCTGTACATCCAGTTCATAAAACCGCCGCATGCAGGGTTTGCACGAGCAAACTCTATTTCGGCGCGCATTGATTCGGCGTGACTCGTCATGCCCTTTGCCACAAATTGTCGCAAAGTGTCGCTCTTGCCATACAGCGTGTCGGCATACAATATTTGCCTCTCGCAAAACGGCACCTTGAATTCCGAATATGGATTTTCCATCAGGCGGTCTCTCCAATACTCATTCATCGGCCACAGTTTATCCTCGGGAAACATCCGTTTGTATATCTCTAACGTTCCCGGCCCCATATTGGCGCATTCCGATACAAACATAACGCCCGACTCGCTGACTTTGTTGCGATAGTTAAGAACCCCGGAGATAAGACTGCTTTCGTAACTGCCCGCATGCGACTCGCCCGAAGTTCTGTCGTTGCCGACGTCGGTAAGCGAACAAGGACTTTGACGTGCATAAGGACGCGTACCGTCATAATTATCTACCGTACCGCGCAGAATTACGTCAACAAAGTAGTCTCCCTTGGTGATTTTAAGCCCGTAGGATCCTGTTTTTTCATTGCCTCCGCACCAATATACCAGTGACGGATGGTTGCGCAATCTGCAAACCTGATAGGTAATCTCCTTCTGGCAAGCATCAGCAAACCCTGCGTCGTCTTCGGGTATATCGGAGCAGGCAAACATAAAATCCTGCCACACCATGATACCGTTACGATCGCAAATATCGTAAAAAACGTCCTTTTCGTACAGTCCGCCCCCCCACACACGCAGCATATTGAAGTTAGCTTTGGCGGCTTGCCCGATCAATCGTTGATATTTTTCCGTAGTAATACTGCCGATAAAACACTCGGCAGGCACCCAGTTACTCCCCTTGACAAACACGTTTTTGCCGTTGATTTGCAGTTTGTACTGCATACGCGTTTGATCGTACGGTTGTTGACATAAAGATATCTCTCGGAAAGCAAACTTTTCCTCTCGCTCATCCGCAACCTTACCGTTACGCACAAGTTGCACCTTGTACTCGTATAATGGCTGTTTGCCGTAACCGTTTGGCCACCACAGCGCAGGATTTTCGATAGTAAAGTTTGCAAAAATCTTTTCACCCGAAACTTTGGTTTCGAAAACGATACAGTTGTTATCCGAAATCGGCTCGTCGGGACGTTTCGCCACTATATAACGAAGCGCGTCGTTTATGCACTCCGGGGAACACTGTCTTAGCTGGTTGTCTTCGGTCATATGTTCGCGAACGGTGTAATTAAGATCTGTAAATATGCTCAATTTTCCGTTGTTAAATGCGCGATAATGAACATCACTGATACGGTTTTTCTTACATCCGACTAACCTTACATCGCCGCAGATACCGTACCCCGGCATATCGGGCGCCCAGTCCCAACCGAAGTGACACTGAGCCTTGCGCATAAACAAACGTTTGACGTTAAACACGCCGTGATAACCTCGAGTGTCGATGCTGTCCATCACCCTGCCCGTCGACAACATTTTTACAATAAGCAGGTTGCCGCTTTTTTTGACAATATCCCTTACAGAATAGGTGTACTTCAAAAACATGTTTTGAGTATGCCCCAGTTGTTTGCCGTTGAGATATATGTCGGCATATGTGTCTATGCCGTCAAATTCCAGTAAGATTTCCTGTTCGGCAAACATCTCGTCGGAAACGTCGAAGCGTGTTTCGTAAACGAAGTCGCGATTTATTATCCAATGCAACTGTTTGTGATTCATCCCGAAATACGGATTGTCTATTATGTTGTTGTGCCATAAGTCCAGAGTAACGTCTCCCGGCACAACGGCAGGCAATTGCTTACCGTCGTAATCTATCGTCCATTCTTTGTTTAATCTCAATTCCGTCATATTTTTTCTTCCTCTGTAAGGCTTGCGTTACAACAGTTGCAGCAGATCGGTGTCGATAAGGTCGGATTTTTCCAAAACGGCATCGCGTCGTCAAGCAATGCCCGATGATAAAAAATTTTGTACCGTTGTAATTTTTTTATATCCTGCATCACTTTTTTTCCTCCACTGCAAGGCCTACTTCAAACATTCTGCTCCAAGGCATATAGCAGTCGGAAATTTTGTACTCGGTGTAAATTTCGGGGAAGTAATCTCCGACAAATTTATCCAATTGACGAGCCACCACGTCGGAAACTTTGCCGCGTTGTTCGCCGACATCGAAGTAGTTGTAACCGAGTTTCGGCAACTCGTTTGCGGTAACGCTGCCTCTGACGTGAGAGCAATAGGCAATATCCTCGTACACACGCTCGGCAGTAAAACGTCTGTGCGTAGGCGTGTTTTTGAAAAAGTTGTAAAACACTGCCTGACAAATAACCGTACCCAACGTATTGGACGAAGTGTTCCACCCTGCGTAACCTGCGATGTTAAGCAGTCCTACCGACTCGGAAACCATTCGGGCAATTTCAGCATCGCCTCCGTTGGCATACGCTATGTCGGCAACGGCAACGGCCTTGCCTTTTGCATGAAGTTCGGCAAGTTTTGAAACAAACTTGGGCAAGTTGCGATCGACGTATTGCTTGTTGGCAACACTGCCAACGCCGTTTGTCTTGCCGATATACAAACCGCAAAAGTCCAGCATTTGTCCAACCGGCAAATTGCAAAACAGATAAATGTCGGCGTCGTTTTCTTCGGAAACCGTGCACCCTGCGCTTTCTATCTGTGCGGTTATACTCTTGTACACCGCCCTGTCCTCGAACAGCGGAACAACGTCCCTGCACTCCGGTCTGGGATAGACGGGACAAATCTTGGGTGAGTAACCTTTTATTCTTGTCAGCACTCTGGCAAGCAACGTCAATCCGCCCTCGTCCGAACCGGGATAAATGTCAATATCGATATTGTTGTCTCTAAGACATTTTTTTACAATGCGTTGGTCAAGCGCAGTGTAGCCGTATGGGTTAGAATCGTCCTGCAAAATGACAAACTCGTTTATTACGTCGCCGACAAGTTTAAGCACTTCGGTAAGCACCTCGATGTTTACACTACGTCTGTTAGTGTAATCTTCAATTACTGATTGTGGTACGTTTAACAAGGCTTTCTGCGACAAATACTCTTGTTTGTCGATCAAGCCGTCCAGATACTTATGCTCGTTGACGCCGTACTTGAAGATTCGCTCGCCGTATTGTGCGTAATAGTCCGGTTCTTCGTCGGAAGAGGAGTATGTCGGGCAACGCATTACAAGAGAAAAGACAAAGATATTCAGTTTGGGATTGCTGCGCTTGATTGTTTTGATTACTTCGATGCGCGACGAAACTTCTTCTACGTCCATATGATGCAGTCTTGACGGTACCAGACCGCCGAACAACAACATATCTACGGCAAGTATCAGGTAGTCGGCATCGGCGCATTGTTCGGTCAAAAACGCTGCAATTTTTTGATAGTCTGCGGGCTTCTTTTTAAGTCCGAGAATCGACAACGGTGGACAAACCAGATTTATTTCGTTGTTATTCTGTGCGAGAAATTGACAAAAAGTATTGTTGCATGGACGTTCGTCAAGCGGTAAATATACAATTTTTTTCATGGTCGTTATTTTTTTATTTTATTTTTATTTTCCAGGCGATAAGTAGTCACGTAACATCACGTAACGGGTCGGCATGTGAAACTTGCCGCACATTGTCGGGTTTAGTGCAAACAGGTGCTTTTCCATCTCGCCCCCGTCGGTTTCCAAACGATAGGCATTAAAGTAGATTTGTTCGACGGGCATGTTTAGCCTAACCTTGTCTATAACAATGCAAACAATGTAACCGCCGGACGTTTTGGTAGTGCTTGAAGTAAAAAAACAGTCCTTTTTGTCGACAAATTCTATATTCAACTTTGCCGCGCCGTCTCTGTCAAGTTCCGTCACCGTCATTTTTGCAAGCATTTTGGAATTGTCGGGATTTACTTCCAACTCGTAATATGTTTTACGCGCAGGATCAATACCGATAAGAATTTCTACAGCGTCACCGCAAGAGTGTATATCGTTGTAGTTGTGGTATGGGCAGTAATAATTACTATGTTCCGCCACAAAGTTAAAATATATGTTTCGTTCGTCCTGCGACACCTCCACCGTCGTTCTGTATACGGAGGCAGCACCGTCGCGATTGTTTTTTAATAGGTATTTCATTTGATAAAAGCCCGATATCATTCGTGTCAGAACTCGGGATTGTAGTGCTGTTGATTGTTAACATAACTGATTTCACGAATCACGATGTCACGAATTCTGAGCATTGTGCAGTATGGGGAAAAGCCGATATGTCCCTTGTTAAGTTTTAGTATGCCGTCAAGATGCTCGGCAACAAGTTTGCCGTCTACAAGCATGAAGCAGTGTCCGTTAATCGAGCCGAAAGTAAATTCGATTTCCTCTCCGGCCTTATATTTATAAGCGGTTTCAGACATTCCGCAAAAGTCGCCCAAGCCTGCCTTGTATCCTTCAATACCCGACTTGTCGTCGTACCAACCATTTAGTCCGCACACATAGTAATCGCCGAGATAGTCGGTTTTATCGTCCCATTCTGCGCAGAAAATGCCGTTTACGTCACGCGTGGCAGGCAAAATAGTACTGATTTTGCAAGTCAACATCACATTGATACCGTCAAAACGTTGTTTAAAAAACAGCACGCCGCCTTTATTTCCGCGCTCCACTCCCACAAGACAACCGTCTTGCACGCTCCACTCGCCTGCCATTACCTGCCAATCGTCTTGCCATGAGTCGTCAAGCGGTTTATTGTAGATAATTCTTGAATTATCTATGTCAATAATTTTATTTACAAGTTTTATTTTACTCATCTTCGTCATCCAATAATTGTATCGTCAGTTCGTTTTTTCCTTCGCTTAATACGGTAGTTTTGCCGTTGCAGATTACACTTACATTAAGTCCGTTCGCAACGAAAACTCTGTAACGTATTGTGTTATTCGTCTTCCTCCACCGCACTTCGACAGGCTTTCCGTCGTACAGCGCACTGCCCTCGGCGTAACTCAACTTGCGCGGAAAGCGCGGTCGTAATACAACTTCGTTTGTACGTTCTTTATCGGGCAAGCCCAATAACACCTTAGGCAAAAACTCCGCAACCGCACCGAACATCGGGTGCGCATGGGAACACCACTTTGTGTCGAGATATTCCCAAATAGTCGTTTCGCCGAGTCGTTTCAGGTAACCGAATGATCCTTTCACGGTTACCGACAACAAATCGAACGCAACGTCGACTTTGTCGTGCGCAAGCAGTTGTTCCACAAGCACATACGTGCCTATAAAACCGGTATCGAAACGACGGTTTACGGTATACTTTGCAACAAGGTTATCAAGCGTGCGTCTGTCACCCAAGCCTGCCGCCAACGCAAAGGCGTCCGCACCTTGTACACCGCCCGCAAAACTGCCTGTTTTATCATCAAAAAACGCCTTCGTTACCGATTTTCGATATTGTTTACATAGCTCGACGAACTTGTTTACCAAGTCGAAATTTCCGACTTGTTCTGCAAGAAAAGCGGCTTTTTCAAGCATGTACACAAACAACGTAGTGTTTACAAACTCCTGCGGTATAACCACATCCGACGTTGCCCAATCGCCAAGACACCACCCGCCGTTTTCCTCACGGCAAACAAGTCCGTTGTCCGTACGCGATATAATGTAATCCACCCATTCGGTAATGTGTGGCAACACTTCTTTCACTAACGATTTATCACCGTAGTGCATATAAAATGCGTATGGCACTTGAACCACTGCGCCGCCCCATCCGACAGGTCCTCCGCCGCCGCCATAAAATGGCGCGGTGTGTTGTATGTGACCGTTATCGATATTCTGACAATCACAGATGTCTCGTATCCATTTGCGGTAAAAAGACTCGCACTCAAACATCGTCATTGCCGCAGACGCCGTTATTTGCCCGTCTCCGGTATAACCGAGCCGCTCCCTGTGCGGACAGTCCGACGGGAAACCGTCGTGCATATTGATTAGTTGCGTGCGTTTGTATGCGGTATACAACCAATTGAGAACGCTGTTGCTACACGCGAATGTAGTGCGCTCCGACAAGCAGGCATGTATCACTTCCACGCTCACGACTTCGGCTTTACCTTCCACCTCGAAATATCTGAACGCTTGCTTACAAAACTTAGGGTAAAGTTCACGATTCGTTCCGTCAAGCACATATTTCGTCAATTGAAGTTGCTTTTCACCACGGTCGTTTAAGATATCTCCGCCGGACGAGTTGACATCGAGCGTACCGTCCTTGGCAATGCACTCGCTGTGGTTTACCATAACAACATCGCCGCTGTTACCATACGCACGCAAACGTACCCTGCCACTGACAGTCTCGCCCGCATCGTACACACGTTTGTTGCCGTTTCGTTTAACAAGTCTTGGCGCAATCGTGCGTATCACTCGTTCGGCAGGACAAGTTTGAAGGGTAAATATCGTTTCAAAATCGTCTTCAACGGTTACATCGCCGTACTTCGGCGTCTTTACGAGTACCCGTAAGTCCTGCGTTTCGCCGTAAAAAATATTGTTGTCCGTAATTTCCGTTTGTCGCCAGACCTCTGTACCGTCAGACAGTATTTCACGTTCGCAACCTTGTTCGTCAACATAGCGCAGGCTGAACCTGGCAATAAGTTTGTTTCCGAATTCCAGATGGCCTTCGGCTGTACGCTTTGTCTGACGGTACCAACCGTTGCCCAGGTAAACCGACAGCACGTTATCACCACTCTTAAGCATTTCTGCGATGTCGTAGCGACAAAAATACACGCGATGCGTCATTTTGTCCGCAATCGGATATAGCAAATTGTTAAGCGAGCGTGCGCGGTAGTCGGAAAAAACGGGGTTAAATAAGTCGTCGGTAACTTTCTTTCCGTTAATTTCGGCGTAGAAATACCCTAATCCCGTAATATCCAATATTGCCGATCGCACCTTACCTACCGAAAACTTTTTTTCGATGCAGGGTGCCTGTTCCGCTTCCGTCGCGGCAATCCACTTTGCATTTTCTATCATACAGTCTACCGTTTTGCGCACAAACCGCCGATTTTTAATCGTGATTTTGCTTTTTTCTCTTAATTATGTTTTACTTGATTTCAAACGCAACCCCGCTTGACGCAAGGCGCGGTTTTACCAGGTCGTATACGCCGGCAACCGACTTATTTTGCTCGATAGCCACAGCCGCCGCAATACCTGCCGCCTGTCCCGTCAGGCAACAGCACGGCACGACACGCAACACATGCGCACCGTTTCCGTCGGCACTGACAATACGTCCGGCACACAGCAAATTAGGAAA
>OKXB01002931.1_pt1 | contig 12450 bp, 12 predicted proteins | sample 1601731 | NCBI WGS metagenome assembly OKXB01 (sample SAMN04414077, study PRJEB24778) | human gut metagenome | material: faecal | host: Homo sapiens | reverse complement strand
TTACCTTGAGTTGTACTATTCTGCATACCATAAATAATTTCATCCCACATCGTTTGTTTATTTTTTAAGTATGTTAATGCCTAATCAATGGTGAATTTCCAAGTTTCCATGTAGTCTTCTTGTTGCAACTTACTAGACTCTAAAAATTCTGCGGAATTAGTCTTTAAGAAATCAGAAATGGCCGTAGCTCCTTGCGCGACGATATTATTAACCTCATTCCAGTAAAGTTCCATATTCTGTAATTTATATTCATTTATTTCAGTTAATGTATCAATGCTATTTTGTAAAGTTTCATACTAATTATTCATTGCTTCTTCAATGGAATTGATGGAATCTTCGCGCCCAGTCCAATATTGATCTTCTTGCATTTGTTTTAATTGCTATTTTAATGACTGGATCTATTTTATATTGGCGCCGCTTGTATCACGCTATAATAGAGCAATTCTTCTTTGAAGTTGAGCTTTATTTTCCTAAGTATTCTGTTTATCCCTCATTTCTCTCTATTTATCAAGATTCTTTCTTAATGCGTCTAAATATTTACTATCTGCTTGTTTCTTCTTTTCTAACTGCTCTTCTTGTAGTGCAATCTAACGGTCATACATGTTCTTTAAAGCATCCAGGATTTCATCTTCCATGTCTGTATACGCTTTACGCATAGTTTTTATGTTTTCTTTTATTTGGGTCTAGTTCTTTGTATATGCTTCGGTATTCTATGCTATTTGCTCATTTGTGTCCATGTACTATTGCATTACATTATCTAACTACTATCCTAACTACTAGTTATTAATTGTATCTTGTTTAATGGCGTCGTAATTAATTTGCAATGCATCGCCAATCAGATAGAAATATTTGCCGTAATTCTATAAGATATTCTTCTGTAAGGTCTTTCGATATTCAGTTTGAGATTTAGCTAAATCCTAATAAATCTCTGCCTGCCGTTTTACGTAAGCGTTTTCTTCATATAGAGCTTTCGCATACTTTTCTCCGTCATCAAAATTCTATCTTTTAGCTCTTAATATTGTAATCTTATTTTCAAGTTGTTCAATTTGACGTAGCCAGTTGAACCATCTTTCCAAATCCATTTCGTACTAAGAAGATGATCCTCCGCCGCCTCCGCCTCCACCGGAACCGCCGCCACCTTTATTTAGAAGGCCGCTTATTTGGCTTAATATGCTGTTCCATCTCTAATATTCTTTTCTAGCATACTATGCACCAGAAGCCAGGGCGGGACCGGAATTACCGTAGGCTAACGCTTTTCCTCTAACACCGGATTTACCAGCCATCAGACGTTTAGTTTTTTGTGCATCAAAGATAATGTCTCCACGTTTCAGATTAACAAACTATGCGCCGGTCTTTCCGACAATTGAATATTCTCCGTCAGAAACTCTTAACTCGGGGCCTAGCTAACCAACTAGTGTTGGTCCGCCTTTCGCGCCTGATGTTCCCTAAGCTGCGCTTGGTTGACGACCAGTAGTTATGTACGTGACTCTAGTTGTTATTTGTTGAGGAATACGTCTTAAGGCATCAACAAACTATTTAGTATACTGGGCCGCTCTAGAAAAACCAGTAACTAGGTTGGATACCATTGACCTTAAGTTGTTAATTCTGTTTGCGGCTGATTGAGACAGTGTTAAAAGATTCTTGGACTTGCTATGATCTTCTATCAGCATCTGCCATAGCGTCAGAAGCATCGCCCATCGCGGAAGAGAAAGATGAAGCATCTTCTTGTGCGCCCGCGAAAGATTCTCCCAACTATTTTATGCCAGATGATGCTTCTGCTAAATCTTCTGTCCCTTCGGGCTAAACTTGAATTCCGGTGGTTAATGTGGCTCCCGAAGAAGTCATGAGCTATTCTGCGTCAATTTGGGAGTTAGCTAGTTCCTATTGTAAACGTGCGGATAAATCAGTGATGGGTTCGCCGTTTTCATCGATGAAATTTAAGTTCTCATCAACTTTAATCCCAAGTTGGCCAAAGAACGGAACTATAAATGATTGGCCTTCCGCCGTACTAATGTTATTTGTTATCCAAGTTATTAGCTAAGTAGGGTCAGAAACTACCTAACCATTAGGCATTTGCCATTTAACTTGTTGACCATCTACCTTAAATAAGAAGCCTAAACTAGCTTCAACTTCCTAATCACTCATTCCTTCAAATGCCTACAAGGATTTCCAAATAATATACCATCTATCACGATTTGCACGAACAAAATCCTCTGTATTTTGTTCAAAATCACCCAATGCCTGCTCGGTTAAGAAATCAGGTAAAGTAACCTACATAGCTCCGCTCTAGCTAACAGTAGAATAGTGGGCTAGTGCATCTCCCCATGTTCTTACTGATTTTGACATATCTCCCAATCTACTAGCCAAATCTCCATCAAGTTGCTTATCAAGCATATTGAAGTTACTGAACATATTTAACATGGTGTCATAAGCTAATTTACCTGTTGATCTTAATTCAGCTATGTCTTGAACATATTGAGGAAGACTATTAATGAAGTTTGTATAGTTCTTAGTAAAACCTGGGTCAATACCAGAATCGGAAGATAAGTATGATTGATTAGACTCTAAAATTCTTCTTTGCTACTATAATACGATACGTTGTTGTTTATAGATGTCGGTTAAGTTCGATGCGTTGTCTTGGGTTTCTTTTAGCTTCTCATTAATTTTTTCAATCTATTGGTCGATGTCTTGTAAAGTCATATTTCGACCAGTAATGTTGGTTTCAATGATCTACTTTAGTTTTGTACCTTTCCAATTTGTAAAAATCGATGAATCGGCACCGAACATATCCTCCATGGTCGAATAAACCATGTTAAGATACTAATCAACCATGCCAGTGAATTCATATCCATCAACAGTCCTAGTAAAGTATTGCGCCCATTGTTCGCCTTGTTGATTGATTAAGGAAGAAAAATCATTATCAGAAAGCGTTCCTTGCGTGCCCATAGAGATTAAAGAGTTTGCGAGGGAAACTTTTGCGGCGTTAGTTACTGATTCGATTATACTTGTTTTTAATTCTTTTAATTGATTAATCTGCTATGAGTCAAGCTCTGAACTTTCTTCTAAGGAATCAATTTCATCTTCTAAATCTTGGATTAGATACTAAACCATAGCCTAACGAGTTAATCCAAATTGCCCCGTAAATTGATCTATCTTAAATGCATCTCTTGATACGCCCGACTAAATTAATTTATTCATATCTTCATAAGATAGATTGTTTTGGAGAGCTTTTTCATAATAAGATGATAAAGTATCTGATAAGGTATAAAGCTACTAAGAAACATCATCATAAATGCTCTTGGGGAATTTTAATATCTAGTCCAATGGGTTGAGAATTTGTGTTAAATCAATCCCGAAAAGACGCCCGATTTTCTTTTGGGCCAGGTCAGCCTCAAGTTTATTAGACCAATCAGTGGCATCAAAGATTGCTAAAGCATCCTAGTTATTAAGAAGCTGATTTTTAGCATTTCTTAACGCGTTATAAAACTATTGATTGGTTTCTTGCCTAGAGCCAGCAGGCAATCCTTCTAATTGTTGTAAGAACCAATCGTATTGATTTACAGTTAAGTCTTGAATATCCAGGTCGGTTTTATCGCGCAATTCCTATCTTTTACTCGTCAAATCTTTTACAAGCTGGGAGTCAAGAACTATTGATTGCTGATCTTTCTATAAATGGGGTAGAGATTTTTGTAATTCTTTATAAGTAAGACTTTGGGCAATATTCTAATTAGTAAAAATTTGGTTTATAGCATTTCCGGTATCTTGAATTATTTCGCCGTAACTAGTTGCAACTTCCTTAATAATCTAATTCCAATCCAATTCTTCGAGTTCTTCAGCTGTTAATGAATCATGACCCTTCATGGATTGTTTTACTATTGCATTAATTAACTAAGGGTCACCCTAGAAAAACATTTCTTTTAATCCTTCGTCCGCTGAACTTGCAACTTGAGTCATAAAAGTGTTAATTAAATTTGGAATTTGCTAATTTTCAAATGAATCTAATATAGAATTTACTACATCATTATTTAATAATAAACCAAGCTGATTAGGAATCTACAAGAGATCTTTTACAGCACTTGGCTGCCCGTATACTTTCTAGTAGTCAGTAAGACTGTCAGCATAAGTCGCAATATCTATATAATCGTCCTTCATTTTCTCCGTCATTTCCTGCGGAGAAGAATAGATCGAGTCATAAAAATAATTCTTTAATATATCCTTATGCTTCTCAAAATAAGGGTTCTATTCAGCTATCCGATCGGCGAAATTCTAAGCATAAGACCATATATTAGAAGTGATTAAATCGCGATTTCTAGCGTTGATCTAAAATTCTTCTTCAATACCATCGTCATTTATAACTGTATAATTAGAATATCCTTGCTATTTTAAGGCCTATTGAGCCTCTTTCTGAGCTGCTCTAGTTTGATCTTCTAAATACTGTTTTTGTGTCTAAGCTGCTTCTTGACGCTTTACTTGAATAAGTCTTTCATAAGCACTTGTTAAGTCGCCAACTGCATTTCCTTCTAAATCAAACGTTGCATTTAATTCGGGGAAAGCATTGGCTAAATTATTCATAGCCTATTGAGTAGCTTCTGCGTCGCCTTTAGCTTCCTTAAGCGCTTTCCCAGCATTTTCTAAATCAGATAATTCTTTCCTTGCAGTAGCGGCCATGGCTTGAGATTCTTGAGCAGTAGCATTTAATTCCTCTAAACTTTTATCTAAGAATCCAAGCGCTGATGCAAGAGAACCTATGCCAGAAACTATACTCATTATTCCTGGGACAACTTGACCGGTAGCTATTTGGAAAACACCACCGCCAATTTGCGCGAATCCTCCAACTGCATTAAGCCCCGCATTCGCCTAATCTGACAATTCCTGCCCAAACATTTGAGCTATACCAGAAACTACAGGTTGTAAGAATGCGCCGATTGCAGAAATATAGGTCGGAGCATTTTTCTTGAAGGAACTAAGAATCTTATTTTTAGCATTAGTATTTGTTTTGTCTGTTCCCGTTTTAGAAGATGCTTGTGCACCTTCAGCAATTTGTTGCTGAGCGGTTAAGGCATCTCCTTTAATTTTCTGCCACATTTGATAGTTGTGTTGAATAAGCATTTTGGAGAACATATTCAAAGTAGACATGATCTTTGCTACCATAGAAATATCAAAGATCGCTCCGAAGAAGCCGCCACCAGCATCCTGAGCTTGTTCCAAGTTATTAAACAAACTTTGAACAAAATCCAAAATGCCTTTGGCAACTGGGCCATTGAAAATCTGCATGTAAAGACCTTGGAAAGAAGTTGACAGATTATTCATTTTTGCTTCGATAGAATCCATGGTCTTAGCATACTGAATTAATGCGGAATCCTGACTATCAAGAGCGGCATTATATAGCTATGTTAATCTCTAACTGTCACTCATCAAAGCAATAAAACGAGATTGCTGTCTACTACCAGCAACTGTGTTAGCTATCCAACGTTGAGTGTTACGATCTAGGGTATTCCATATTCCAGATAGCTAGAAAATAACTTCATCTAAGTTGCGGAATTGGCCAGAAGTGTCGGCTAATTGGATGCCAACCGACTTTAACGCGGCATCTACTTTATTTAATGAAGCCTACTCACCATCAACAGAAACAATTTCCGTAGGATTTTCTTTCATTTCCTGGAAGCGAGCAATGATTGTTTTTAATGCTGTCCCCAGGTTTTCCACTTGTGTTCCGAATAGAATCGCTAGTTCTATCCTTCTTATAATTTCTTATAAGGTCAGACTATATTTTACTCCAAAGGAGTTCTGCTCTTTCGACTCGCTTGAGCCTAACGGTGCTAATCTCCGATAGTCGTTGAACCTTCCTCCTATTAGGAGGCTTGGCTGCGGATTACCCAATTTCTTATCTTTTTACTATACCAAAATAATTAGTTTTGCCACTATTATATTACTATAATAGTTTAGTAATAAGAACTCTAAGGGCGTCCCCGCAATTTAGCAGATTTCAATTAGTTTTACTAATTGCCCGATATATATCATAATTTATCTTTTTTCTCGGTAAAAATATTGTCGCATCGTTATATAATAACTCCATAATATGCTCTACTATTTTCTTTTGTTCTATATTCAATGTATAAATATTTTCTTCTACATTTTTTCTAATATAACTATTATTTGTTATTAATAACGCTTGCTGTATACCAGTTAAAAAATCTAATGTACCGCAAACAACAATTCTATATCTATATTTTTGTAAATCATATTGTATATATCCATCACCATCAATATATCCTCTAATAAAATGATGAATAAATTGTCTTGGAACTTGATGTTCAGATGGGAACGTTAAAATAAGAGATTTTTTAGGCACGCATCCTAATTTAATTAAATTCTGTTTAACTGCTGCGCTAGAGAAAGAAGAGCAATAAGATTTATATTCTTTATTATTTCTTTTTATTATATGCTCTGCTATATTGTTCTGATTCCCTGTCCATTTATGATATTTTTCTACTGTATCTTTATCGCTTTCTTTTAGCGAAAAAGATATTTCGTTTCTATTTGTTCTAATAGCGCCATCAGCATATAAAAAGCCAAGCCAATACGCTGATTCTTCGTCTAAAATTTCATTAAATAAATTAGGACTAACACCATTGCCAGTTGTTTGATTAACATATTTAGTTATTTTTATATTCATACTTTTAATATCTCTATTTACTGTATCCCATGAACATCCAATTTCTTTAGCGATGGCATTAATAGATTTATGTTGTTCGCAAAGTTCTTTAACTTTTATTCTACGTTCTTCTTTTGTCATAAAGACACCTCCTTACATATTATATGTATTTTATATGGTGTCTTCTTAACAAAATCGAGAGTTTTACCTGAGAAAAGATATAATATTTTCAGGAGCCTAACGAGTAGTTTCAATCATCATAGTCAGGAATGTTGAAGTAGATTCAAAACTCATACCTGCCGATGCCGCAATAGACGCGGTTTTGCTCATAGCTTCTGCAATCTATGCGGTGTCTGCCGCGGCGATAGCAGCTAATTCACTATAAACGTCTACAATTCTAGATGCCTAAGATGCTTCAATATTAAATCCACGTAAAGCAACGGTCATATAGTCAGTCGCAGTCGCGTAATCTAGACTACTAATTGCCGCCATCTTTAAGGTTTCGGAAGTTAAGTCCATAACCTAATTGGTTGCAAGACCCATCTGGTAATAAAGTTGAGAAACCTAATATGTTCCTTGAGTTGTTACTCCGTACTGTTTAGCCATATCCATATATGTATTGATTTGGCCCCATAGCTAAGATGTGTCAAAATTTGTAACAACTGCAATACCGGTTATGGCCTTATCTAGATCTTTAACTTGTTGAATTACATTTCGGATAATATAGTTAATTCTATCAATTACACTAGCGATTCCGAATAACGATTGTAAACGGCTTTGAGCTTCTTGTAAGAAGTTCTCTGAGCTAATTTTACTATTAAGCTGCTGTCTTAATGATTCGGACTAACTTTTTGCTCCCGCTAAAGTATGACTAAGCTATTCGCCCTATTCATTAGCTTGTTTAATAGAGCCACCAGTAATATTTTCTTTTAACTTTTTTCGGGCCTATTCTTGCTACTCAATTTGTTCCTGAGTTATTTTCCTTTGTTCCTAAGCGGCTTTACTTTGCTCTTCTAATTTAGGTATTGCCTAAGAAGTAAAAAGCTTGTTAACGTTAGCAGCATATAATTCCTCTTTAAGTTCAGCAATTTTCTCTCTCGCTTTTGATGCAGCGAGGGAAATTTTCTCCAACTATGCCTAATATTCCTTAAATGTACCGGTAGCGGCAATATTAGTTAATTTGGTTTTTTGAGTCTATGAAAGTCCAGCCATCAGGGGATTATTTAATAACTATTGATTAAATTTTACTCCATAGCCAGCTTTCCACACTGAATTGCCATTTTTGTCTCTTCCGGAAAACCAATTCCCATAACGCAACTTCATTTGGCGTAGTAGACCACCCTGTTGTGTTAAATTGGTTGGAATTGATGCTTGACCCTAAAGACCAGCAATTTGGTTCTTCCTTTCTGTTATGGTCTAGTCTAAATCCATATCGGCGCGCTTTAGGCGAGCTATGGCATCTTCAATAGATTTAATAGACTCTGGAGGAACTTTTATTATTTTAAAAGCCTATTGAATATCTTTAGAGCTATTATATAGCTTCATAAATAAACTTTTATTTAGTGAGTTTAATGAAGTTTTTAATGCTTTGATTTTTTCATTTATTTTTTGTACTGGAATTAACTAATCAGGAGAAAGTTTCAAGTCCTAAAAAGACAGCTGGTTCATAAATTGAGTATATGAACGCAGAGCAGTATTTATTCTACCTTCTAGCTGCTTAAGTCTCGTTAAATCTCCCGAGGAAGTAATTCCTTTCTATGATAATCTATTATATTGATTTATTAAAGAAGTTAAATTTCTGATTTTACTAGACGCTAATCCACCCGCGGATGTGGTAACGTCTATTTTACTTAACATAGATTTTATGTTCTAAATGCCCTACTCCTTGAATTTTAGATTAACCGGAATATTAATCTATCTTCCCATTTTATCCCTCCTTAATCATTAAAAATCTATGTCATCCTCTAACATATAGAATTCAGCGATTGAACGGTCAGAAAATTGAGTTTTTCCGGGAGAAGCAACTATTTTAAATTCGAATGTAGTTGGCGGAACCTTATTACCAATTATAAAATTAATATTGGTAGCTATTCTCGCGTTTGGCATGCGTATAATAGTAGTTCTATTCTTCCCGTCCTAATCACTTTGTCGATAAAAGCGCCCTTCTACCTCTAATGTAGTGTTGAATCTATTTGCATCCAGAATAAAATTCTGTTGTTGTTTTTTATAATAAAATCCATAATCTATAATTATAGATGAATAAGCATATTTTTCTCCCAGTTGAATTTCTCCAGTTTCATAATTTATTTCTTCAGGAATGATGGAAGTCATTAAAGACCCCTCTGCCTAGTTATAAATAAAAACAGGAGAATTCTAATCAATAGGAAAATGAACCCTAACCATTCCTTTATCATCGCTTTGCGCTGTTTCATTTTGTCTCAATAGGTAGCCAAACGAATCCGGATTCTCTATTATTTTCGCATTAGTTAAAAGAGCTAATCCAAAATCATTAATTACTCCTTTCGTTAAAGTAAAAGTTACGTCTTGTCTATCCTACCATATAACTAAAGGGGGATTTCCTTTGCCGCCGCGGGCATATTTAGGTATAACTGTTTCAGAAATTTGGCCTACTTGTAAATTATCAAAAGTCATAATAGGCTATTTCGGAACAAATTGTTTCTTCCCGATTACCGTTTTCTGATTGGCGCGAAAAATAACTTCATATAATTCTTTTATCCCATAATCCAGCATCTTTTTTCCTCCTTTATTCGGATAATAAAAAAAGGGGCCATGAAATTAATCATAGCCCCATAGAGTTATTTACTTTAAAGAATACTTCACGAACTTAATCATCTGTCCATCATCAGGACGAAGAACTCTCATGTTTATGTCAAATACGGCGGGATCGCCCTCGGCTTCCATAGTGAAAGTAACTTCTGACCCAAACTTCGCGCGAGGAACCACAAACTGTAAAGATGTATCCTTACCGTTACGGTTGCGGGCCACGGTATCACCAACAATCTTGTAGGTGCCAGGGAAATGAGAAGCGTCGATGGTTATTTCATAAGCTGTTCCGCCAGTATCGGAAACCTGCATATCGTAGAATAGTTGTAGCACGTCTCCTGCCGCGACGTCTTCCGCAGTAGTAACGGTGCCAGCTGCTGCATCAGTCTGTCCACGAGTGCCCTGTGTCTTATTAATCCACATTATATGTTCGGTTCCAGTTGCTTTGGTGGGTTTGAATGCGCCTTCAGCGGTAGCTACAACCTGCTCGGTATAACGAATAGCAATTGAGGTTCCTGCGGCAGCTTCCTTCTTTGCGCCACCAGTAATTAGAGCTAAACTTGTAGCAGAAAATAGGGCATCTTGCAGAGTAATAGTAATCTCGCGGCCAAAGTCCCAAATGATTAGCGGAGGATTACCCTTACCACCACGAGCTTCGGTTTGTTCCGCAGTCATTTCGACTGTTGATACTTTTAAAGTATCTAGATATAGAACAATATCGCCTTTCTTAACACCAAGACGAGTATCGTCCTCTAAGGCTTCAACCTGAACATCGGCAACTTCTTTTATGCCATGTTGTTCAAAAATATCTAATGCCATATTAGTACCTCCTTAATTTAATTCCCTTAGCCAACTAGCCATTTTCTATTTGGGGATTTTCGCGCCTGCCAACTTAGAACGTAAAATAATATCATAGTTCTAATACGCTTGCATTCTTTCAACTTGGTCATAGAACACATAATAGGAAAATTTTCCTACGGTCTATGAACTCCCAAATTTATAAATAAGGCTAGAAATCAAACTCGGGAAATTTACTTCTTCTTCTTGATTTTTAGCCTTCTTTATCTATCTTACAATTTCTTGCGAAGAACGAATCTTTTCTAATATTTGTCTTGTTCTCTAATCTGCCGGATTCTAATCTTTAATTGTGTCTAAACGGTAAGATGCTTTTAATCCGGTCTTAAAATCGGCGTATAGCTCTCTTGTAATAATTCTTTTTTCTTCAAGCGGGCCTATTAGGATGCCAGGATACCCGGTTAGAATTTTTGCGGGCTATTTTGTGAAGATAGAGAAAAAATTCTAAAACATCTATTTTTTAGATTCTTCTGCAATACAAGATGCGATTATGTAGTCAAAATTTTCTAAGGGTGTTTCTGTCTTTAAGATTTTTTGTAGATTTCCTGCTAAAGTAAAAAGAGCAGCATCAAAATTGCTCATTCCTGCCTAAGCTATCTCTTTGATTGTTAAGGAATAAATGAAACAAGTTCCTTTTAGCTAGATAGGAATTTGCATTAATAGAGCCTAGCGACTTAAGTTAATTAAATTCGACAATTTCGTACTCCATATTATATCCTCCAAGTTGGGGAGAAATAATAAGCTCCTACGCATGAGAAAACTTTAATGTGCCGATTCCGCTAACTCTTTTTTTATTAAATAGCCTATCTACTCTTTCCATAATCATATATGGTCTTAAAGATTGTTCTTCGATTAACCACTCATCAAAAGGGCAAATTATGTTAAACCTAACTGAAGAAACCTTAAAATCGTCGTTGGTGCTGTCCTAATAAAAGTTGTCGAAAAGAACTACTAAATAATTGTTCTTTTCTAGGTCTTTGTCGGGCGGCTTAGGAACGATGAGAATGTTCTTATGTAAAATATCAAGACCATTAAGATTGGGTTTGTCTTTTGATAATGGAGTGCGGTCTGTATAGTAAAGAAGCCGACAAAGATTCTGATCTAAACACAGAGTTGTCGCTATTTTAAATATATTTTGTCCAACAACCGCAAAATTTCTTTGATCCATAAAATCACCACAACGAACGGACGTGAATTGTTTTATTGAATGTATTGGACTAAGTTTTTATAACTAAATCAAAAGACCCTATCCTATTTTCAGCATTAGCCATTATCCAAATTTTTCCGTCCTAAATTTTTATTTCTGCCAAATCGGTCTAAGCAGTAAACTAGATTATTGGAACCACAACTTTATCCGTTCCATTAATTTTATATACCTAGCCTTCTATTGTGCCCAATAATTTTACCTAAGAACTCATTTCTAAGATTTCCTGAGTGCTCTGTTCTTCTTTTACGAAAGTAAGAACTATCTACTTTGCTACTTTAGGTTGATTCTTTAACCGAACCTAAACATTAGTAGTTCCCTAAATGGGCGCATTTACAGTTTCGCCTGCAATCGTAATTGGAAGTTCGCCCTTATTGATGATTTCTACTTCCTAATTAACAATTACGCCTTGATTATAAACGATAATTGGAATTTTAGTTTCTACGCCAACTTGGATGGTTTGGTCAGAAACCTGCAATGTAAAGGAATTCTTTTCAGGAAGATTAGCTATCTACTAATCTACACTATCATCTATTTTATCTATCTTATCCTCTACTAAAGAATAGTAGGTTACACCAGGAGCGCTAATTGAATCATATTCAACCACCATCCAGGCCCTCTTACCTATAATAAATTTATCATCTATTCCAATCATTGACCCGGATGGAATCAACATCTATAAATAAATATTTGGTTGTGGAGTGATTAACTTATTCCAAGTTCTAAAATTTTGTTTAACAACCGAATCAACGGGCCCTACAATGTAGGCATACTGTTCACACTACACCCCATAATCATCAAACCACTTAATTATCTAATTACATCTTACCATGTAACAGTCGATCGCCGTTTCGTTGGGCCATACCTATCTTTGATAGACAATCCATTTCATATCTTTCCAGTCTATAAGCGAGCCTGGATGAATTGGGGTAGTAATTTCTACTGCGATTTT
>OKXB01002925.1_pt1 | contig 12482 bp, 6 predicted proteins | sample 1601731 | NCBI WGS metagenome assembly OKXB01 (sample SAMN04414077, study PRJEB24778) | human gut metagenome | material: faecal | host: Homo sapiens | reverse complement strand
GTTGCTTCGTCCTACACGTCCGCGTAACTGGTGCAGGTCGGACAGGCCGAATTGCTGTGCGTTGTTGATGATGATTGTGTTGGCATTCGGTACGTCGATACCGCTTTCCACAATGCTGGTGGCGATCAAGACATCGTATTCGTAATTGACGAAATCGAGAATGATCTTCTCCAGTTTTTCCGGTTCCATTTGTCCGTGACCGACTGCTACGCGGGCATCGGGTACTTCACGGCGAACCAGATTCTCTATCTCGTAAATATTCTGGATACGGTTATTGATAAAGAAAACCTGTCCGTTACGGCTCATCTCGAAATTGATCGCTTCACGGATAATATCGGGGTTGAAACGCTCCACTTCCGTCTGTACCGGATACCGGTTGGGCGGGGGAGTGGTGATGCTGCTCAGGTCGCGGGCACCCATCAACGAGAACTGCAAAGTTCGCGGGATCGGTGTCGCTGTCATTGTCAGCGTATCCACATTCACTTTCATCTGACGAAGTTTTTCCTTAACGGATACGCCGAACTTTTGCTCTTCATCGATGATAAGCAATCCCAGGTCTTTGAACTTGACATCTTTGCTGACAATACGATGCGTACCGATCAGGATGTTCACCTGACCGTCGGCGACATCCATCAACGTCCTTTTGATCTGTGCCGTAGTCCTTGCCCGGCTGATATAATCGATCCGGCAGGGGAAATCTTTCAGACGCTCCGAAAAAGTCTGGAAATGCTGGAAAGCAAGAACTGTTGTAGGAACCAGTACGGCTACCTGCTTGTTATCGGAAACGGCCTTGAAGGCAGCACGGATCGCTACCTCTGTCTTGCCGAAACCTACGTCACCACAGATCAGGCGATCCATCGGACGTAAACTTTCCATGTCTTCTTTCACTTCGCTTGTCGCTTTCATCTGGTCGGGCGTATCTTCATAAATGAAGCTCGCTTCCAGTTCGTGCTGCATGAAGCTGTCCGGCGAGTAGGAGAAACCTGTCTCCTGTTTGCGTTGGGAGTAGAGAAGGATCAGGTCGCGGGCAATGTCCTTGACCTTCTTCTTTGTCTTTTCCTTCATCTTCTCCCAGGCACCGGTTCCCAGCTTGTTCAGCTTGGGCGGTTCGCCGCTGTCTTTTCCTTTATATTTGGATAGCTTATGCAGGGAATGTATGCTGACGAAGATGATATCGTTGTTCTGGTAAATCAGCTTGATAGCTTCCTGTATCTTGCCGTTTACTTCGGTGCGTACCAGGCCGCCGAACTGCCCGACGCCATGGTCGATATGCACGATATAGTCGCCGGTCGTGAACTGGTTCAGTTCTTTCAGTGACAACGAGAGTTTTCCGCTGCGGGCCTTTTCGCTTTTCAGATTGAACTTGTGGAAACGATCGAACAGCTGATGATCCGTAAAGAGACAGATACGCAGCGCGTCATCGGTAAATCCTTCATGGATGGTCTTGTTGACCGAAGTGAAAGGGATATTTTCTCCCCGGTCCTCGAAGATCGCCCGGATACGGGTTGCCTGTTTTTCTACGTCACTCAATATATATAATGTATAGCCACTCTCCAGATAGTTACGGAAAGAGTCGCTCACCATGTCGAAATTCTTATGGTAAATAGGTTGTGCCTGTGTACTGAATGTAAGGGTGGCATCCGCTACTCCTGCCGGGCGTGTACCGAAATGTATCCGGCGGAAGTTGAGGACTGCCCGGAGGAAATCTTCTCCAGTCACCAGTCTGGCACGCATTCGGCTGATGTCGGCAAACGATTCTTCGTCACCGACAACCGGCTCTTCGTTCCACAGGCTGCCGATACGTTCCTTCGTCCATGCCAGGTCTCTGGCTGCCAGGATTGTTTGTGCAGGCAGTGAATCCAGCAGCAGGGTGTTGGTACGGTCGCTTTTATTCATTTCCGGCACGATATAGATACTCTCCAGTTTCTCTTTGGAAAGCTGGGTTTCCACATCGAACGTACGGATTGTCTCCACTTCCTTTCCGAAGAAGTCGATACGGTAAGGAAATTCATAGGAGAAAGAGAATGCGTCCAGGATACTGCCGCGCAGGGCATATTGCCCCGGTTCGTAGACATAGTCCACCTGCTCGAATCCATATTCGTCGAGCACGTCGGACACGAACATATTATCCAGCTTCTCGCCGACACTGATCTTCAGAGTGTTCTTTTTCAGGTCGTCGCGCGATATGACCTTTTCAGCCAGTGCATCGGGATAGGAAACGATCACGAAGGGTGCTTCGGGGTCCTGGAGGACACTGAGCACTTCGGTCCGCAGTATTTCATTTGCCGGGTCGATATGTCCGTATTTGATGGCCCGGCGGTAAGCGGACGGGAAAAAGTAAATCTCATTGCTTCCGGTCAGCTGCATCAGGTCGTGATAGAAGTAGCCGGCTTCTTCCTGGTCGTTGAGTATGCACACATAGTTGCCCCCTCTTTTTAAAAAAAGAGAAGCGATTGTCATTGCTGCGCCCGAGCCGTTCAACCCTTTCAGGAAAATGTTATTTGACGTATTACCGTTCAAAAGGGTATCCAATGCGGAAACTTGTGGGTGGGCGGCGAATATTTTAAGTAATTCTTGTACCTCCATTAAAATTGTTGTCTGTTGACAAGTAACAAATGACAGCAACAAATGTTACTGAAATGTTTGGCAAAGGTAGCTTTTTTGTTCAAAATAATATAGAGTAATAAGTTTAAATCAACTAAAATATGTACCTTCGCATTCGGGTTGATAACCGATTGCCGACAGTTCTGCGGGATAGTTGCAGTAAATCTGTCAACTGTCACTTGTCAACTGTCAATTAATAAAAGAAGTATATGTCAGACAGTATTGTTATTATTCCGACCTACAACGAGAAAGAGAATATTGAGAATATTATCCGTGCGGTATTTGGGTTGGAAAAGGAGTTTCATATTTTGATTATAGATGATGGCTCGCCTGATGGAACAGCGGATATTGTAAAGCGATTACAGAGTGAATTTCCTGAACGTCTTTTCATGGTAGAAAGGAAAGGCAAGTTAGGGTTGGGAACTGCCTACATTTGCGGTTTCAAATGGGCGATCGAACATAAGTACGACTTTGTCTTCGAAATGGATGCCGATTTCAGTCATAATCCGAATGATCTTCCGAAGTTATATGCCGCCTGCACGGAGCAGGAGGGAGATGTGGCTATCGGTTCGCGTTACAGCAATGGCGTGAATGTGGTGAACTGGCCGCTGGGACGTGTATTGATGTCATATTACGCATCTGTCTATGTCCGCTTCGTTACCGGGATGAAAGTACAGGATACGACTGCCGGTTTCAAATGCTACCGTCGCGAGGTGCTTGAGGCGATCGATCTCGATCATATTCATTTCAAGGGATATGCTTTCCAGATAGAGATGAAGTTTACGGCGTATAAATGTGGTTTCAAACTGGTGGAAGTGCCTATTATCTTTATCAACCGCGTATTGGGAACATCGAAGATGAACTCTTCCATATTTGGGGAAGCGTTGTTTGGCGTGCTTAAACTGAAGTGGTGGAGTTTATTCCGCAAGTATCCGCAGAAGAAGTAAAGGGGATAGCTGGTAATAGAGGACGGATTCGTTACAATTTTTTTCGCCATTATTATATTTGTCAGGATTAATTATGGTAAATTTGTTGCTTTCAGTACTAAATTCAATATCATGAAGCTTCTTACAAACACATTCTTGTTAGCCGCATTCTTGTTTTTACCCGTGCGTGTGTTCTCGCAAACACAGCAGGACGAACTGGAGCAGATCCGTCAGAACTATATCGGGACCTTGATCAGTTCCAATGATGAATCGGATTTACTCAACCGCATATTGTCCGGTATCCCGCCTGAGACGGAAATGTCTGATCAGGTCGTTGTGGAACTGCATCAGCGGTATCCCTTCAATATGGAGAAGATCAAAGGATATATGGAGAGTATAAATGAAGACGGTTCCTGGCCGGATATCAACTATACAGATACCAAACGCTCCGGATGGGATGCCAAGAAGCATGCCGACCGTATACTGGAACTGGCAAAACTCTATCATGCCGAAGGACCTTCGTGCACCTGGTCGCCCCGCTTCTCTACGGTTATTCATCAGGCGCTCGGTTATTGGTTCCGCACGAAACCTGTTTGCAAGAACTGGTGGTATAACGAGATCGGCATCCCGAAAACGTTCGGGTCGGCTTTCCTGCTGCTCCGTATGCAGATGACACCCGACGAACTCAAAGAAGCAGTGAAAGTAATGGATAACGCCCGTTTCGGTATGACGGGGCAAAATAAAGTCTGGCTGGCAGGAAACGTACTTGTCAAAGGCTTGCTGACAGACGATTATGCCTTGGTAAAGGCCGCCCGCGATACAATTATCTCTGAAATAACCACCGGGCGTGAGGAAGGTATTAAAAGCGACTGGAGCTTCCACCAGCACGGGCCGCAACAGCAGTTCGGCAACTACGGGTTGGCTTATCTCGGTGAGATGAGTTTCTATTCAGGATTGTTTGCCGGGACTTCCTTTGCTTTGAATGCCGAACAGCAATCTATCCTGAATAATTTATTAACGGAAGGCTATCGCTGGATTATCTGGCGCGGCTATATGGATGTGAATGCCCTCGACCGGCAATTGTTCCATAATGCCCCTATTCATAAAGCGTTGGCGATAGGATATGCCGCCAGTTCACTGAAGAAGGGTAGCACACCGGGCGATGTGCAGAAGATGGATGATTTCCTGAATGACAATTTCCCTCCCCAACCTGCGCAGGGGACAGCCTTTACCGGACAGAAACATTTCTGGGATTCAGATCAGACTATCCATCGCGCACCGGGGTGGATGGCCTCTGTCAAGATGGCTTCGCAGCGGGTGATCGGTACTGAGTTAGTAAATGAAGATAACCTGAAAGGCTTTTATATGGGTGACGGCGCTACTTATATATACCGTAACGGCGATGAATATCTGAATGTGTTCCCGTTCTGGGACTGGCGTAAGGTCCCGGGTATTACTTCGTATGAAAGCGATGCGCCTATCCCTTCTCCCCGTACTTACGGGGCTCATGTCCGTAATGAAACGACTTTTGTCGGTGGTGTAACGGATGGCAGTACAGGCATGACCGCCATGATCCTGAACCGTGACGGAGCACATGCCCGCAAGTCGTGGGTTATCACGGACGATTTTGTGTTATGCCTCGGGGCGGGGATTCAGACCGACAGTACGCTGAACCTGGCGACATCGATCGACCAGCGTATGAAACAGGGGGAGCTGGCTTATTGGGAAAATAACCGTTGGAATCCTGTCGACGGAACCGTTACGATCACCGGGAAGGCTCCGCGTTTCTATCATGACAGTACCGGTTATATCCTGATGCAACCTGAAAACAGTGTGGCGATCTCAGAAAAACGTTCCGGCCGTTGGTCCGACTTTATGGGTTCATATATACCGCAAACGGTGGAAGGGGAGGTGGTCTCTTTATATATCCGCCATCCGAAAGAGGTACCCGCCACTTACCAATACCTGATACTGCCGGCCTCTTCGGCAGACCGTACAGCCACTTTCCAGACGGATGATATCCGGGTGCTTCGCAATGACGAGGCCATGCAGGCCGTAGCAGCCGGCAACCGTTTCTATGTCACCGCATATCAGGAAGGAACCATCCGCCTGTCGGATGATATAACACTGGTGGTACATACACCGGGTATCTATATGCTTTCTCCGGAAAACGGGAGACTCCGTATAGAGGCAAGCGATCCGACACATACACAATCGTCCTTGTCTTTAACGATCAATGACTACGATTTGAAGATAATGGTTCCTGCCAACCAGGCTCCCGGCCAGCCTGTTTCCGTTACTCCGGTTATCAGCGCGCCGTTGGTAAAGTCGATTTCCGTAGATGGCAAAAAAGACGACTGGCAACAGATACCTGTTTCCGTGTCGGGCCTGACCGCTCCCTGGAACGGGGCTGCTAAAGACCGGACCCGGTTCTCTGTCTGCCACGACAAGAAGAACTTATATTTCCTGTATGAAGTAGCCGATACTACCATTATATATAATAATGAAAAGACCGAGGCTTCGGTTGGGAGCAGTGACCGTATCGAGTTTTTCTTCAGCAAAGACCCGGCTATGGGCGATTATTATTGTGCGGAGATCGATCCGCGCGGAAAGGTCATGGACTATCATGCAAAGTTCTACCGCCAGTTTGATTTCGACTGGAACTTTAAAGGACTGAAACTGGGAACACATACCGGCAAAGACACTTATATCGTGGAAGGCTCCATCCCCTTGAAGAGCCTGGAAGAAATGGGCGTGATCTCACCGGACGGCGAGATACGTTTCGGTGTATACCGTGCCGATTATTACGGGCCGCAAGAGGAACAGGTGATCTGGTCGTCCTGGATCATCCCCGATGCCGCTAATCCGGATTTCCATATACCGTCTTCTTTAGGAGTATTGAAATTGCGGTAAGGGGTGGTTTGGAATTTATCAGAATTGAGAAGTATATTGTCATTATTATAAGTAATAGAGGAGAATATAAACAGTATTTTTGCTTGCATATAAGATCAATGTAATTGCTTAATTCATGTATTATGGCGAAAATAACACACTTATTCTCTTTATGTATTCTTGTTTGTTTAGGTCTTTTGTCATGTAATAAGACAGAGACGTCTGCAAATCATCCATCCTTTGCCAGTATCGAGCAAGGCTTCCGTTCAATACCCGATAGTGTACAGACCGGTGTTTATTGGTACTGGATTTCTGATAATATATCGAAAGAAGGGGTGGCACGTGACCTGGAAGCCATGAAAGTGGCTGGTATTAATCGTGCGTTTATCGGGAATATCGGTATCGATGGCATCCCTTACGGCGATCATAAACTGCTGAGTTCCGAATGGTGGGAAGTGCTGCATGCCGCTTTGAAGAAAGCCACGGAACTGAATATAGAAATCGGAATATTCAACAGTCCGGGATGGAGCCAGTCTGGTGGTCCGTGGGTAAAAAGTTCACAGGCTATGCGTTATCTGGCCTCTTCAGATACGATTGTTGCCGGACCGGGACGTATGCAACTGACGCTACCTTCCGTTGGAAAAGATGAACAGGACGTCTGCGTTATCGCTTATCCGGCATTGGATAAGCCAGTGGCGGAAAAAAGCTGGGCGATAAATAAGAAGTCAGGGCAATCGTCCTCCTCCGTTCTGGTCTTTGATAAGGAAGCAACCGTCCGTACACTGATCTACCGGGTAAATACACCTTTTAAAACGACTGCCAAGCTGTGGGTGAAAAAAGGAGGAAAGGAAGAATTGCTGAGACAATTCGTGATCGACCGTAGTAACCCGGCACTGAATGTAGGCTTTGTCCCTTATGCGCCGGTCGTTATTTCCCTTCCGGAGACTTCCGCTTCACAGTTCCGCCTGGAAATGTCTGAAGAAGGAGAGGCTGCCGGAAATGTAACCCTTACATCTTCTCCCATGATGGAACGCTACCCGGAGAAATCGCTGGCTAAGATGTTCCAGACCCCGCTCCCTATGTGGGATGACTATCTCTGGGAAAAACAGCCTGCCGTTAGTGATGCCTCTTTGATGGTTTCGCCGGATACGATAAAGAACGTGACTGAATTTTCAAAGAACGGTGTGTTGGATTGGGAAGTGCCCGAAGGTAAGTGGGTGATCCGCCGGATGGCGATGTTGCCGACAGGTGTAACCAACTCGCCGGCTGCTCCCGAAGCTACAGGACCTGAGATCGATAAGATGAGCAAGAAACATGTCGCTTTCCATTTTGATGCCTTTATCGGTGATATACTGAAACGCATTCCGGAGGTTGACCGTAAAACATTTAAGGTAGTTGTCCAGGATAGCTATGAAACCGGAGGACAGAACTGGACTGACGATATGATCAGCGTATTTAAGGAACGTTACGGATATGACCCCGTTCCGTATCTTCCGGTTCTGGAAGGTACAGTGGTCGGTAATCCTGATATTTCAGACCGCTTCCTGTGGGATTTGCGCCGTTTGATAGCCGATCGTGTTTCTTACGATTATGTAGGTGGCTTGCGTGATGTTTGTCATCAGCACGGATTGACGACCTGGCTGGAAAATTACGGTCATTGGGGATTCCCGGGCGAGTTCCTGCAATATGGCGGCCAGTCCGACGAGATAGCCGGTGAGTTCTGGAGCGAAGGTTCCCTGGGGGATATCGAGAACAGGGCGGCTTCTTCCTGCGGGCATATTTATGGCAAGAGACGCGTCTGGGCCGAGTCGTTTACAAGCGGGGGACCTGCTTTCGGCCGCTATCCGTATCAGATGAAGCAGCGTGGGGACCGTTTCTTTACGGAAGGGATAAACAGCTCTTTACTGCATGTATATATCCACCAGCCGTTTGAAGACCGCGAACCGGGGTTGGATGCTTGGTTCGGTAATGAATTTAACCGGAAGAATACCTGGTTCAGCCAGATGGATGTCTTTACCGGCTATCTGAAAAGATGTAACTTCATGTTGCAACGCGGCGATTATGTGGCAGATGTAGCTTACTTTATCGGAGAGGATGCTCCGAAGATGACCGGTATCTGTACGCCTGAACTTCCTGCCGGTTATTCCTTCGATTATATTAATGGGGAAGTTTTGTTGCAGCGGGCATCGGTGGAAGACGGCCGGATTGTTTTGCCTAGCGGAATGAAATATCGTTTGCTGGTATTACCCCAACTGGAAACCATGCGTCCGGAAATTTTGCAGAAGATAAAGGAACTGTTACAGGCTGGTGCCTGTGTGATAGGGCCTGCTCCGAAATATTCTCCGAGCCTGAGTGATTATCCGGCTGCCGACCGGAAAGTGCAGGCACTGGCTTCCGAGCTTTGGGGCGACCAGACAGAATCCGTACGGACAATAGGTAAAGGCCGTCTGTTTATGCCGGCGACTTCCCTGCAACCGGTATTGGAAGCCTTGAACGTAAAACCGGATATGCGTGTTAATTCCGGTACGCCTGTTTTGTTTATCCACCGTGCTACGGATGAAGGTGATATTTATTTTATCTCGAATCAAAGTGAAAACCCGGTTGATATAAACCCGTCCTTCCGTGTAGCTGGAAAATTACCGGAACTGTGGAATCCGCTGACAGCAGAGATACGCCTTTTGCCGGAGTTCACTTGTGCCGACGGAGTAACTACCGTGCCGGTTCGTCTCGAAGGCTTTGAAAGCTCCTTTATTATCTTCCGTAAAAAAGGCACGCCGGCGAAAACAACTGCCCGGAATTATCCGGTCAAAGAGGTTCTGGCAACCGTTAGCTCTCCCTGGCAGGTCGATTTTGAAAAAGGGAAAAGAGGACCGGAAGAAGCTGTAACCTTCCCGGCATTGCAGGTCTGGACAGAAAGTACAGCCCCGTCCATCCGCTATTTCTCAGGAAAAGCAATCTATACCAACCGGATCACCTTGGATAAACTGCCTCAGAAGGCGCTTTATCTGGATCTGGGCAAGGTGATGGTCATGGCGAAAGTAAAGATCAACGGACAGTATGTTGGCGGCGTATGGACAACCCCTTACCGCCTGCCGGTTGGAGACTTTCTACGTAAAGGGGAGAACTTGATCGAAGTGGAAGTCGTGAATAACTGGAGGAACCGCCTGATCGGTGACGCTTCGTTGCCAGAAAAGGAACGCGGCACCTGGACAAACGTGAATCCCTGGAATGCAGATTCGCCTCTACAATCGTCCGGTTTGATCGGACCGGTGGAAATACAGGCCTATTCTTACGAATAACCGCTCCTGCCTGCGTTGTTTTTGAATAGAATCATGTACATTTGTAACAAATAAAATACAAGGTATATGAATAAGATTCTGATAAAAAACGCTCGCATTGTGAATGAAGGCCGTATGTTTAAAGGCTCGGTCCTTATTGATGGAGATAAAATAGCAGAGGTGTTCGAGGAAGTTGTTCCCGAAACTGCCTCTAATGTACAAGTTATCGATGCTGAAGGAAAGCTCCTGTTACCGGGAGCAATCGACGATCAGGTACATTTCCGTGAACCGGGCCTGACACATAAAGGAGACATCGCTAGTGAAAGCCGTGCGGCCGTAGCTGGCGGTGTCACCTCTTTTATGGATATGCCGAATACTAAGCCTCAGACTACCACGATAGCCGATCTGGAATGGAAGTTGCAGCGCGGAGCGGAAACATCTGCCGCCAACTACTCTTTCTTCTTCGGCGGAACGAATGATAATATGGACGAGATCCGTAAGTTGGACCGTAGCCGTGTGCCGGGGTTGAAGCTGTTCCTCGGTTCTTCCACAGGCAACATGCTGGTGGATAAGAAGGAGAGCCTGGAACGTATCTTCGGTGAAGCGGATATGCTGATCGCCATCCATGCGGAAAAGGAAGAAGTGATCAAACGTAATATCGCTTATTATACAGGCAAGTACGGCGAAGATCTCGACATCTCTTTCCATAGCAAAATCAGAAGCGAGGAAGCATGTTATGCCTCTTCATCCGAAGCTGTCGAACTGGCTACCCGCCTGAATTCACGTTTGCATATCCTGCATTTGTCTACTGCCAAAGAACTGACATTGCTGAGTAATGAGATTCCTTTGAGCGAGAAAAAGATCACCGGCGAGGTGTGTGTGCATCACCTTTGGTTCCATGACGGCGATTATGCTAAGTTTGGTAACCGAATCAAATGGAATCCGTCTATCAAGACGTTGGAAGACCGTATCGCTTTGCGCAATGCCGTTAATGATAATACGATAGATATCGTAGCGACCGACCATGCTCCGCATTTGTTATCGGAGAAAGAGGGCAGTTGTTTGAAAGCGGCTTCGGGCGGTCCGTTAGTTCAGCATTCGCTGGTTGCCATGCTGGAGATGGTGGCAGAGGGTTGCTTCACGTATGAAAAAGTGGTGGAAAAGATGGCGCATATGCCGGCAGACCTGTTCCATATCGACCGGCGCGGTTATATCCGTCCGGGTTATTATGCCGACCTGGTCCTTGTCGATCCGGAGAAGAACTGGACGGTGGCTCCCGAAAATATAGTATATAAATGCGGATGGGCACCTTTTGAAGGGACTACCTTTCATCATAGTGTCAGCCAGACTTTTGTCAACGGACAGTTGGTGTATGACAATGGCGTCATAAACGACGAAGTCCGGGGGATGGAAGTACGGTATATATAGATTTTTTGATGCGGGTATTCCCTAATGTCTCACTATGGCACACAGATGACACAGATTAAACAGATGAACACAGATTTATATTTCTGAAAGCAATTCTTATTTGTGTAGATCTGTTTAATTTGCGTGCCATTTACGTACTTTAGAAGTAATACACCGGATTGTCCAAAAAAGTCTTATCCGAATGCTTGCCGATTGAAATAATCCCTATATTTGCGGTACCTCTTGCTATTTGGGAGGCAACCAAAATTTGTTAGTTATGGGAAAATTTATCAATCCCTTTACCGACTTCGGTTTTCACCGTATATTCGGTCAGGAAGTGCACAAAGAGTTATTAATTGATTTTCTGAATGAGTTGTTGAAAGGTGAACGTCATATCATTGACATCACTTTTCAGAATCCTATCCTGCAACCGGAAACCATAGAGGACCGGGGAGTGATATTCGACATTCATTGCAGGGATGACAAAGGAGGCTTGTTCGTGGTCGAGATGCAAACGGGGCCCAACCCTATTTTTACGACCGTGGTATTTATTACTTGTCACGGGCAATCAGTAATCAAGGAGAAAAGGGGAAAGACTGGAAGTTCGGTTTATGTCCGGTATACGGCATATTTCTGTTAAACTATAAGATAGGGATAAACTCCAAGTTCCGCACAGATGTTATACTGGCAGACCGTGATACGGGGCGTATGTTTAGCGACAAGATTCGCCAGGTCTATCTGGAGTTACCCTGGTTTACGAAAGAAGCGGATGATTGTGAAACAGATTTTGAATGTTGGTTATATTTATTAAAGCATATGGATACATTAGAAAGAATGCCTTTTAAGGCACGCAAAGCCGTTTTCGACAAATTGCTTGAAGTGGCGGATGTGGCTAATCTGAGCAAGGATGAACGTATCCTGTATGATGAAGCCCTGAAACGCTATCGGGATTATAAGAATACGATAGACTATGCGGAAGAGAAAGGACTGGAAAAAGGAATCAGAATAGGTGAGGCTAAAGGTAAAGCAGAAGAACAGCGCCTTATTGCAGCCAATTTAAAAAAGCAGGGAATTAATATCGAAACGATAGCCCAATGTACAGGGGTGTCGGTGGAAGAGATAGAAGAATTGTAATTCAATTATATTTATATTATATGGAATCAGCCAAGTATCCGGTCATCCGGATTACTTGGTTGATTTTTATTGGGGGGTATAAAGCTCAATCCATTCTTATTCATTTTATAAGTTCGCCCTATGAACAACCCAGAACCAGTTTCATTTTGTTATATTAGGTAACAAAATGAAACCAGTATGTATAACGTATCAGTAAAAGTAAAAAGGCGTAAGTCGATAGAGGCTGGGAAGCGGATGCCGC
>OKXB01002917.1_pt1 | contig 12513 bp, 9 predicted proteins | sample 1601731 | NCBI WGS metagenome assembly OKXB01 (sample SAMN04414077, study PRJEB24778) | human gut metagenome | material: faecal | host: Homo sapiens | reverse complement strand
GCTTGCGCGCGCAGGCGACGCCGACGGCGTTACGGCGTGCGACGAACTGATAGGGCTTATCAACCGCGACAGACTTCTGAAAAAAAATCTGCCCGCCGAAAACTACTTCAAGGACAAAACCGTTTCCGCAAGCGCACTGGAATGTTTCTATTCCTGCCCGTATAAATGTTTTATGCGCTACTGCGCGGGTGCGAACGAGGCAGCCACGGGAGACGTAAAGTCGTTCGATTACGGCAACGTACTTCACGCCGTAGCCGAAAAATTCGTCGGAAACATAAAGGAAATGACTTCCGACGACGCCTGCCGCGCCTTTGCGGACGCAACCGTAGACGAACTTCTCGACGACCCCTCATACAAGCGGTTCTTCGCCCGCCCCGACCTCGCGTATTCTCTGTTTCTTACCAAAAAAGAGGCAGAAAATCTGTGCGTAAGGCTCTATCGCGAATTCCTTGTCTCTGGGTTTACCCCCGTCGGGGAAGAAGTATGGTTCGCCGATTGGAGCGATATAAAATCATTCCCTCTCGACACACGCCGCAAAGGTTACAGGTTAATCGGTAAAATCGACCGCGTCGACAAGTACGGCGATTACGTCAGAATAATAGATTACAAGACGGGTCATGCCGACGAAAAAATCAAAGACAAACGATTCTACACCGGGCTGAACATGCAGTTGTATCTGTATATGAATGCCTTTACGCGCGGAAAATCCAAGCCGGCGGGCGCATATTATTACGCCCTCGACGACAACTATCGCGGATCCGACGAACGGAGGATTTCGATGTACGGCAAGACGCTGAACGACGAAAACGTGATAAAGGCGACCGACTCGGGTTTTTACGAAAACAAGCAGAGCGAAATAATAAACGGCACGATAAAAGCGACTAAAAACGGCGACGATTTAAGCGGCTCGTTCGCGGACGAAATCTCTTTCGGCGCGTATATGCGTTATGCCGAAAGACTTGCCGAAAAAGCCGTCGACTATGTCATCGACGGAGTTATCGTTCCGTCGCCTTACAAGGGCGAATGCGCGTATTGCGAATTCGGTTCGTCCTGCAATTTCGATCCCGATACGGACAGCGCGAGAGAGGTTCCCGACAGAATTCTTCCGTCGGACATAGAAAAAGCCGTCGCCGAAGACACGGCGGCAGGTAAAGGGGGTAAAGACGACAATGAGTGAAAAACAGTACACCCCCATGCAGCGTAAAGCGGTATACGAAGAGGGTAAAAACATACTTGTATCGGCATCGGCGGGCAGCGGCAAAACATACGTCATGATCGAGCGCGTCATAAGGCTTATACTCGAAGGCAAAGCCGAAGTCGGCGAAATTCTCGCCGTAACGTACACTTCCGCCGCGGCGGAAGAGATGAAACAGAAACTCGTCAAAGCCGTCGTAAGCGAAATCAACGCGGGCAAAGACTGCGACAGACTGAGAAAAACCCTTGCCGACATTCCCACGGCGAGCATATCGACGTTTCACTCGTTCTGCTCGAACCTGATACGCGCATACTTTTACGCCCTTCCCGTCGACCCCGCTTTTACGATATGCGACGACGCAAAATCCGACGAACTAGAATCGAAAGCGATAGACGGATTGTTTTCAGATCTATACGAATCCCGCGACGAAGACTTTTTATACCTCGTCGGCATATTGCGCAAAGGCAGGAGCGATTCCGCGCTCAAAGAACTTGTAAAGGGGCTGTATACGTTCGCGCGGTCGGAAAAATCCGCGGAAGATTTTCTGAACGCCGCAGCCGTAAACGTAACCGAAAAATCGTTTTGTAAGGCGGAAAACGAACTTTTCGTTATATACCGTTCTTATTTTGAAGAACTTAAACGCATCTGCGAAAATCTGCTTTCGTCTGCCGAATACTTAAACGAAGAAAAACTCGGCGGGCATATAAGCACTCTGCTTGCGAAAACAGATTTCTGCCTGTCCGCAAAAGGTTACCGCGACCTTATACGCGCGGCGACCTTAAGCGTAGACAAAACGCCCGCGGTCAAAAGCGACGACGAAAGCGTAAACGAACTCAAAGACAGAATAAAAACGCTCAAAATGCGGCTTAAATCGGTATGCGACGACCTTGTCGCGACGACGCCGAACGGCGACGAAAAAACCGACCTCGAAGATTATCTGGCAACCGCCCGCGCGACGTCGGCGATCTGCCGTCTTACGATAATGTTCGGCGAAAGATACGCCGAGGAAAAGACAGACGAAGTATGTCTGGATTTTTCCGACCTCGAAAACTTCGCATACAGACTGCTGTCCGAAAATCCCGACGTGCTGTCGGCGGTCAGGAACAAATACAAATACGTTTTCGCCGACGAATATCAGGACGTAAACGGCATTCAGGAGGCTATATTGTCTCTCATCGCATGCGATAACGCCTTTATGGTCGGCGACGTAAAACAATCGATTTACGCGTTCCGCGGGTGCAATCCGGATATATTCGCAAACAAATACGCGGCGTACGAACACGGCGACGGCATACCCGTTTCGCTTGACGTAAACTTCCGCTCGAGCGATGCCGTGCTGTCGGCGGTCAACAATACGTTTTCGCCGGTTATGACAAGGGATTTCGGCGGTACGGATTACGCCGCCAACCCGATGAGCGGCTACGGCGGTTATCCCGTCGGTTACGGCAAGACCGTGCTGCACGAAGTATCAGTAACCAAAAAAGCCAAAAATCTGCAGACAGGCGTTTACGACCTCGTAAACGCCGCCGAAGACACCGACGTTTCGGACGCTTTCGCCGAGGGCGACGCCGTCGCGAAGATAATCGAAGACGAATTAAACGACGAGATTTTCGACGCGAAAACGGGGCTGAAACGGAAAGTCGGGCTGAAAGACATAGCCGTGCTTACGCGCAATTCGTCGGGTTTTACGTCCGAAATCGTGCGTCGGTTAAAGAGGTACGGCATTCCCGTGGCGTCTTCGGCAAAAAATCCCATACGCGACTATCCCGAAATAAAACTGCTGTACGATTTTCTGCGGCTTATCGACTATTTCGCCGACGACGCGCCGCTGATTGCCTGTCTTAAAAGCGCGATCGGCGGACTCGACGAAGAAGACATAGCCGAAATCCGTCGTTCCGCGCCGGAAAAAACAAACAATAAAAAACCGACTTTCGTCGAATGCTATCTCAGATATATCGCCGACGGAGAAGACGAGACGTTGAAAAACAAACTTACGGCATTCGACGAGTATATATCGAAAATACGCCTGCTTGCCGAATTTGAAAGCGCGGGCGAAATTCTTTCCCGCGTGCTTGCCGAAACGGGGCTCGATCTCGAAATTCTGTCGCGTACCGACGGTAAAACCCGTCTGAAACGCGTCGAACGTTTCATCGCCGAATCGGAATCCGGCGGAGAATGTCTGACAATAGGACGATTTTTAAGCCGTATCGAAAATAGTCTGGAAGATATTTCGGTCGGTTCGTCCGACGGCGACGACAGCGTCACCGTAATGAGCATGCACTCGTCGAAAGGTCTCGAATTTCCCGTGGTCATCCTTGCGGGGTTGTCGAAACGCTTTAATATCGACGATCTGAAAAAAGAAATCATGGTCGACCGTGCCGACGGCATCGCGCTCAAACTGTACGACGAAACCGACAGAACGGTAAAAAGCACGCTTGTCAGAGCGGCTTTCAGAGAGCGCGCGAAACTCAACCTCATCAAAGAGGAACTGCGTATATTTTACGTCGCTATGACAAGAGCGAAAGACAGACTTCACCTCGTCACGACCGAGACCGTCGAAAAGAACGACAGATTTTCTTCCGCGCTGTTCGCGAATAAATTTTCAAACTTCATAAAGTCGTCTTATTTCGACGAAACCGTTGCGTTTGAAGAAGACGTCGGGACGATCGGAAAAGAAAAACGCAAGGTATACCTGTCTGCCGACAGACCTTCGCTTACGGATAAAATTTACGAATATCTGACGTTTACCTACCCTTACGAATCCGACGTAACCCTGCCCGTAAAAAGGGCGGTCACGAAACTTGCCGAAGATTTCGAGGAACCCCGCAACCTGTCGGACACTTTCGCACCTTACGATGAGAACGCCCGCGAACGCGGAATCGCGTATCACGCATTTTTGCAGTACTGCGATTTTTCGCAAAAAAACGCACACGAAGAAATCGAAAGACTGTCGAAAACCAAAAAACTCTCTGCCGCGCAGGTTTCGCTTCTCGGCGAAGAGAAAATCGGGGCCATACTTTCGGCAAAGATATTCAAAGACCTTAAAGGCTATAAATTATACCGCGAACAGCCTTTCGTCGTGCCGTTGCCCGCATCGGAAGTGTCGAAACTCAAAACCGACGGAAACATTCTGGTTCAGGGCGTGATAGACCTGCTTGCAGTCAGAGGCGACGAGGCGATAATCGTCGATTACAAGACGTCGCATAAAAACGCCGACGCGCTGAAATCGACTTACGCCGAACAACTCGCGCTGTATAAAAAGGCTGTCGAAAAGACGCTTAAACTTAAAGTCGTCCGTCTCGTGTTGTTCAATATTATGTCTGCCGAAACTATCGATCTGTAAACTTACAGCCACCCGTATGGGCGGCTGTATTTATTTATCCCGCGATGTTCCGGCCTTCGGCGCGGGCGCGGATTTCGGTTAGCCTTAACTAGCCATATTTTATATAAAAAGGGGGTATTCCCCCGTTTATGCCGGACAAGAATACTGTAACTCTTTTATATACGTACGCGCCTCTTCTTTGAAAAAATCGTGCGCGACGACTTCAGACGTCCCGTTGAACATCGCCGTTATCGGCATATGCGCCGGAGCAATACGCACGCATCTTACTTTCAGCCCCGCAGCAGACAAATCTTCGATAAACCGCGCGGTGTTATACGTCTCGATGTCTATAAGTTTATCGATAAACCTTTCGTATTCGCTGCCTTTGCTTTTGCAGACTATCGGTTTGAATTCGTCGTCAGACCACGGTTCGTTTTATTCTTGGCTGGCATCGTATATTATATTCGGCATTTTGTCGACTTTGACGTCGACGTACATATGCATATCGGCATACTGCTTTTCCGGTTCCGGTACGACGAATTCTTTTTCGGCATATTCAAGAATTTTATCTATCGCGAGCCCGTCTTTTTCCCGCATGCATTTTCTCCGTAAATCAAAAATAACACCGTTATTCTGACAGTGTTATTTTATATCGTCACCCGTTTTAAGATAAAAAATTTTATTCTTCGTCGTCGATTATTGCCGAGGACTGTGTTTCGGCTTTCGCCGCCGCCTTTGCCTCGCAGGCGTTCTGATGAAGTCTGACGAGTATCGCGTCGTTGCCGATTTTTTCTATACAACAGAAGTTGATGATAAGTTCGGAAGTCTTGAAAAACGAATTTTTCTTTCCGGGCACGATTATCGCCTTGATTTTACCTTCGGGATATGTAAACGTTATATCGCACACTTTACCGAGGTCTCTTCCGTCGAGTATATTTATCACGTTTTTCTTTTTTATTTCGCAAAAACTCGTTTCCATAAATTCACCTGCCGACGATAATACTATATGCGCAATTTCGACAAAATATGCCGTCGCTTTTACGACGATTTTGTTTTTCCCCGACACCGTACCCGTGAACGCCTTATCGTCGGTCGGTGCGGAACGATTATAACGACGACAAAAACGGCGGCAGAAGAAAAATCGAATTGTCCCGTATTATCCAGAAATTGTTGGAAAAACAGGTTATCAGAATGTATATGTTAAGTATAGTCAGAACGGGCATGGTAACCATGAAGAACAAACTTCTTAAACGATATTTAAGTATAAACATCGAAACGTATACGCCTGCCGCCCCGCCCAGAAGAGCCGCGACGAATATACTTCCGTCGCGCACGCGGCGTTTACAATCGCCCTCTTCGTCGGCGCGCTTTGCCGAAAGCATAAGCAAAAACGTATATACGTTGACGGCGATGAAATAAGTCGCCGCAAGAATCTGCATCAGAACCAACATATGTCTACCGTTGTTATTATCGGTTTTTTTATATAATTTAATCGTTTTTCATTAAAAAAGAGTTTTCAAAACGGCAAATTTATGCTAAAATAAGCAAGAGGTATACTTATGAAGTGTATGTATTGCGGAAATCTCGAAAGCAAGGTCGTCGATTCGCGCCAGTCGGACGACGGTACGGTAATAAGACGCAGACGCGAATGCACGAATTGCGGTCGGCGTTACACCACTTACGAGACCGTCGAAACGACGCCGATACTCGTCATTAAAAACAACGGCAACCGTCAGGCTTTCGACGCGGGCAAACTTAAAAACGGAATAGTGAAATCATGCGAAAAACGCCCCGTGCCGATGTGGAAAATAGACGCGCTGGTCGAGGATATAAGCAAAAAAATATATAACTCCCTCAAACAGGAAGTCACGTCGAAAGAACTCGGCGAAATGGTAATGCAGGGGCTTAAAGACCTCGACGAAGTCGCTTACGTCAGATTCGCGTCGGTATACCGCCAGTTCAAAGACGTTTCCACCTTTATGAAAGAGTTGGAAAAATTACAGAATAAGGAGACTGAAAAATGAAAAAATATTTGCGCATCGCGGCTTTCGTACTCGCCTGCGTGGCGACGCTCGGATTTACGTCCTGCAAAAAAGCCGATTATTCAAAGAGTTGGAAGGTAGTGGCGTATACTTCCGAAGGCGAGACACAGAAGCAATACGTCGGTTTCAACGTGAAGTTTGAAACGTCGAGCGACAAGAAGATTTCGGTCTGGCTTAAAGTGCTCGATTTCGATAAAAACGTCGACTCGGTAGACGTTACGATCGACAGATACCTTTCGTCCAACCTGACAGGCACCGGCTCTACGTCCGCCAAAGCCGTCACTTATACCCTTAAACCCGACAAGGGCTGCAACAAAAACAAAAACGGCAAATGGGTACAGATCGTCGAGGATTGGTCTTACGGTTCCACCGTCACCAACCACTATGTAAGACTTACGCTGACAGGCGGAGTAACCCTCGGCGAAATAGCGTTCGTCGACGAAGACGGCAAACAACTTACAGCCACCGTCGAATGCGCAAACGTATACATTCAGGGCGGAGAACCCGAAACCACCGACGACAAGTTCACCAAAGAAGAACTTACCGCGCAGGAAGAATTTGCCAGAAACGGTTTACCGCTCTACCTTGTAGACGAGCAGGACAGTTTCGATAAAAATTAAAAACCGACCGAAAACAAAAAATCCCTTTCGATGCGAAAAAGCATCGAAAGGGATTTTATTTTGTTTATTATCCCAAATCCACACGGGCAGACGCGTTAAGCGTCATATCCGCAAAATTGCCTTTGAGGTATTGAATATAGCCTTCCGCGCCGATCATCGCCGCGTTGTCGGTACATAGTATCTTTTCCGGCAGAACGAGTTTAAGTCCGTTTTTACGGCAAGCGGATTGCAGATTGTCTCTGAGATAACCGTTCGCCGCGACACCTCCGCCGATCATTATCGTATCCAGCGAATATTGCCTTGCAGCCTCGATTGCCTTTTGTACGAGTATGTCGGTCGCCGCATGCTGGAACGAACACGCCACGTCCGCCGCGTTATACCCCTCGCCCGTCTGTCCGGCATGGTGCACATAATTTATGACGGCGGTTTTCAGTCCGCTGTATGAAAAATTATATCCGCCCTCACCCTTCAGCATTCTTGGGAATTTTATTACGTTTTTACCATCTCTCGCCAGCCTTTCGATATTAGGGCCGCCCGGATAATTCAACCCTATAACCCTCGCGACCTTATCGAATGCCTCGCCCACGGCGTCGTCGAGCGTCCCGCCGAGAACGTTGAATTTATCGTAGTCTTCCACAACGATAATCGCGGTATGTCCGCCGCTTGCAAGCAAACTAACGAACGGCGGCTGAAGATTTTTGTCGCTTAAATACGCCGCAGCCAGATGCCCTCTGATATGGCTGACGGGGATAAGCGGAACGTTGAGCGAATACGCCAGCGTCTTCGCATAACTTACCCCGACAAGCAGCGCGCCCAGAAGTCCCGCGCCGTAAGTTACGGCTACCGCGTCGATGTCTTTAAGGTCGATATTCGCCTTATCGACCGCCCTTTGCACGGTAAGAGAAATCGCGCTCGTATGCGCGCGCGACGCTATCTCCGGCACGACGCCGCCGAAACGGATATGCTCGGTACACGAAGAAGAAATTTCGGACGAGAGAATTTCCCGTCCGTTTTTCACTATCGCCGCCGCGGTTTCGTCGCAGGACGATTCTATCGCGAGAATGACCGCGTCTTTTTTAATTCTGAATTTTTTAATTTCGTCGCTATACATTTTATCTCTGCCCGTCGCGTCGGTTTCAGGACTGTTTAAGATAATCGATGATAAACTGATCTATGTCGCCGTCCATAACAGCTTGCACGTTACCCGTTTCGCTGCCTGTACGGTGATCTTTAACCATGGTGTACGGGCAGAAGACGTAAGAACGTATCTGGCTGCCCCACTCGATTTTCTTTATTTCGCCCTTGATCGCGCTTGCCTCGGCTTGTCTCTCTTCCTCTCGTTTTTCAAGGAGTTTGTTTTTGAGCATGCGCATTGCCTGCTCTTTGTTCTGAACCTGCGAACGCTCGTTCTGGCAGGCGACTATTATGCCCGTAGGCAAGTGGGTTATTCTTATCGCAGATTCGGTTTTGTTGACGTGTTGTCCGCCCGCGCCGCTCGAACGATAAGTATCCACCTTGATTTCTTCGGGGCGGATTTCGATGTCGCCGTCTTCCTGAATGTCGGGCATTACGTCTACCGACGAAAACGAAGTCTGTCTGCGCGCGTTCGCATCGAACGGCGAAATTCTGACCAGCCTGTGAATACCCTTTTCGGCTTTGAGGTAACCGTAGGCGTTTTCGCCCTCTATCTTGAAACATACGGATTTAAGCCCCGCGCCGTCGCCGTCGAGACGGTCGTATTCGGTAAGTTTGTATCCGTGTTTTTCGGCGTAGCATATATACATGCGGTAGAGCATTTCCGTCCAGTCGCAAGCCTCGGTCCCGCCCGCGCCCGCATGCAGAGTAAGTATCGCGTCGCACGAATCGTACTTACCTTTAAGCAAAGTACGAAGTCTTATATCCTCTATTTCCTTTTCCGCCTCGGAAAGGTCTTTGTCAACCTCGGCAAGAACGCTTTCGTCGCCCTCTTCTTCGGCGAGTTCGATCATCATCCCCGCGTCGGCGACGGCTTTTTCGGCTTTATCGAAAACGTCGAGTTTGTTTCTGATCTGTTGCGCCTCGCGACTTAAATGTTTTGACTTTTCTATATCCGACCAGACCTCCGGCTTTTCGAGTTCGCCTTCGAGTTCTTTCAGTTTAACCCTTAAATTGTCGACGTCGAGCGAATACCCCGCCTCTTCGAGGGTCTTCTTTAACGCCCTTACTTTGTCTTCGTATACGTCGTAGCGTACCATAAATTATCCTTTATAACTTTTATTGCTTTATATATTATAGAGATTTGACGACCGTTTGTCAATCACTCCGTACAGACTGCCGCATATTAAAACTTCGGTAAACGCAAGGTTCGCCGAAGTTTAGTCTGTATTATAAGTTTTTACCGCAGCAGTTCTTGAACTTTTTACCCGAACCGCACGGACACGGGTCGTTTCTTCCGACCGTACTCGATCTGACTATCGGCGTACTCCCGCGCGAACCGTCGTCCGCCCCGCCGTTTTCGACAAGGTCGGCGGTAGGCTCTCTCTTCGGTTCTTCGGCTCTGCGAAGTTCGGACTTCAGAAGCAGCGCGACGACGTCTTCCTGAATGCTGGCGGTCATCGCGTCGAACATCTCGACGCCCTCTTTCTTGTATGCGATTACGGGGTCTTCGTTTGCGTATCCGCGCAACGATATGCCGCGTTTGAGTTTATCCATCGCGTCGATATGATCTATCCACTTGTTATCGACGACTTTAAGGAATATAAACCTCTCGAATTCGGAGAAATCGAGACCTTGTTCTTTATACCCCGCGATTTTGTTTTCGTAACATTCGATGACTTTATCCGTCGCCTGTTTAATGAGATATTCGGCATCCCAGTTTTCAAGTTCTTCGTCGGTAACGAAATTCGTATCGGGCGGCAAAGCTCTCTCTTCGAGGGCTTTATTGAGCCTGTCTTTATCCCAGTCGGAGGGCGACTGTTTCATATCCGCGTTCGTACGGATAATCTCGGCGACGAAGTCGGGAATAAGATTCAATACGTCCTGATGAACGTCGTCTCCGCGGAGAACTTTCATCCTCTCCTCGTACATGATCTTACGCTGTAAATTCATTACGTCGTCGTATTCGATTATGTGCTTTCTTATGCCGAAGTTCTTGCCCTCTATCGTCCTCTGAGCGTTTTCGATCGAACGCGAAAGCATCTTGGATTGAAGCGGCGTATCGTCGTCGACTTTGAACGCCCTGTAAATGCTCTGCAACCTCTCCCCGCCGAAACGTTTCGCGAGGTCGTCTTCGAGCGATATGAAGAAGAGCGAAGACCCGGGGTCTCCCTGACGTCCGCTACGACCTCTCAACTGATTGTCGATACGGCGGGATTCGTGCCTTTCGGTACCGATGATGTGAAGACCGCCGAGAGCGATGACCTCTTTCTTTTCGGCATCGGTAACTTCTTCGTGTTCTTTGAGGTATTCGCGATATTTGTCTCTGACTTCTTTCTGCTCTTCGGTTATATCCTGAACATAAGAAGTCGCAACGTTTATCATGTCGTCGGTATAGCCGTCGTTGCGGAGGTCCTGTATAGCCATGAATTCGGGGTTACCGCCGAGCAGTATATCCGTTCCGCGCCCCGCCATGTTGGTGGCTATCGTAACCGCGCCTTTCTTACCCGCCTGAGCGATAATTTCCGCCTCGCGCTTATGGTTCTTTGCGTTAAGTATGTTGTGTTTGACCTTGTTTTTGATCAGCCAGCGGGAAATCTCTTCCGATTTCTCTACCGTAACCGTACCTACGAGAATAGGCTGCCCCGTGGCGTGACGTTCGATTATCTCCTTGACTATCGCGCGGAGTTTGCCTGCGGCGGTCGAATATATGACGTCGGGATAATCTATTCTCTGCACGGGTTTGTTCGTCGGAATTTCGAGTACGTCGAGCCCGTAAATCGTCCTGAATTCTTCCTCTTCGGTCTTTGCCGTACCGGTCATACCGGAGAGTTTATTGTAAAGTCTGAAATAGTTCTGGAAGGTTATGGTCGCGTAAGTCTTGTTTTCGTTTCTGACGACGACGTTTTCTTTCGCCTCGATTGCCTGATGAAGACCTTCGGAATATCTTCTGCCTATCATCAGACGACCCGTAAATTCGTCTACTATGACGATCTCGCCGTCGTTGACGATATAGTCGCTGTCGCGTTTGAATATGAAGTGGGCTTTAAGGGCTTGCTGAATGTGATGGTTGAGTTCGGAATTTTCTATGTCCGCAAGATTTTCTATACCGAAAAACTTCTCGGCTTTTCTTGCTCCCTCTTCGGTTATCTGTACGGTTTTATCCTCTAAATCAAGGGTGTAATCTTCGTCGGCTTTAAGAGTCTTGACGAAACGGTTGCAATCGTAATACAATGTCGACGACTTTTCGCCTCTGCCGGAAATTATAAGCGGCGTTCTCGCCTCGTCGATCAAAATCGAGTCCACCTCGTCGACGATCGCGAAGTTCAGTCCGCGCTGAACCATGTCGGACATACGGATTTTAAGATTGTCGCGCAGGTAGTCGAAACCGAATTCGTTGTTCGTGCCGTAGGTTATGTCGCAGGCGTAAGCGGCGCGTTTCTGATCGTCGGTCATGTCGTGGGTATTGACGCCGACGGTAAGACCGAGGAATCTGTAAACTTTACCCATCCACTCGGCGTCGCGCTTTGCGAGGTAATCGTTTACCGTGACGATATGCACGCCCTTTTCGGAAAGCGCGTTAAGGTACGCCGGGAGCGTCGCCATAAGCGTTTTACCTTCACCCGTTTTGAGTTCGGCGACTCTGCCCTGATGAACGCAGATACCGCCCATTATCTGTACGGGATAGTGGCGCATGTTGAGAACCCTGTAAGACGCCTCTCTTACGACCGCGAAAGCGTCGTAAAGAATATCTTCGAGAGTCTCGCCGTTTTTAAGTCTGTTTTTGAGCGCGACGGTCTGATCTTTAAGTTCTCCGTCCGTCATCTTTTCGTACTTAGGCGAAAGCGCAAGCACCTTTTCGGTCTGCGCTTTTATTCTCCGAAGGCTGGCCCTCGAATCGCTGTTAAGAATGAATTTAATAAGCCCCATAAATTAAACCTTAAAAAAATAATCAAAGGACGATATTCGCCCTCTGATTATATATTCTACTATATTTCTGTATAATTTTCAATGAATTTCAGTGAATTTTTTGAAAAAAGTTCGACAAATCGCTTTTTTATTCGCAATATCGGTCGCGGTAAACGAATATTTATGAAAAATTATCGCTTACTTTGCGCAAGTGCCGCACTTCCTCGCGGTAACGGCTACCGTCAGCACGCTCACCTCCGCCGCGCCCGCCTTTTTAAGCGTCGCGGCAAG
>OKXB01002913.1_pt1 | contig 12537 bp, 11 predicted proteins | sample 1601731 | NCBI WGS metagenome assembly OKXB01 (sample SAMN04414077, study PRJEB24778) | human gut metagenome | material: faecal | host: Homo sapiens | reverse complement strand
TCATCCTTGTATATCATAGAAGAATCTTATTTACAGACTTTTTCTCATAGTCTCACAGTATAGGTGAATATCCACAGTTTTTCAAGAAAAGGAAAAATACAAGGTCTCCTTTTTTAAAACACCTCCGGTCTGCCGACCAGTGTAAACCCAACTCGTCCCGTAACCACAACACCATTCAAGGAACAATGCACAATCAGCACATTCCCCTCTCCGTCATAGCCTGCCACAATCCCCACATGGCCTAAATCGGGATAAAATACCAAATCCCCGGGCTGTGCCTCTGCCCAGCTTATTTTCCTGCAATAGCTATACTGGCTTCTTGCTCCGCCGCCATGACCGACCACAACACCGAAAGTATTATTAAACACCCAATCCACAAATCCAGAACAGTCTAAACCATAAGGAATCGTCATTCCTGTTGTATTACTGCCTGCGGCGGTTACTTTCTTCGGTGTGCCCCATCTGCTGTCCCAACCGATAGCCGATGATTTTCCGCCCCAGAAATAGCTTACCTTTCCGACAAGGGAAAATGCCGTTTTAACGGTTGCCTTTCGTTTTTCAGAAACAGCTTCGGGAAAGTTATCCAATATATCCCTTAAAGCCGCATCACTGATTTCCACGTTATTTCCGGTTATATCCATTGCCCCAATAAGCTCGGACAGCATCTGTGCATACTCCGGCTTCAGCAGCTCCTCCGCTGACTGCCTTTGATACTTTGTAAAATGATAAAATTCATACATATCACTGCATTTCTTGCTTGTCAGCGTAATATGCAGCTTTATCTTTACCGTCTTTTTCCCATTATGGCGGCGAATAATCTTCTCCGTCCGATAAGTCAGCTCATTCATATCCCAAAAGGTTTCCTTTAGCAGCTTTTCCCGTTTCTCATCCATCGTAACTACATCAAGGGCATGATTTTTGTCCCCCGAAACCCTTGCAGAAAATAGCCTTGGATTCAAATTCCAAGGCTATTTTTGCTACATTCTCAAGAAAAATCTTATAAAACTTCAGATAAGATATCCATTACTCCTTGAATTTATATTTTCCTTTTCCGTAACCGGATACCGGCTCAATAATATCTGCCTGCACCAAATTAGAAAGAAGTTTTTGAAGCACCTGAACCTTTCAGCTCAAGAAACTCCATAACTGCACTTCTTCCAAACACCTCATCAAAACCAAACTTCTCAAAAAGTCTATGGATATGAGCTGTCGTTTTTACTGAGAAATCACTACCTTTTTCGGAAAGCACACTTTCCATATCCACTGCCTCGCTTCATAGCCTTATACTTGTATTGGTCAAAAAGTGTTTCCATTTTTATCGCAATCCTTTATCAATCCCGATTTATAGGTACAATTCATTTTCCTTTCTACCGGAACAGACCTTCTTCATTTTTCGCCCGGCAATAAAGCTGACAAACTTGCTGTAACTTCTTGCTTTCTTCGGACAAACTGCTACACAGTGCATACAGGAAATACACTTATCCTCATCGGTCAGCTTCGGATTGTTCAAAGGAATGGCACCCGTCGGGCATTCTTTTGCACACAGACCGCAGGAAGTGCATTTTCCATTTGCAACAGGTTTGAGGGGAACGCCACCATATTCTCGATATGGTCTGTTTCCGGGGAATTCAGGTGTCCTTTTCGTTTCGACACTTTGCATGATCTTTGCGGCAAATTCCAGTAATTCCTTTTCGTCCTGCTGATCCGGGCGACCGGTACCAAATTGGTGCATCAGGGAATGCTCTGCGACAGCCTCCATTCCTGCAATGCATACAAAACCCGATGCCTCCAAAACATCCTGCAACTCCAATAAAGTATCGTCAATCGCACGGTTTCCAAATACCGCTGCAAGAATTGCCTTCGTACCGTTTGCCCTTACATTGCGGAACATATCCGTTACGACCGAAGGAATACGCCCACCATAAGACGGCACAGCAACCAAGCATAAATCCTCTTTTTCAAAGTTTACCTTCATGAGTTTATCCGGTTCTTTGATCAGGTCAATTTCTTCAACGTCCAGCTTTGTCCCTTTCGCAACAATATCCGCTACTTTCTTTGTGCCCCCGGTCGGGCTGAAAAATATGTTGTAGAGTCTCATAATACTCCTCCTACTGATTCCAATTTGTACCTATTTCTTAAACAACTCTGAATGTGTTCCAAGCCAATAAAGCATTTTTGCAATCTCAACCAGTTTCTCCAATTCCTCCGGATGCTGTTTCAGATATATTTCCTCTTTTCCGGCTTCTTTGTATATTGCAGCAATCAGACCAAGGATGTCCGAATCCCGCTTTTGATTTTTGATTTCAAAATAATTAAAAAAGACTCATTCTCTGAAAATAAAATATCTGCACATCGCACTTCTAAAAACTCATCTACCGGGTCGGTTGATCACACAATTCCGGTCATTCCACGGGTAATCCTGCTTTGCGACATAAATTTCTTTTGCCCATTCAAATATTTCTTTTCGCTCCATAATTGTTTCTTTACAAAGATTTCATCACATTTAATAGATTCTCGTAGCTATCTACATCATGATATTTCACATTACTGGTAGACATTTCGTTAAACAGCTTTTTTGCACAAGAAATCTTTGCCTGCTCAATCGGTCTAAGATTTAGACTATCCATAGTACCTTTGGTCTCGGCAACAAAGAAAATATGCTGTACTGTTCCTTCTTTGAATGCAATTGCCCAGTCAGGAGAATAGTTACCTACCGGCGTAGGAATATGAAATCCTTTCGGAAGCTTTGCATAAACACAAACCTCATCTGCAGAATCCAAACCCTCTACAAAACGGCGTTCTACACTTTCTTCAGCAGAGCCATCCGTAAAGACATAATCCTGAATTGCTCTTTCCGCTCGGAAAGCTTTATCAAAAGACTGAGAACTCTTTTCAGCCGTAAAAATAGAGCTGTCATATTCGCCTTCAATCTGATTATATGTGATATGCTCAACAATCATTGTGGCTTTCTGCTCTTTAATGAGCTTCGTTACTTTTGATATAAATTCCTCCGGATTATTCTTAAACATATAGAGCTTATCTACTCGCAAGCCTTTCAAAATAGCAACTGCTGTTTTACGAGTAAGGTCAGTCCCCTCTGCAATCTTACCGATAAGATCATATTTAATTTGACTTGTCTGTGCGTGTTTCAAAGTCTGGGTTCTTGTCTTTTCCCCGGTAAACGATGTCCCACGGCCAACCTCATGCTCATCCATCTCTGCCTTTTGCCGACCAATCGTTGTCGTATATTGCAGCTCTGAAACAAATAGCTTTTCATTGATATGGTCAATGGATTTACGAATCAGCTCATTACTATCGAACTCAACGGTATAGGCATATTTATGGTTGATCTGTTTCCAAAGGGCCTGGAACTCATCCTTTGCAAAATTTTCGTTCAGAGGGTTATCCTTTACCTTTGTCTCGTGACCATCCGTAAACATATCCTTAAGAACACTATCATCATAAACAGACTGAATCAAGGCATGAATACCCGCTGTCATTGGCTTGATTTCTTCCGGTAGCGGTGCAACCGTTCCCAGCTTTACATCGGTACGGTACTTATCTGTAACCTTACGCTGCATATCAACATAGCCGTTACTGATTAGATAGAATTCAATAATATCTGCTGTATTTTTGTCGATAAGGGTAGGTGTTTCATCCACCTTAACATATTTTCCGGTAAAGTATTCACTGGTAGCTGTGGTAGGTCTGTCATAAAGAACCGTTTTGATATCACTCTGAAGGTCAGCAACAAAACCCTTATAGCTTTCACTTGCAATAACCGTCAGCATATTGATATCGTGAACACTGTCTCCGCAGCTTTCCACATCCATGCGATTGCCATGCTGATTTACGCAAAGCCGCAGACCACGCCCAACCTCTTGGCGTTTTGCTGTCTGGCTGTCAGAATGCTTCAGCGTGCAAATCTGAAAAACATTCGGATTATCCCAACCCTCACGAAGTGCAGAGTGAGAGAAGATAAAGCGAGTCGGCTCTTCAAAGGAGAGCAGACGCTCTTTATTCTTCAAAATCAGATCATAAGCCGAAATATCATCAGAAAACTCACTGCCACGCTTCAGCTTGCTGTCAATGCTATGCCCTGTCTTTTTATCAATACTGAAATATCCCTTATGTACAGCAGAAACATCACTGCAAGTATCTTTCAGATATTTCTGATACGGGGTATCGAAAACAGTAATATACTCGTTTAGCACATTCAGATATTCCTGCTCAAACATCTGTCCGTATTCTCCGAGAACCTCATTTCCATCCGCATCATATTGGCGATACTTGGCAACCTCATCAATAAAGAACAAAGAAAGAGACTTAATTCCCATGTTGAACAGCTTTTCTTCCTTCTCAAAATGCGAAAGGATTGTCTCACGAATCTGAATTCTTCGCATATCCGACTCGGATACATCGCCGGAAACCTCTCCCGTTTGAATGGCCTCTCCATTGGTAAAGGTCACTGTTCCACGGAACGGATCAATATCAGAAATCGTATATCCCTTGTACTGCTCCATTTCCTGAGAAACATAGTAGAGATCATCGCCAACACCGAGAACACGGGTTTCACGGTTAATGGACTTCTTATATCCGATTTCCAGCTCGATACGAGCCATCGGCGGCTTCTTAGAAGAAAGAACAATCTGCTCCAAGAACATATAGCTGTCTGTTCCACGGAAATTCTTTACTTCAAAGCCCTTCACCTCGATTTTTTTAACCAAACGCTTGTTGAACGCATCCAACGCGTCCAGCACATAAACAGTGTTATGCTGAACAGCATGGGTTGCAGAGTAGTTCAAGGTAAACAGCGGATTAAAATTCTTGAGCGCCTTCTGGGTAACAGCTCCGCCCATTTTCTGCGGCTCGTCCAGAATAATAATTGGACGATTCGCCTTAATAACATCAATCGGACGGCGAGAACCAAACTCATCACGCTTGGAGTAAATGATACGGGCTTCCTTGCTTCTTCCGTCCTCTTTCAGAGAAGACGCAAATGCCTGTGTATTGATAATCATCACATTGATACCGGAGCCGGAAGAAAAGTTATCCAGTTGGTTTAAGTTAGAGCTGTTGTAGACGAAGAAACGGGCCTTCTTTCCGTAATGCTCCATAAAGTGATCCGCCGTAATCTCAAAGGATTTTTTCACGCCCTCACGAATCGCAATCGAAGGCACAACAACAATAAACTTGCTCCAACCGTATCTCTTGTTCAGCTCAAACATGGTCTTGATATAGACATAGGTTTTACCGGTACCGGTCTCCATTTCGATATCAAGGCTACATCTACCTAAATCCTTTACCAGTGCATTGGACTGCTTGATATTATTCCGGCTCTGGAGCTTCTGGATATTGATTAAAAGCTGTTCATCGGATAGCTCAATCACTTCGTTCTTGTAGCCGGTATCATACAAAAGGTTGTATAACTCACTTCCGTCATCCACATCATCCAGTCCCGTCTGTATATCCTTTAACTTCATTTTTCCGGAGTCTCGAATTCCGAGGTCACGGATATAGCTGATTTTGTCATAGAATCCTTGTCCTTGAAAGACCTTTACAACAGCATCTACGGCATCTGTCTGGTATTGTTGTATCTTAAAATTGAATTTCAATTTCCGTCCCCCTTACTCGCACCATACTCTTGTTGCATTTCGTAAAGCCAATCCTTAATTTGGTCTATTTGGAAATCAACAAATCCAGTACAGCTATCGAGAATTTCAAAAATTTTGCGAACCCATATTCTCAAAACATCAAGGTCTATCGTGATATTCTCAGTTTTCTGGACATAAAAATGTGGGTGTTTACCACTATCAACAGGATAACGGGCAAAAGTCATATCATTTGTATTAGCATATAGAATATCTATAAATTTTTTTACAAATTCAAATTCCGGCAGTAAGTCTTTATGAGAACTCTGCCTAATTAAACTTATAGCCGTTTGGCACAATTGAAGAATATTGTGTTTTCCTTCAATTTTACTTTCCTGATATTCTTGTTTTTCTATCTTATCTAATATACGAATCTGAGAGTTGAAACCTTTAAGGTATATCTCTGTTCCGTGAACGACATTGAAAAGTATTGGAAAAATCCAAATATCAGCTTTTTTATCTATATTATCATTTAAGCAATCATCGATAAGCATTCTCATTGGTTACATTCGATTTGAAGGTAACCTTTTTCCGAATCCATTCGGCACATTCTTTTGCAATCGCTTTCTGTGTAAGTTCATTTCTTAGCTTTACCTCAAACTCTGTTCCGTACAAACTGCGTTCTCGGTTTAATCTTGGAATATAAAACTCTCGTTTTTCCTTTTTCGCTTTCTCAGTTGTAAAAGTCGGAGATGTGAAAATAAATCTCAATTCCTCAATCCCTTGAAGTTCCTTTTTTAATTCCTGAAAAGCATAAATAGAGAAGCAGGCGGCTGCAACAGAAAGCCGACTGCCTTCTTTTATTTCGACTGCTAAATCATCTCGCAATGTTTTCGTTGTATTGTTAATTAGTTCCATACCGAATCTCCCACAATTCCCTTAATACAAATGATATCACAGTTGCTGTCCCATAATAGTAACATCTATTTTTGATTTTTTCAAAAAAAGAAAATAGCTCACAATCTGATTTTCAGAAATATTTCTTTCTTCTCGGAGTTTTTCCATAATCATTTTTAATATCGTCGATTTGCCGCAGCGCCGAACTCCTGTAAGAATTTTTACAAAAGGCGTATCTGTATATGCCATAATTTTATCTACATATAAGGGTCTGTAAATCATTTCATATCACCTCATACATATATTACCGCAAACTATTATAAAATTCAAATAGTTTTGCGGTTGTAATCCGCAATATTTTTATACTATATATGTTTTTTCGACTTATATTCTAAAACACCTCCGGTCTGCCAACCAACGTAAACCCAACTCGTCCCGTTACCACAACACCATTCAAGGAGCAATGCACAATCAGCACATTCCCATCGCCGTCATAGCCTGCCACAATCCCCACATGACCTAAATCAGGATAAAACACCAAATCCCCGGGCTGTGCCTCCGCCCAGCTTATTTTCCTGCAATAGCTGTACTGACTTCTTGCTCCTCCGCCATGACCAACCACAACGCCGAACGTATTGTTAAACACCCAATCCACAAATCCCGAACAATCCAAGCCATAAGGAATCGTCATTCCCGTTGTGTTGCTGCCTGCGGCAGTTACTTTCTTCGGTGTCCCCCATCTGTTGTCCCAACCGATAGCAAAGGATTTTCCGCCCCAAAAATAGCTTACCTTCCCGACAAGGGAAAATGCCGTTTTGACGGTTGCCTTTCGTTTTTCAGAAACAGTTTCGGGAAGGTTATCCAATATATCCTGCAAAGCCGCATCACTGATTTCTACGTTATTTCCAGTTACATCCATTGCCCCAATGAGTTCGGACAGCATCTGTGCATACTCAGGCTTCAGCAGCTCCTCCGCTGACTGCCTTTGATACTTTGTAAAATCATAAAATTCATACATATCACTGCATTTCTTACTTGTCAGCGTAATATGCAGCTTGATTTTTACCGTCTTTTTCCCATTATGGCGGCGAACAATCTTCTCCGTCCGATAGGTCAGCTCATTCATATCCCAAAAGGTTTCCTTTAGCAGCTTTTCCCGCTTCTCATCCATCGTGACCACATCAAGGGCATGATTTTTATCTCCCGAAACCCTTGCAGAAAAGACCGCAACCACATCTGTCCAGTTAGTAATCAGTAAATCACTGCCGCCATCAGGCAGACAATGATACACGATACTGTCATAAGCAACACTGTTTTCAATCTCCTTCACTTTTTGATTAAATTCATAATTGGTTTCTGCAACAATCTGAGCCACCTGTTTTGTCCCCTCTGTATGATCAAATGTTGAAAAGAAAATGCCAAAAGAAGTGGAAACAACCGCCATCACCGCAGCAATTATCACGAACACCACCAGAGCCACACTCATACCGCCCAGTGCCGTCAAAATACTCTTTACAAAAGCTTGTGCCGTATGTATCACAGCCTTGGATAACCGCTCAGAAAACTTCGCCGCCTTAACATTGAATTTCGCAACAGATTTTTCGGAAAGGAACCGCTCCTTCAGCTTATTTTTTATAAAAGACCGCCGCTGTGTGTTATATTCTCTTTTTCGGTTGGTATTTCTTGTATTTCTCAAAGGCTCGTAAATTTCCCTATCTCTTTTTCTCTTTCTGTATAACCTCCCTTTGGGTTCATAATTAAAATCCTGCGGATTGTTTTCTCTTTCTGTCTGAGAGAAAGCCTTCGTCTGATATGAATGTCCTTCTTCCGTTGCAATCGGCTCTACATGATACTTGTTTTCAAGCGTTTTCTTTTTCTTCTCCTGTAAAAATTTCTTTTTTAGGCGTACAATGCCGGCATTCCGCCGAATCTCCATAACCCTTCGGGAATCTCGCTTTACTTTTCTTCTCTTGACGGCTTTATCAACGGCATATCGCTTTCTCTGCAAATCAGCCCTCGTCCGCACCGCCGACCTTTCGGCTGTCCTTCCTTTTTCTCCAGTATATCTTTTGTCCGATTTTCTGTTTTTCATCTTTCTGACCGCATATTCCGATATGTATGCGGCGGTATCTTCCAAATCTTCTTGTGCATCCTCGACTGTTTCGTTAAAAACACTTTCCGATTTTTGTCTTGCGTTTCTCGCCGTTTCCCTTACAAAGGCAGACTGCAAGGCTTTATTCTTCGCTCCTGTCGGTGTTTTTTTCACAGAATCCTTGGTTTTTATGGCTTCTTCTTTTCCTTTCCATTCTCTTTTCTTCATCAGCACCTTACCTCCACGCAAAAAACAGCAGGCAGAAAAAATCTGCCTGCCATGTATTATTTATCCTCCGGTTTTGTTGTCATCAGCTCATACAGCTTGGTATCCTTCGGAAACTGATTTACAAAAGGCACCATTGCCTCGCCCACCTTTAACAGCCCCTGTCCGACGGGCGTATTTTCGATATGCTTCATTTGATTCACAGAGATATGAAACAGCTCCGCCAAATCAATCCTATCCGCAGGTGCTTGGTTGAGCAGTATCAGAAATTCGCTGTTGGAAAACATATTTCTTGCCGTAACGGAGTGCAAACAATCGCTGACATTCTGCGTAATGCCTGTTGCCAATGCTCCATATTTACGAAAGCGTTTCCAACTCTCCGAAAGAAAATTTGCACTGTATTCATTTGCAAAAAACAGATACACCTCATCAATATAAACCCATGTGCGTTTGCCCTTTTTCCGGTTCTCCATCACTCGGTTCATAATGGAATCCAGCATAATCAGCATACCGACGGACTTTAGCTGTTTCCCCAAATCCAAAATATCAAAGCACACAATGCGGTTTTTCATATCCACATTGGTCTGATAGGAGAATACATTTAAGCTGCCCTCTGTAAATAATTCCAAAGCAAGTGCAATTTCCTTTGCCAAGGGCTCCTCCTGCCGCAAAAGCTCCCTCCTCAGCTCCTTTAATGTCGGCGGTTCGCCCGTATAGCTTTTGATGTACTCCTGATAAACTTTCTTCACACACCTGTCCACAATGGAATTTGCCGCACCTTCCACTCTGCCGTTATTCACACTTTCATACAGGGACATAACAAAGCTTGATTTCAATGTAATCGGGTTATCCCCCTCTCCGTACTCCCTCGACATATCCAGTGCATTGATGTGATTTTTGCTGTCGGGTGCAAAACGGATTACCTCGCCGTTCAGAGAACGAATCAGCGGTTCATACTCCCGTTCGGGATCTACCACAAGAATATCGTCATCGGTGGAAAGTGCCACAAAGGCAAGCTCTTCCTTTGCGATAAAAGATTTACCCGAACCGGAAACCCCAAGGATAAAGGCATTGCCGTTTTGGAGATTTTTTCGGTTGCACATGATAAGGTTGCGGCTGATACCGTTCACGCCGTAAAAAATACCGCCTTTATCCCGTATTTCCTGTACGGAAAACGGATGCAGTGCCGTAATACTCCTTGAGGTCATCGTTCTTAAAGCGTGTATTTTCCTCATGCCGTAAGGAAGAACTGTTTTCAGTCCGTCCTCCTGCTGCCACCGCAGAACGGAAAGCGTGCTGAATTTTGATTTTACGGTGCTGACAAGAGATTCCGTATCGGCATTGAGCTGTTCCATATCATCAGCCGTATGCACCACCGTCAGCAGTGCAAACATCATTCTTTCATCCCGCATCGTAATATCATCCAGAAAATCCTCGATTTCCTCTCGCATTTGCCGAAGGTCATAAGGAATGTTGGCACTGAAATTGTAGTTGTCATTCTGCTTTCTCTGCCATCTGGTTACGTCCGTCTCCACAGAAAGCAGCTTGTTCTGCACCTCTTTTACCGCCTCATCCGTTGGAATCGGCAGAATATCAATAGAAAGCATGATATTTTTTGAAACATCCGCCATGCTGGCAATCATATCTTCCTCTAAAAAAGAGGCATAGTCCTTGATAAAAAGAACCCTGCCCACCTTATCGTCCATTTCAAAATAATCGGATTGAAACTGTATGCTGTCGGGACAAATGGCATCCTTAAAATTATGCCCATGCCGAATGAAATTCCCTAAATCAATCTCCTCCTCCCATTCCTCATCCGGTCTGAAAAAGTCCTTTAAAATACGCAGGCGTTCCTTGTTGCCTAATTCCGTTACAGCAGAAGAAAGCCTCGCCAGATTTGTTGCCATATCCGTACCGATTCTTGTAAAGGCTGCTCTGGCTTCTTCTACCGTCTTTTTGCTGACAGAAATGGTGATATATTTTTCCTGCACCATGTTCTGTGTTGCGGCGGCTTTTCTCTCTAACATCTTGTTGTATTCCGCTCGGTATTCGTCAATACCGTCCTTCTTTGCCTGCAACATCAGCGTCCGCCGAAACTCCTTCAGATTCAGCTTACGGTTATTGATTGTAATTTTGATAGATGCGTCCACAGGCAGAGAATTTAAAAAAGAGCAAAACTGATTCAGCATTGCCCTTTTATCCTCGTCCGATGCAACCGCAAAATTGATGTCGGTCATTTTCCATGTGCGGCTGAAATTGTTGTTTACCTTCCAAATCCCATCATCGTATATTTTTTCTATGGGAATAGATGCCTGCACGCTTCTTGGCACCCTTCGTGCCTCCCTTTCGTTTGAAATGCTGTTTCGCAATGTCTTTAACACAAAATCCCGCCTTTCTTGTTGTCTGTTCCGTATGCAACAGATATAAATAGTAGTTGTCCGCTTTGTAAACACGCCTGCCGGCATAAATGATTTCCGATTTTATAATAGCCCAAAAAAGCTGCTCTGCCGTAAGGGAGTTATACTTGAAAAACCCCATTGCCGCCACAGGAAGTGCGGCAATCATACAAAGCCAGCTCGCCGTTTCTTTTCCTAAAATGCCTTTTAAGCCGAAGTATGCGCCGACCGCAATGCCGATTGCCGCAACTGAGCAGACAAACTGCCTTGTTGTCAGCCCGAAAAACACCGCCTCCTTATAGGCACAAATCTCTTTGTTTACGTTTATTTCCATATCACACCTCCTATAATGCAAACATTTCTTTTACGATTCTATCCGAGCCTTTAATCAGCCCCACCAGAACAAGCATATTGAAAATCGTTTCCGCAAGATACGCCAACACCTGCACCACCGCCGAGCTTTCGGCATCCACCAAGCCGAAGTTTCCGCTTGAAGTAAATGCCGAAAAAATCAGACAGGCAAGTACAATAACCGCACCCTCCATGCACACCCCCATATAGCTTTTGATGAAGGCCTTTCCCATAAAGGAGGTTGCTTCGCCTGCAAAGGAAGATAAGGGAATGGGCGCAAAGGCGGTATACATATAGAGCTTAAAAAATCTCGAATATACCGTCAGTATCATCACAAAGGACAGCACGATAATCACAAGACAACCCAATATCGTTACCAGCCACAAAGGGATACTCGCAAGAAATCCCACCTCATTGACTGCTGTTTCCAGTTCTTCGGGCAATGCTATATCCGCCGCAGCCGTCCCCATTTTCTCCGCAATCACCGATACAATACCGGTGCAGATGTTGAAAATAGCGGTCATTAGATCTATCCCGTAGGTTACAGCTGTTTTGGCAAGTACGAACCGTATAAAAAAACGCAGGCCCTGTTCCGGTCTGCGTAAATCTCTGAAATTTATGGTGCTTTTGCAGATGCTCAGGGCAAAGAAAAGGACTAAAAGCCCGTATCCGATTGCTTTTAGTCCGTCATTCAATGTCAGTGCCAACCGCCAAATGTCTCCGCCCTTAAATTCCTCGGGCGTTGTGCTGACAAGCTGCCATATTTCCGTTTGTTTGTTGTTCCAAAATTCAAATGTCCATTTTAGGCTTTCTATCAGCCAGTTGTCATTCAATTACACCACCTCGTGTTCACTCATATACTGATTTCCTATTACCGAATTGATTCTTGAATATCATTCTGAATATTTCTTTTAGATATTTTTGAATGCGATAAACTGGAATTTATATAATTATTCCTCTAACTTTCCCCATTTTATAGGCTTTC
>OKXB01002909.1_pt1 | contig 12546 bp, 8 predicted proteins | sample 1601731 | NCBI WGS metagenome assembly OKXB01 (sample SAMN04414077, study PRJEB24778) | human gut metagenome | material: faecal | host: Homo sapiens | reverse complement strand
TTTTTATAATTTTGATAACAACCTGTCAAGACCAGAAACGCTTTCCGGCTTTTCCGGGGAATCAATATCCGCACTAACTTCCGGAGCGTCGGGCGCAGAACCGTCCATCGACTTCCTGCTGTCATAATCTCTGAGTAACGACAAAATATTACCCCCTTTCACATATTATAGCTCAACGAACCGTATCATCATCGTCATTCGACTTCTCCGGAGATCGGTCTCCTATCTCCCTGTCTCCCGCTTCGTTGTCAATATCGTCAGTATCCTCCGTGTCTGTGGATTCCGACTTTTCTAGTTCCTTGTTTTCAATATCCTTATCGGAGTTGATATCTACCCTGATCCTTTCCATAAACTCCTCCCGGGAAGATTTAGAAGAAGCTTTGACCTCAGATGTTTCACTGTTTTCGTCCGGCTCAGAACCATCACGTTTATCGTGGTTCCCCCAGTTGCTGAATAAAGACATATCGTCTCACCTCCTGTAGTTACAGCAGACCATTCTGCTTCATTATCCACAGCATCGGATCCTCTACCCTGAATGACGCAATGGCAGGTACATCTGTACCGTCTACGCTTCCAAGACCCCATGCCGAAAATCCGAAATAGCATATGTTCTTAAAATCCATATTAACGGCTGAAACAAATCCGGGCGCCCACTTATTCAGCAGGGATTCGATCTCGTCGCTTGCGTTTTTTACCATATCCGCGTCGAATCCGGTTATTCCCGCCAGATTCGGGGTGCTTACTATGAAATCCGCGGGCAGCAGATCCTGCGTTTTAATAAGCAGATCCCACTTAGAAAAAGCAACACAGAGCGGTATTTTTATTTTTTCATCAGAGCGCAGTCTAAGCTGGTCGCGAAGTACAGTTGCCACATTTCTTATGGTATCTTCATAACGATCGTCAGCCACAGGAACGGTTCCCAACTTGGGCATATGTGCAACGATGCTCCTGTTTACGTCGTCCATCTGTCTGGGATCGAGGATTATGATTATCGCGCTTGAATGAGAGATATACGGCGTGATGGCAGCAAGATCAGCGGCGTCATTAAACGATTCGCCTGCCGCGTCAAAGAAGGAATAAGTATTATCGACCCTCTTGTTTCTGGACGTTGAGTATGTAAACTGAACAAGGACCGGAGGGTTGTCCTTAACGATATCGCTGACATAATTTGTTCCGCCAAGAGCGATTTTATTGTCCATTTTATCTTTATATCTGGTCTTATAAATTTCCCGGCTATTCTGTATAAACCTGGTCGATCCGGTTTTTGTAACTTTTGTGAACAAACCCTCCTCCATGAACTGACGAAGAAGCGTGGCGACATAATAACTCTTTCCGCTGCTCTTAGCTCCCACGATAGAAATTATCCGGGTCTGGCTTTTACTTATGGTGTCGGGAAGATCATGCTTGCAATAATTGCACACCATTGTATGGGTAGTTTTTTGGCAATTTTCCACATCACATGTGGCAAATCCCTTCCGGTCTACCTTGGCCAGTTTTCTTGGGATAATATGCCTTTGCGTTGTGCCGCTCTCAAGGCACAGCTTCGATGCACAGCGAAAGTCAGTTTTATTTAAATCAATGGTCTTAAAGCAATATGGGCAAATAGTCTTCAAAATAAAAAACTCCTTTACTGGTACGTGTTGGTCAGATCTTGCTTGAGCCGCTCTTTATGAAACGATAGCTGCTCTGTTCACAGAAAATGCGGGATTTACTATTATGATCGACCCGACAGCCCGTTACACGCACCTGCACCACTTCGTTTTCCGGTGCCGAGTTGTTTTCAGGTATATCACAGGTAAATACAGCATTTCTCTTTTCAAGGGGTACGCAGTTGTCTCCGATTGCAAATGTTACTGCCGGTCTATAGCTGCGTGGGTTTTTAAAGGTGAGCTTTAACCCACCACCGAATGTCTTAGTGACGGTATAAACCACATCTATATTATCTTTAAGGGCGTATTTTATCCTTGTCAGAGGAACAACATTGGTGCCGCTTCGTGCAAACAGCGTGATGTAATAGTCCTCTTTTCGGACATCGGGGATATCGATGATCGGGCGCCTTGCAAAATCTGCTCTTGACTTTTTGAGTTTATTTGCATTCGGGCAGTCCGTGATATCCTGTGGGAACGAATCAAAATTATAGCATGTGATGATCTCTTCGAAGCCATCAGGCCACTTATCAATGGAAATAGACAGAGTTGTTCCGGAAAGATTGATCGTGGCTTTTACGGATTCAAAATAAACCAGTTCCAGCCTATTTCCAACAGTAAGAGAACTGCTGGACACATATGCCGGATAAACACAAAGATTCTTCCGGGCTGATATATTGATCTTATATGTACCATCCGGCAGCTTTTCACAGGTCAGTATCAAAGCCTTTTTCTCCATTTCTTCCCTGCTGAGTATTGTTCCATTTGGTATACTTACTGGCTCGTTTGAGCAGTAGAACACAACTTCAGACCGGTTTGAGGTTTCGGCATTTTTCAGAATATATTCTCCATCCCTGCTTCCGACAGAAAAAGTGAAATTCGGCGGTTCCATCGGTCTTACCGGAGTGATATTCTGAACATTACTGAGTTCTGATCTGAATTTTCTGCCATCAAATTTAACGAATTTATAGACAGCCACGTTATATGAAACGCCATTCATCAGACCACCTACCACGGCTCCCGAAGCTGACCGATCTTTTACATGCGCATCATACTCAGAACCCGTGAGCTGACTGCGCGAACAGATAACGCCGACGTTGATATCCATCTTTTCCCACTGTAACCCTATAGCTCCGTCCAATGGTGTGCAGCTGACCCTGGGCTTTCTCAGAATCATCTGCGGTTCGTTAAGAGCCTTGAGCTGAGACTGAGACGGGCCAAGATAAGCATATACCGCATAATAATAGACAACGCCCTCCTCAGCAGACTTATCCTCGCAGAACGTCCCCTGAGTATTGCATATTTCTTCACCGTCCTGTATCGCATAAATGACCGTATCACGTTTTCTGCGCACGGAGTAATTAACGCTGTTGGTTTTATTGGCAGAACTCCACGAAAGCTTTATAACGCCCGCCCGGGAATCAACATCTGCCCTGAGCTCTGTAACAGGCATCACCGTATATCTCTGAAGCATTGCGTTAAGCTCCGGATAATCGATCACGATGTCATATATCGAAAGCAAACGGCTTCTCTGCTTATCGGAGTCTGTTTCCCTTTTTGCGTTGTTCAGGTCTTCTATGGCGCTGTTTATTTTTGAATAAACAACACCGTAATTTTTTTTAAATCCCGGACGTTTAGCGTCCACCAGTTCAATTGTCTCGGCAGCGCTGAAATATTTCTTCTTCGCGCAGTATTCACTTATCATGTCCAGCGACGGCAAAAGCTTTTTCTTCATACTGCTGATATCGGAAGCAAGCCCAGCTGACCCAGGGAAGTCCGGCCATACAGCGCATATGGCTTTCAGCCTGTCACCGGCCTCTTCAAAATTGAAGTTTTCAAAAAGGTTCTTTGCTTTTTCAAATTCCCGCTTCAGAAGAGGATATTCTCCGATATGCACGCCATCGCATTCCTGGCCAGTAATAAGATGCTTCAGATTTCCGCATTTAGGGCAGGCCACCATTAATGATTTTCCACACACCGGGCAGGCTCTCTGGATAGGCTCTTCCCTTTCAAAGCCCATATTGCAGAACGGGCATACAGCTATCCTGGCACGCTCCACAGGATATGCTATTTTCTTTTCAATGCAAAAGCCTGTAAGGACGGACTTTGCCTTTCTGGCATCAAGGGTAAACTCGACAAGCTGACTTACACAGCTGTTAAAGGCTTTCTCGCTCAGTTCTGTTATCTTGGTGCTCGTTATGACCTCAAGGCACTTCTGGGCGCCCTCATATTTAAGATACTGCAGATACTCACCATATGTTGACGCCCTGAGCATAGGCATCAGACCGGAATATACCTTGTCAAGATGAGATTTCTGGGTGCCTTTTGGACCTGTCGCCGGAACATGACTCCACTTTGATTTCATATGTTCCAGCGCTTCCATGACCTTATCCTCGGGTGAGAACTCGGATATGTTGACGCCAAGGAACATCGGATTGGCAAGCAGGGTCATTATATTTTCCTCGCCAAGCTGACGGATCGTGCGCTGGATAGTCTGGATCTTCAGATGCGATGCGGGCTTCATGTCATCAAGCGTAAACTCCACCTTGACCGGCGCCTTTTCATCGGATATCCGTATCTTTTTTGAAATGCAGAAATTTCTGATATATTCCTCGCTGACGTTTATGCTGCTTGCAAGGTTGGCTATATCACTCGGCTTGACCTTATCATCAACGACAAGGAACATGAGCCTGTTATCTATTTTTTCTTCAACAGACGCCTTATAGTCATTATATATCTTTTCCCACTCCACAGGATCCTGAATCGCTTTTCTTATAAAAGATCCGTGAATATTTGCCCTGTTTTGAACATCAAGGCTCTTGCTCGACTGCCACTCCTTCATTTTCTGCTCAACAACTGATTTGAGTACGACAGGATTATTCACGAACTGATCGACAGGCAGTTCCAGCCAGCTATAATAATTCGTATTTGCCATATAATTATGCTCCTTGCTCTCTATATTACCGGAACCGAAGGTTCCAGGCTGCTATCACTCAAGAATGATACGCGCGATAGAGGACAGGTTACTGTTCAGATTAGCGATATCATCTACGTTCGCAAGCTCATCTCTTGTTGATATGCGTTTCAGGAATTTGCAATCTGCTTGTCCAAATCCCATTCCAATTATCTCCATATCAGATTTCTCGTATTTTTTCTTCATGTTCACCGCGTCGGCACATGCATTCGGGTCCCACACACCGTCTGTAAGCACCAAAGCATAAACAAACGGTTCATTACGATACTTTTCCAGCTCGGAATAAATAAGCGGAAGAGGATCAGCGTCGTTGCAGATACCTGTATCACAACTTTTAAGATGACCTATCGCCGACTTTGCTTTTTTATGATCGGACGACGGGTGGCAGTACACCTTGGACTTATCAGAAAAACCTATAATGCCGATATCTATATCGTGATCACTGAATTGATCCACAAAATTCATCATTGCCTGCTTTGCAGAATCAAGTGCCGTGACCCCCGGCTTTACCTCCAGAGACATACTTCCCGACAGGTCAAGAGCCATTACAAGCGCGCCGGAAACAGATGTCTCAGAACCACCATAAACCTCGGTCGGCTTCTGTTCTATCCAGCTCATATCATCGGGGATCGGTTCCTCTCTGAACTTGAGCTGTTTTCCATTTTCAGTCTGTGTTGCGCTGATGTCTATAGTGCCATTGATAGTGTGCATGAATGTAATATCAAGAAGGGTTTTTCCGCCGCCTACATAGTCTATATCATAAAAGCAGTATTTTTTGGCAACTGAACAGTTTACCGGGTCAGTACTCTCTCCCTGAAGAAGATAAATATCAAGATGGTTGTTTTCTTTCTTCCTTGAAACACGCAGTTCGCGCCTTTTGGTCTCTTTCGCAGATTGACAGGGAGTATTCCGCGGTATCATGATATCGTTCACAAAACTGCTGCGATCAGCACTTTCAACGATCATGCCGAGCGAATGCGGGATAACATCGACAATGAGCTTTGCTCCGGGAAGCCGTGCAAGATCAAGCTCGTCCTTTTTCATTGCAAGTGAACTCTTTATCTCCTTACGGGAAGTAAGGGTAGCACAGAATGAACTGATATTCGCCTGTATCGCTGCGCCGATAGCGACAGCCTCGTCAGGGTGTACTCCATCAAGCACCCTGATATTATTTTCAGCAATAAAGTTCCTTACCATCGGCATTTTTGTAGAGCCGCCAACAAGCACTGCCCCATCAATGTCGTGCCATGTTATGTGGATATTATCAAAAAGCTGGTCGATAAGATCGGTAGTAATATTAAGAAGATATGACGTCAGTTCTTCAAAATCATGACGCGTCAGCCTGAATTTTCGCTTATCTTTGCCACTGCCCACACTAATGTCAGCATAAATCGATGAAGTTAGCTGGCGTTTGGCAATTTCAGCCTTTATCATGTTTTCAGCAGACGCTTCAGAATCTTCGCTGATATCTATTCCCGTTTCGTCAAGATATCTCTCAGCCAGCCAGTCGGCAATAGCGCCGTCCCAGTCGCGTCCGCCCAGGCTGTGATGACCGATAGTGCCCTTTACAGAAATAGAATCCTTTTTCACCTCTGCGACAGTAACGTCAAATGTACCGCCGCCCAGATCATAGATCAGTATTTTTTTGTCGGAGCCATCTTCCTTCAGCCCATATGCAACACACGCTGCCGTCGGCTCATTGATGATGTTCATGACCTCTAATCCGGCAGCTTGTCCTGCTGCTATCGTGTCGTTCTTCGCCGCTTCCTCAAAATAAGCCGGAACAGTTATTACCGCCCTGCTTATTTTTTCTCTCATGGTTTGCTCAGCATCTTCGATAAGCCTTTTTAAAAACAGACCGGAAAGTTCCCTGGCAGTATATTCTTTTCCATAAAGAGTGACCTTATACCCATGATCACCCATATGGAGCTTATAGAAGGAAGCAGTGTTTACATTTCCTACTTCCTCCATAGATTTGGCTTCCTCACCGATCACATACTCGTTTTCCGATGTAAACCCTATTACTGACGGTGTGGTATTGTTTCCTTTCTTATTCTTGATAATCCTGGGTTCCTTTGTTACCTGATCTATATATGAGATGACCGTATAAGTTGTACCGAGATCAATTCCTACAATAAGTGCCATATTTCCTCCAGACATGAACAGTCAACGAAATATCCGAAAATGCTAATCATATAGTACCTTAACACAAGCGATCAAAAGTTAAGGTGCTATGATACGGCATATATTTACTGATTTCCTACGCCTTCAGCATAGTTGGTATTGAGCGAACCCTTGAGAGGAGTTCCACGGTATGAACCGGTAATAACAATAATACCCTCGGTGTTCAGCTCTATCTTTATATCTACAGGCGACCCGGCAGGGAGACCAGCGGGCAGGCCATCAAGCACGGAGCGACCTATCTCAATACCGTATTCAAGATCGTAAATTTCGTCCTTGATTTCAGACTGATAAAGCACGATCTCAACATTGGTCATGTTATCGGTGTTTGTGCCAAAGGGGTGCTCAAAAATGGCAGGAAGCACCTGATCCTTTCTGATCAGATTTGTGATGACTTCTTTTTCGTCTACGATAGACTTGATGCCAAAGCTTTTAGTAGCAATGATGTTTATTTCTGAAATGTGCCCGGCAATGGACGGGATAACGACCTTTCTGCTTTCGCCTGTGTCTGCGCTGGCGATCGTGATTAGTTTTTCGCCGTTCTCTTCATTAACGTTTATATCGGTGATAACATCACCAGAAGCCCCATCGCCGCCGTTCGGCTGACTACTGAATGCGTCATCGACCTGTGCATGCGTCAGCGTCCATGCGCAGAATATGCATGCGCCCTTGGAAACAGACTCATCAGGCTCATTGATAAGTATATCGTCTACTCTGCTGCCAAACTCGGCATTAAGTGCCTCCATGACCTGAGGCATCTTGCTGGAGCCGCCAACAAGGAGCAGCTTATCTATCTTCTCGCCTCTTCCTTCGACCTCGTCAAATACTCTTCTGGTAAGCTCAACCGTTGTCTGGAGCAGTGCAGAGGTTATGTCGTTGAATTCAGAACGACTTACAGTAATATTTGCCATGTGCTGACGGTCATACTTTAATGTAATAGAAGCGGTCTCGGCTGAAGAAAGCTGTTTCTTGGCTTCCTCGCACTTTATCTGCAATTCCTGAAGGAAATCAGTGTCCAGTTCCTCATCTTCAAGACCAGTCTCCTCTCTGAATCTTAAAAGGACATGTTCGATAAGCTCCTGATCCCAGTTCTTGCCTCCAAGGTCATGATCTCCATCAGTGGTAAGGCAAGTGATCGCGGTGCCTTCCTTTTTGATGGCAGTTACATCAAATGTACCGCCGCCGAGGTCATATACACAAACCGTTGCGTCCGTATCGTCCTGCTCGCAGAGATAGTAAAATGCAGCAGCCGTAGGTTCCTCAACTATGCTTATAACATTCAACCCTGCTTCGATTCCTGCTCTTTTTGTTGCTTCACGCTCATTATAGCCAAAATAAGCAGGCACGGTTATCACGACGTCCTTTACAGGCATATTTGTGTATTTTTCGGCATCTGATGCCAGCTTTTTAAGGATCTCGGAAGAAACCTGTTCAGGAGTAACAGTGCGTCTTGCGTCCGGCTGACCGATCTCAAAGCTTTCGACCTTGCCTATCTTGCTCTTGACAAACTGGATAGTGTCGTCCGGATAGATCACAGATGTATCCTTAGCTGTCTTTCCGACAACAGGTACAGTATCCTCGATCATCATTCTCACCACTGACGGGGTGGTCCGGTCTCCCTCCAGATTAAGGCATACTGTCGGATGACCGTCTTTAAGATAGCTGATGCATGAATATGTTGTGCCTAAATCAATGCCAAATGTTGTAGTTTCCTGGCTCATGGTAAACCTCCGTTATTTTCAAAAAATTATAGATCTGTCAAGCATTATTCTGCTCTCAGACTTTCCATGTGACAATATTTCATCACAGCTTATAAACATGCACCCTTGCAGGTCTCAGGACCGTGCTGTCATACATATAACAGCCGGATACCACCTTTGCAAGCCTGCCATTCTGCGCTGCGTCCGTAGTTTTAATTGTCTTGGAAATACGCTGATATATTGCAATATATTCCGTACCTGGCTCATAATCGATTATCGACACGCTGTTGTATTTCAACTGGTTTTCAAATGAACATATATAAAATTCAAGAAGCTTGCAGATCTCGCTGAATACGTTCTCATTGTTATCCCTGATAATCGCCTCCTTGTTGTCAAGGTATTCCTGCATCGTGGCTTTCATCTCGCAATGCATCTCGATTATGTAGCTAAGCAATGGACGGATATTGTTGAAATATGTCCCTCTCTTGTATTCCTCGACCTCCTGATACAGCTTCTTTTCTGTGGCCTGATTGGCTGCCAGAGAACGTTTCAGCGTATCGACAGCAGTATCATACGACGCCAGACGTGATATCTGAGATTTTATAGTGCTTATTTCCGCTGACAGTTCTGTCAGCTTTTCACCGACAGAAGCCAGTAGCTCAGGCTCATTAGCCGTTACTTCTTCAGGTTGCGATACGGTTGAAGCAACGTCATCATCAAAGGTGCTCACACCACTTTCATGAATATCACCGCTGTCCGCAAAAGGCTCGGCTGTTGGCTCACTGACCGGGGTTGTTTCTTTTTCCTCAGTCTCTGTTTTTCCAGCAGATATCGACTCCTGTTCCGACTTTGCGCCGCTGTCCGTTTCACCTAAGGTCTTGCCTGGAAATAAAGCAAAATACTCATCCTGTTCTGTTAACATTGGTCACCGCCTCCTTCTTATGTTACCAATATTGGTTTTAAAACAAGGTCATCGTAATAATTACGCGCAGTTCTGTAAAGCTGCTTCTGATCATCAGACAGATCATCGACCTGCTCTTCAGGGTGCCATACAGCACCAAGATTCTTACGGTCTGCTCTTATCATCAGCCACTGCATGATCGACATAACATTCTGCGGAGCAAACCTGGTAAACGATGTTTTAGGAATGCTGCCCACCGCTGAGCATGAGAAAAAATGCACGGTCTGAAAGCTGTTGTCAAGAGTCTGTATGAAGTTTGAACCTCCGTTCATATCCAGGAAGCATCTGCATGCATAATCCATCGCAGCAAATCTGTCCTTAAAAACGCCGGGAGCGCCCTTGACCAGACGATCGACCGCTTTGCTGCCGCACTGCTGCTTTAACAGTGGTGAATCTACCTTGCTTATCGCAAGGGCAACGGGAAGTTCAAATTTTCCATTCTTATTCTTTTTGAGTCTCAGATTATCAAAGGTAGATTGCATCGACTCGATAAGGACATTCATGTCCGCTGCGCATATTCCCATGACGCTGTCCTTGATATCGCAGCTATTGTCCCTCCTGACCTTATCTATTGAAAAAGGATCGATCAGAAAAACTATGCCGTCCGTAAACGAAAAATGTTCCCAGTGCTCCCTGGCCGTGCCGGATTCGAAACGCTCACCGGGCAGATCATAGATCTGTACTGTACGATCCGCCTGGAAAGCACTGTTCCGTAATATAAAGCTGAATGTCGAAATATCCGATTTGACGCCGCTGTTCGTGGCAGGGATCACGGCACGGCCCGAAAAATATTGGCCAGCCATTTCGTATTCATCTTCGCTCTCCTTATCCGGAAAATCTACTTCCAGATCCTGTTTTATCGCCTCGTCTGTCAGAAACTGCTGCTGGAACGCCACCTTAAATGTTGTCTTTCCGGCAGACGCCCCTCCAACAAGGGCTATACTTATGTTATGCGAAAGACCAGCGTTGTTTTCTTCTCCGCAGAACGGGCACACGCAGTCAATTTCACTCAGCATAAGAGGATATGTGACTATGGCACCGGTCAGCGGATCAGTGCTGAACACCTTGCCTTTTGTTTTCACCGTAAGCGGAAGGATAGTCCCGCACAGGCATTTTCTATGCACTATTCCGAACCTGCCAGGTTTCAGCCAATTATGATATATCCCGCAACTCGGGCAGATATACTTCGGAAGCGAATATTCCTTTTTACATGATGCACAGCGGAAATTGATCTGTTTGCTTTTAAAATAGATACTCTCAGACAAAAGGAACACGCCAATAACCGGAAACAACAGCGAAGCGCAGCATGCACTCACGATCATGATGACAAGTGAAATAGCTATCGAGAATAGCAAACCGAAAACATAAATGCTTATCCCTCTGCCGATAATAAAAATACGCACGACCGCAGTAAGAAACCAATTGCCCTTATCGCTGTCGGAAAAGTCCATGCGATGTCTGAAATTCAGTTTGATCGCCGTTTTTATCACAGAAAAGATATCCGCAAAAACAGGGCCCATTATGTACATCTTTGCAGCGTATTCTTCAAACACTGCCCCCTTATATGGTGGTGTTGTGCCCAAGTCGCTCTTTGCTTCTGCGCTTTTGTAATGCCATATGCTTCTGCGTTCAGCACTGACGGAACGAACAGCGAGCACAAAGTTGCCGATCGCATAGCCCATGCCTACTATCTGCCCAACAACGGCAACGCACATGATTGCTGCCCATATAACAAAGACGATGCCTATCACTGCGGCAATAATGATGACTAAACCCACCACGTCGTCAAATCCGTTATCCATTCTTTACCTCCTCTCTGGCCACTGCGCCAAGTACATATCTTTCATAGTACTCCGGGTGCGTCTGATACAGACGCCTTTTTTCTTCAGGTATATCCGTTACCTTTAATTCTGGTTTCCACGCACGGGCCAACTGGCTGTCAGCACGCAGCATCATCCACTGCATCACGGGAAGAACATTTACTGGCCGGAAACGCACCCTTGAAGCCTGCGGAATATACCCCATCGGAGAACTGAAGAAAAAGTGGATGGTCTCAAAATTTGAATCCAGATTTGAAATAAACCCTATGCACCCATTCTTTTCAAGGAAGCACCTGCATACATAGTCTATCGTATCAAAGTAATCATCAAAGATATCCGGAAGCTCTTTCATCAAAATCGCCACTGCTTCTGGCCCACAGAGTTTTCTTAAAAGCGGCGAATCGACCTTGTTTATCGTAAGAGCGACAGGGATACTGAATTTGTTCCTTACCTTTTTCACCTTTTCATTCTGGAGAGTATCGATCAGCGATTCGACCATTTTGCCCATGTCAGTCTGACAGATGCCCATGCTGCTCGCCTTTATTTCCTCTTCGCACTCCCGCTTTATGGTAGGCAGGGAAAAGGGATCTATCAAAATTACCATGCCCTCCGTAAATCTGTAGTTTTTCCAGCCTTCCCTTGCTTCTCCGGTACTGAAAACTTCTCCCGGCATATCATAAATCTGAATCATGCGTGAAGCGTCAAACTTTGCGTGCTCGAGCGCAAAGCTGAAAGTAGTGATGTCTGTAACCACGCCTCTGTTCGTTCCGGGGATTATATCCAGTCCCTTGAAATATCTCACCGAGTGTTGGTATTCATCTTCAGACTGCTTATCCGGAAACGACACGTCCATGCCGGATTTTACAGTTTCTTCATCAAGGAACAGATAGCTGAACGCAACTTTAAATGTAGTTTTTCCGGCAGAAGATCCTCCAATAAGCGCAATGCTCGTCGGCTTTGACAGCCCGGCATTATACCCGGCGCCGCAGTGCGGACAGAGGCCTTTGCAGTCCTCCCTGCAGAGGAACTTCGTCTCCATATCCAGAATGAAGCAGGTTTCGAGAACTTCGCTGAGGTCTATCCCGTCGCCCTCCAGAGTGAAGAGCTCAGGATCGTCACCGGTGTTCTCCTCCACGATGACGGCGTCAAGCGGGGTCACTTTAACGCTTTCGAACTCACAGCCGCAGCGGTCGCAGATGCAGATCATCTCCGCAGTCAGCTCCCCCTCCAGCCGGAGCACTCCGGCCTCATTGTAGACCCGGCC
>OKXB01002908.1_pt1 | contig 12552 bp, 13 predicted proteins | sample 1601731 | NCBI WGS metagenome assembly OKXB01 (sample SAMN04414077, study PRJEB24778) | human gut metagenome | material: faecal | host: Homo sapiens | reverse complement strand
GACACCTGAACGGGCTCGTCCAATCAGAAAATGTTATAAACTATCCGTGTCCCAAATTTATTTTTCCCAGTAATATTATAGACACCTGAACGGAGAGAGGACATTTGGGCAGGATTCTGTATTTCTATATAGACACCTGAACGGATAAGGGCAAAACGGGCAATTTGGGGTATTTTGAAAATGATGGTAAAAAATTGATGAAAATAAAACTATGTCTATATGTGGACACCTGACCTGACAAGAGATATTGGGGGGAAATTTTGTAAAGAATATAGACTCCTGAACAGACAAATACATTTCAGATACACATAATCGAAGCTGAAAATTCCGTCGTGTTAGGGAAGACTAAATTCGTGGTATTTTGGGGCGCTAAAAGCAATCGGGCACTTCGTTAAAGCAATCCCATTTTGGTTTACATGGTTACAGCTAAGATAGATAATTGTCTGATGGATTTTGGGGGGACTTAATGTGTACAAAACTTTGCCTAAAGTGACGCTGGGAATTGTACACAAAAATGGATCAAGGTGTACATCCAATATTGTAAATTTTCCGTGCAGGTTATTTGTAAAACTCTGTGTCATAAATGTGCAAATTATATCTCCGATTTATCCATGGGAAAGATGCAACTTTTGAAAATATACTCACCAAGAATTTGGCACACGGGAGGAGTAAAATTGTTGCACAAAGTCGGTACGATTTAGTGGGGTTAGTATTCTTTAAAGCGCCCAACCTTGGTGAAGATGTTTGTGGCTTACACGGTGCAAAATATGCACGCACTTTTGGATGCCTAATTACATTTTTTTAGCGTACATTTGTCTGTCCTATTCTCAGCGCAAAGTGTTACACAGGTTTTACCATGGCTAAGGTATCCGTGCTGTGTATTCTCACCATACATAAACCGACCCTTGCCCCTTAAAAACTTTCACACAAAGAAGCAACTATATCGCGTATATATTAACATGCAAGATGTACACACAAAGCGTACAATATCTGCCGGCAAAGTTGGATTAATTTTTGCAGGTAGAGTGTGTATAAGACAACAAAAAGGTCGCTCTGATTTTAGAACGACCTTTTTTATAAGTGTACCTTAAATGGTACTTTGCTTAATTGATCCGTAGAATAGTTAACTCTTTCGTCTATATTTTGGTGTGTGTTATGGCTACACTAAACTGCCGCCTATTTTCTTCGAAGCCCCAACTAACGAGGTGAGTTTGTTACCAAAGCTATAATAACTGCCACCAACTTTTTTTTCGGGCACTCTTGAGAGTAGTAATCTTATTAAAGGAGCAGTTAAAATAGCCGGCTATCTTTTTTGGACAATAATCCAAAGCGGTAAGCCTATATCTTTTGCATGGAATGAACCATACACCTTGCCAAACTTGACAGTAACCTTTCCATTACGAACATACTTCTTAGACAGAATCACAGAACCGTTTACGTCATAGCTACCGTCCGTATTTAAATGACAATTGCTTGGAATATTTTTTCATGGTTTTTTCCCCTTTTCTGGTGTTGTTGATAGCCTCTAGTGGATTTCCCATTCTTCCTAAATTTCTACAATAACGCATAAGCGCTATGTACCATTTCTTTTCGCAGATTGAGTTTAAAATGAGATGTTTATTTGCTCCGAATAATCAGTTCCGTTACTCCCATGGTGATGTTTTTGGTTCTCCACTGTCCTCAACGAAATCTTTTCCAATTTCCCGCTTATATGGTTAGGCATACCATAATAGAATTACTACTGCAAGAACTGGCCTACTTTGCTGGTGAACTGCTATGGATGTAGTTGCTACCATCTTCCTTCGTACCACCCTAAAAGTACGAAAGTCTATTATGCGCATACACAAACCCGTAGCCTATTTCTTTCGGAGCGTTTTCTAAGGAAGTAAGCTTATTATCAGAGCAGTCGAATGTACCACCAACCTTCTCAGGAGCACCTTCAAGAGAAGTAAGCTGATTATAAGCGCAAAAAAAAGTGCCACCTACCTCTTTAGGTGCACCCTTAAGGGAAGTAAGCTGATTATAAGAGCAGTAAAACCCCGCAGCTACCTTTTCAGGAGCACCTTCAAGGGAAATAAGCTGATTATCTGAACAAATGAAATAAGTACCCACCTTCTCAGGAGCGCCTTTAAGGGACGTAAGCTGATTTTCAGAGCAGTCGAACTCGCCGCCTACTTCCCTAGGACAACCCTCCAAAGATGTAAGACCTATACCACGTGCTTTGAATGTCCCAGTCACCTTACCAAACTTGACAGTAAGCTTTCCATCACGAACATACTTATCAGATATATGCACGTCACCATCTACATCATAGTTACCAATCTCGTTTAAACGCCAATTGTGCGGAATTTTCATACCTGTTAGTTCTTGTTAGTGGTAGAGAGTGTCATATTTGTCTAGAGTATCATCCATCTCTACTTATGCTTCTATTTTTTTGTGTGATAGCTGTGCAGCAGCTTCCAGGCGTCCAGTAGGTGCAGGGCAACAAGTCCTTGTAGAACTAATATTGGTCTCGGAGATGCCTAGTCGGCTTAGTCGGTTAAAACGGAACATATTTTATCAAGGCTGCCCTCCTATGACATTCTTATCCCAAAGTTCTGACAGTGTATATTCTTGTGCCCATGAGGATAATTCATCTCGGTTTAGCCTTTTTACCGTGGTAATTTCGTTGGGAGCCTCAAAAACCAATACGTCATTTGCGTCAAAAAAATCTAAAAATAAGGGAGATTGGGTCGCTACTAAAATCTGTACATTCTCGGCTGCCTGTTTTAGCATATTAGCGAGAATTCGTATGGCCAAAGGGTGCAATCCCAACTCCGGTTCATCTATAACAATAACATTCGGCTGAATCTTCCTCGGGGCAAGCAACAACGTGGCCAAAGCTATAAACCAGATTGTTACATCAGAAAGTTGATTCGGCGTTTTAGGAGGATTGGCTTCCCCGTAATTGTATCGTAACGGCTGACAAGGTATGGAGCCTCGCCGCAAGATAACTCCATGCGGTAACCAATACATAATCCTGCCAAGTCTTTTTTGTTGGGAATTCAATTCGATTGGAATTGACTACTCACGATTGGTTGCGTTCCTTATTAAAAACATTTGTTCGACCGAACCATGCAGAGTCTACAAGATTATTTTGTGCATTACATATCCACGACGGAGTAAAGACTTCTGCCTTATCCTTAACTCCTGCGATTTGTCATCCTAAAAATACCCGAATTTAATCTTACTTTCATCGTATTGTGCGGTTATAAATATCAAGTTTAAAGCAGAGACGGTTATTTAATTTTCCGTTATTTTGCCAATCGAACGCCCTCACCCAAAAGCAAAAGGTAAAATTTTATAAGTATAGGAAATTTACGGCACAGGCAAAACTAAAATTATAAATTGATAAATTATAATTCTAAAACTCGCAATCGGCAAACAGGGGAGGACTTATCATATCCTCCATGTTTACTATTTACTTAGGAGGATTCTGTGTAAGTTATCAGCGCAATAAAGAAGTCCGTTTAAACACGGAAATTTTTACCTTTTTCTATAATGCTTTATAAACAGATACAAATGTCTGCCATTTTGTATGTTTTGTAAAGCATTATAAAAGCAGGCTGCTATCTCAAATACCGTTCGGAGCGAATTTGGGCGACGCGCTCCACTGCCGAGCGGTCGTATTTGTGCGAGTGCTCTCCGCCCGATACAATTTCGGGGTAAAGCTTGCGCAATGTGTGAACCGTGCGATTTGAACATTTCAATATCCGTTGCGCTTGGTAGATATCAATTTTATCGGGTTTGCCGATTGACTTGAACTTGTTCAGCTCGGCGGCAACTGCCCTGATGAATTCGGGACGCGAGAGAATCGCGCGGATTATCATTTCGATTTGGTCGTTATCCATATTTAGCTTTTTCATTCCTCATAGTTTAGGCGTGCCCGATTATTTTTGCGGCATAATGGCAAAATATTTTTCGGAGGATGCCCTGTCGGCAAGTCCCATATAGTGTTTCTCAAAAGTAGTAAAACCGCGAAGGTGCCCCATCATAACAATCAGGTCTTTAGGATCGTATTTATAGTAACCGTATGTGGCGAACGAATGGCGGAAAATGTCCTTCGGCAATTCAAGCGGGATTTTGCGGCGGATTCTGCGCATTGTTGAATACGATTTCGTGCATACCGCGCCGATCCGCTTTTCTGGCGGAGTCAGCTCCAAGAACCGCCAAAGATTTTCGGGCAAATTTTGAAGTTTGCGATTTTTGCGCACCTTTGAAACGCTTCCGCAAACGGTAATGACGTGTTCGTTGAAATTGATTGCGCTCCATTCAAGCCGACTCTTTTTGTCTTTCGGACATACTTCTTCGGGACGCAACCCCGCGAACGCCCACAAGGCGTAGCATGCCAAAACGTCAGAATCGTTCGGCAGCGAGTTGAAGACGCGCGTGGTCTGTTCGGGCGTGAGAATCGTGGGGTTTTCTTCGTCTCTCCTGCGAGATTCAACCGTAAGCGTTTCGGCAACATTTTCGTCTATCCACTCCTTTTGGCGGAAATATTTGAAGAAAATTCTGAGCTTCACGCACAGAGCTTTCTTCACCGAAAGACGCTCCTGTGTGTCAAGTAGTGCGTCCAAGTCGCGCTTGGTGATTGTCTTTATAGCTCTGTCTGCCCCGAAAAAATTTTGAGCTTTGGCGATGTATGTGCTGTAATCGGCTATCGTTGAACTGCGCGAATTCAGAGCCTCGCGCGTCTTTACGAATTTTTCAAGCGCGGCGGCAAGCGACAACCCGCCGTTTATGTAGTCGTTGGGCGTGATAAGCGAAGATATCGCCTTTTCAACTCCCGCTTCAAGCGAAATTCCGCTCGCTTCACAGGCGGACTTCAAACGCATAAACGCCATTAGGTCTGATGAATTTAACATTACATCATCGGGCAGGCGTTTTGAGCGTTCAAGGGTGTTTGCGAAAATTTCCGCCTCGCTCCGCGTTTTGAAGGCGAGCGTTTTTCGCTGCCCCATTTCGCGGAACTTGACTGTAAACGGAGTGGGACGATTTTTCCGAACAACAATTTGGACTGAACTTTTTCTCATGAATATGAGTTTAGTCAGTGCCGGTCAAAATTTACGGATGGAGGTAATCGCCTTTATCTTGCATCGGGATAAATTGATCAGGGAGGTTAGCTTCCGCCAATTTGCGAAGATCTTCGTGGGTTTTAAGAGCGACAACTTCTTGCGTTGGTATCGTGCCTTTGACGACGGCCCACGCGATTTTCATTTCGTAGCTATTTGCATCTCGTTTATATGTTTCGCGCCCTTCAAGTTTCGTTAGCCACACCCGAATCTTTTCCGCCTTTTCACCGTCGCTAAGCCCGTCAAGGATTGGGAAAGGGTTCGTTGGGTTTTCCTGCGGCTGAATAGCATTAGCGGCGGGGGTGTTTGTAACGGGGTTATCGCTCGGGGAGTTTGGTATTGAAATACCCAAGTCTTCCTCCGTTGACATTTGATTCGGCGTAGCCGATTTTTCGGGCGATGCTTCTTGCGTTTGTGTAGCGGAAGCTTCTTCCGCCTCCTCGGCAATATCGTTTTGTATCACAACCTGTGGGACATTGAAGTTAGCTAAATACAGCCCCAAAGCCTTCAGCATGACATCGTCCGTTATATTTTTCAGGGTTTCGTTAAGCGAATCCCTTATCTTTTGGCGTTCGCTTTTCTCCTTTTGCACGGGTTGTATATTTGCGGCGGCTGCGATATCGTTGATTTTTTGCGTCAACGCCTCCCCGTTTAAAATTTCACGCAACAAGCCCATTTTCAGCAAGTTCTGAATCTGGGCTTATTTATGAGACAACACCCCTGTTTGTAAATAGTTGATTATCAGGGTTCAACAAAATCCCGAGCACACCAAACGTGCAACTAAACTGCAACCGCCACTTGGCGACGATATTTTAGCGCAAGAAACTTATTTAATTCTTTAATGCACCACAAGACGTTTGGCAGGTCCGTTTCCCTTGCGAATGGATTTTTTGAAATGTCCCAGCTTTTTTTAATGCCTCACAATATTTATAATTCCATTTTTATGGAGAATATTTTTAGTTTTTGGGCATGATATCGTTATTCCATTGACATACTATTGCTTCGTTTCTAGCTTCTCAACATGCGGTCGCTTATAAAAATACTTCTGTTGGTACTTGCCAATACTGCACTAATTGTTGGAATTAATGCTCAGTCTGTCGTAGAATTACATGAGAAGTTCGATTTCTCAAATCTGAAATTTTCGCCAATAGAAAAACTCGCCGATGCAAAAAATGGCTTTGCGATAAAATTTAGGCTTAACCCCAGAGTGTTAGGAACGAACTCGGATTTACTAAATATTGGCAATTATTTTAAAATTTTCGTTAACGATGGTGAGCTATTTTGCCAACTGAATTTTGGCAAGGATGCGAAAGCTCCATCTGGAAGAAAATGTGAAGTACTCAAAATCCGAGCCCCCAAAGGAGAGCTCGCAAAAATTAATATACCTGAAACTGATTTCATAGTTTTTTACGATGGCATAAATTTCGTTCTTTCCGCCAATGGAGATCCTATAGATCGCGAATATCCCTATGGAAGTTTGCCAACTAAGCATTCAGCTCCAAAGATAAAAGCGGGGGCTTTTTATAAATTGGATTTCTCAAAGAATGTAAAAGAGATTGTTCGCAGGAATATTGAAGTAAAGAGAAATGCTTTTATAAACTTCTGGTCTCCATATGGTTGGAATACTTGGATTGGAGATGTTATTGTATTCCATAAAGACGGTCTTTTCCACTTGTTCTATTTATACGATATTGGGCACCACAGCCGCCGTTGGGGAGCTGGAGCCCATATTTTCCGCCATATGACAACGACCGACTTAATTAACTGGCGCGACCATGGCGCACTTTCCGAAATAAATACACAATATTATTCGGAAGGGACAGGTTCCATAATCTTCCATAATGGGAAATATTATTTCTTTTATGGATTGCACACGTCGCGAATTTTGAAAAAGGAAAACACAATTTCATCGGTGCTGCGTCCGCAAGCTTTACGCGGGGAAATAACGCCCATTGACATCGCTGATTATCCGAATTTAGCGCCATCCGGAGCGACATACATGACGAGCAAAGACGGCATAAACTTTACGCCTTCTAACAAATTTTTCAATATCTGCGAAAATCCGGGCGTATATGTAAACGACGACAACACTTTGTCGCTAAATGCGGGTTACGGAATGTCTGGAGTTTGGAATGCAAAAAATGTCGAAAGTTCTTGGAGTCTCGGAGGAAAGACCCCCGCTGGAGGGATGTATAATACAAGTGAATGTCCATCTTATTTCAAGTGGGGAGATTACCATTATCTGATTATGGGATTTACAGGTTTCTGGGGGGCAAAACTCGGCGAAGAGCTCCAGGATTGGGCTATAACCGGCCATGACATTTATGATGGTATTGCCGTGCCAATGGTTGCCGAATTCAAGGGTGATAGGCGTATTTTAGCAGGTTGGGCGACAACGGGACGCTGGGGCAATGTCGTTATCTTCCGCGAATTAGTAAAACTCGAAGATGGTAGGATTGGCACAAAATGGTTACCTGAACAAACGCCGAAGCTTCCGTCAAAGCAGGTTCTTTCTGAATCAATTTCAGGAAAATTTCTCGAAATTGATCTAAGGCCCGATTCTTCTTATTTACTAGAAATTTCCGGAGAAGGATCTACATCTGGCCGCTTAGCGCTCAACTTCAAAAACCAAGAAAAAATAGCAAACGAATTTCAGTTAAATTTCGATAGGCAGACTGCCCAGTTTGCGTTGCTAAAAGATGGGAGAGAACTTGCCGGTTATGTCCGGCCATTTTACGAAAATCCAGAGTTACTAAAGTCTCGAAGAAGTGGTTTTAAGAATATTGCAATTGCCCACGTAACCCAAGTCTCTAAGCCGTTTAAATTGCGCCTGTTGGTAAAACACGATGCAAAATTCGGAACACATTTTGACGCTGAAATCTCACAACAACGCACACTGACTGTTTCACGCGAGCAGTATTTTCCTCAGACGTTAAAAATAATTCCTGAAAATTTGAATGGGGAAATCAAAATAAAACTTTTTAAGCTAAACTGAAATTATAGCATCATGTTATAAAATCTCGCAACACTATGGAATAACCCCTCTAAAGGTATCGTGCGATTAGACAACATCAAATTTGTCGGGTCAATACCAAAGGTTGTGGAATAGGTTGATTTTTTAGATTTGTCTTTCATCGTTTCACCCCGCATTCTACAAGTACTCTCAAGCGGTAATTTTTAAAGTTTCTGTATCCGTAGGCTCGTCTTTGGATTAGCTTCATCTTGCGGTGGAAGCCTTCTGTAATTCCGTTATTCTTCGGAAAGTTGCAACTCTCCCGCGCTAGTTTTGATTGTAGAAACTATTTTATTTTTCATGGCAGAAAATGTCTCCTACTCACAAAATTTACTTCGAAAGATACTCGGCATAGCGCGACTGCGCTAAATCTGCCCCCATACGTTCGAGTGTGGGGATTATCTCCGGACAGTCCAAAATTACGGCGTCCATAAAAGCCCATCCGCGCTTTGTAACTCGGCAACAAGCTCTGTATTTTCCGCCGCGAGATACGCGTTGATGAAAATCCTCGCAAATTGCCCTTCGTCAAGACGCCCAAACAATCCCTTCGCTCTTACCGCAGGCAAAAGCGAGAGATCGAGGCACATCAACTCCAACATCACAGCGTCCGATAGGTTGAGTGCCTCCATCATTTTGCAATCGAGGGCGTCGCACATATAAAGATAGCACGCAAGCTCGTTGTTGTTTGGCGCATATCCCATCGCAGGCAACGCCAAGAACGCCTCCTCTCCAAGCCGATTGTCGCAAAGCAGCAGCTCGCAAAGCAAGCCGTGCCTGGCTATAAAATGCAGACTTTCGTCATTCAAAAGCCCGCCGTTATTGTCAATTTGTTCTCTTAATGTGTAATATTCTTTACTCATAAAAAATAGCTTATAGAGCTATGTCTTATGGAATAAAAATTTACCCAACCCCGTGATTTTTATTCTAAAACAATTTTATTTCCATCACTTAAAAACCTTTTCTTGCAATGTTTACGAGATTTTATAAATTAAAATACACATTTTTAAGAGGAAGTGAAATATTCCATTCAAACGTTAAAATTTAACAAGGACATTCCATGGGATCGGGTAAAGCAATCAACTTACGCGCACCGAGAAAATCGCTCAAAACTATCTACAAAGAAAGTTCTGTCTTGGGACAAGGAGGCGTGGATTTTGGCGAGATTGTCCTTATCGTCGGAGAGACTGACGTCGGGAAAAGTGTGTTTGCCTCTGACCTAGCCTTTGATCTTGCTGCGGGACGCAACATTTTCGGAGGGGTTAAATTGTCCAACCCGATGAAAACATACCTTGTTTTAATGGAATCCACCAAAGCCGATTTCACTAAAATTGAAAATGGTGCGCAAGAATTGGCAGGGTACGATAAAGCACAGCTAACAAGGATATCGCACAATCTTTTGCTTGAAACAACTCCAATCGATTGGACTTCGGATTTTTTAAAAGAATTGTCGCGGTGTGTAGCTGACGGTTTTAAAGCAATAATTGTCGATAATCTGAACTTCATTCCCATCAACAAAACAAGTACGACTGCTACTGTAAATTTCATACAGCAAATCCACAAGATTTTGGATAAAAAGGCGGTCTTGTACATTGTTGCGCATACCCCGAAAGTTAATAGTGCAACGCACGCGTCCAAAGCGTTAAAAGGTGTCAGTGAATGGGGTGATATGAGTAGAACCACTTTGAATATACGCCAATCGAAATACTATCAAAACGTCGTTTTAGCCGAATGGACAAAAAAATTGTCAGCATTGGGTATCGGGGAACGACAAATTTTTCTTGCCAAAAGTGGCGACGACACAAAACGCTACTTCGTGGAAATTGCATTCAAGGATTCCGTGTCTAAATACGCAAATAGAGGGTTCGAGTTTATCCCGCATACAACAAAGGAAGAAATAATAAAATACATAGAAAAATTACGAAACAAGGATAAGTTATTGGAGGTTCTGTCTGCAAACGAAATCTTCGATTCCATAACCCATACAGGGAAGTATAGATATTTGCTCCCGATTTCGGAAAAAAATTTAGATGAAACAACACAAATCGATCTTTATAAATTTGACGACCAAAATGCTTTCATACCGACGGATAAATCGCATTTCCTTCCTGCGGGAACGAAACTTTGGGTAGGAATAAAATACGGCATCCCTGAAAAATTTGCGGCGCAAGTAAACCGCCCCAAACTTATTACACCATTGAATCCAAATTGGGAGAAGTATGTTGGCGAATTAACAAAGGAAGGAAAGCGTAAAGTGGAGAAGCAGTTAAAAGGCTGCAAAAAGAGAATCATATGTTGAAAAAACGTTTTTATCAAAATGTTATTCCCCGCCTCAAACCCACTATTTATCTGATCGTAGCAGATGCTGGGAAGAAAATGTTGTTTTTAAATAGCACGATTTAGAATTACCTAATAGTTGCCTCGAAATCCTCTTTTGACGCGAGTCTTGACTATGTCGGCAAAATATTTAGGCTAGATAGAATATGACAAAACCCCCGTTTACAGTTTCGAGCAAGGCGATTTCGATGATTGCGGAAATTTCCGCGCTTGTCGAACGGTTTGCCATTCGCTTTGAACGCGACGCTCTGAAGCTTAGGCGGGCGAACAAAATCAAGACCATTTATTCGTCGCTCGCGATTGAGGGCAATACCCTTTCGGAAACGCAGGTTGGTGATATTTTAAACGGCAAAAATGTAGTCGCGCCGATTCGCGAACTTCAAGAGGTGAAAAACGCGATTGCCGTATACGACAATTTTGCCTCGTTCAATCCGTTTTCGCTCGAAGACCTTTTGAGGGCACACGCGCAGATGATGTCGGCACTCGTCGAAACTGCGGGACAATTTCGGAGAAGCGGAGTCGGCGTTTTTGACGGAGATCGCGCGGTTCACATTGCCCCACCATTCGAACGCGTACCCGAGCTGATGGCAAACCTCTTCGACTGGCTCAAAAACGCCGACGACCACCTGTTGATTCGCAGTTGCGTCTTCCACTACGAGTTTGAATTTATCCACCCGTTCGCCGATGGAAACGGCAGAATGGGTCGCTTGTGGCAATCGCTGATTTTGTCGAAGCTAAATCCCGTCTTTCAATATCTGCCAGTCGAAACGCTCGTCCACGACAACCAGCTGAAATACTACGAAGCCATCAACGCGAACACGGCAAACAACGATTCTGGCGCGTTTATTGATTTTATGCTCGGCGAATTGCTCAATGCGCTGAAAATCCACCAAGGTGAGCCGATTGGCAGAGTAAATGGCAGTGTAAGTGGCAGAGTAAATGAAGTGTTCGGCTACATAAAAGCACACGAAGGTTGCAATGCCGGCGAGCTTTCCGCCGCGCTTTCGATTCCCAAGCGGACTCTTGCCCGCGACTTGAAAAAGCTTGCCGACCAAGTAGAATTCCGCGGTGCACCCAAGACTGGCGGGTATTATTTGAAGTAATTGCGAGACGCACATTATACATATTCCGTATAACAGAAACTCTGTGAGGTGATTTTATACGTTATTTGTATATTATTCTTGATTTTCGCAAAATATATACGATTATTGTATAAAATGAGCGAACAACTGAAAGATTTTGTAAAAGCGCGGCGCAAAGAATTGAAGATGACCCAGCAGTCTCTTGCCGACAAAAGCGGCGTGGGCATTCATTTCATTCGCGACATTGAGCAGGGCAAGCAAGACCTTCGGATAAAGAAGGTAAATCAGGTTCTGTTTATGTTTGGCGCGAAGCTTGCGCCCGTTCCGCTCGACAAGGAGGATAGGCAATGAGAAGCGCAAAAGTTTTCTTCAAAGACGCCTTCGCGGGAACGCTGCGAGAAACGGAATCGGGCTACGAGTTCGCCTACGACGAAACATACCTCCGCGCCGATACCGCTGAGCCCGTCAGCCTTACCTTGCCACTCCGCGCCGAACCGTATACGCAAAGAACACTCTTTTCATTTTTCGACGGGCTTATTCCCGAAGGCTGGCTACTCGATTTTGCCACGCAAACTTGGAAGCTCGACCCGCGCGACAGAATGGGGCTATTGCTCGCCTGTTGTAAAGACTGCATCGGCGCGGTTAGCATCATCGGGGAGGAGGACGGCAAATGAAAAGATGTTTGTATTGCTACAAGCCTCTCAAAGACGGCGAGGTAGACTTTCATGCAGTCTGCGCCAAAAAATTTTTCGGCACATCGGTTGTTCCGCAACTACCCTACTCGCAGGCGGACTTGAAAGAGCTTGCAAAACAGGTTGTGCGCTCGCAAACTACAATCGCGGGGGTTCAGCCGAAGCTTTCTATGTATCTCGATAAAGCCGTTCGCGCCAACCCGAAACTCACGATTGTCGGCGTGTTCGGCAACTACATTTTGAAGCCGCAGGCGGCGCGCTTTTGCAATCTTCCCGAGAACGAAGATTTGAGCATGCACTTGGCGGAAATCGCGGGGCTT
>OKXB01002907.1_pt1 | contig 12553 bp, 9 predicted proteins | sample 1601731 | NCBI WGS metagenome assembly OKXB01 (sample SAMN04414077, study PRJEB24778) | human gut metagenome | material: faecal | host: Homo sapiens | reverse complement strand
CTAATATTGACCATGTAGAGAAATGGTTTGAGAGAGCTGAAAAAATAGTAATTGTCACTCATATATCTCCCGATGGAGATGCGATGGGTTCTTCACTGGGGCTATGCCATTTCCTTGAGTCGCAAGAGAAGACTGTGAATGTGATTGTGCCCAATGCTTTCCCCGATTTCCTGCGTTGGATGCCCGGGGCAAAAGATGTCATCCGTTACGATAAATATAAAGAGTTTGCCGATAAGTTGATAGCTGAGGCAGATGTTATCTGCTGCTTAGACTTCAATGTCCTGTCGCGTATTGATGCAATGGCGGATGCTGTCGCTGCTTCAAAAGGGCGCAAGATGATGGTAGATCATCACCTTTATCCCGGCGATTTTTGTCGGATTGTCATTTCTCATCCCGACATTTCCTCTACTTCCGAACTAGTATTCCGTTTGATTTGCCGTTTGGGGTATTTTGAAGATATTACCAAAGAAGGGGCTGAATGTATTTATACAGGAATGATGACAGATACGGGCGGTTTCACTTATAATTCGAATAGCCGGGAAATTTATTTCATCATCGGTGAACTTCTTTCGAAAGGTATAGACAAGGATGAGATTTACCGCAAAGTATATAATACGTATTCCGAAGGACGCTTGCGCCTGATGGGGTATGTGCTTTATGATAAGATGCAGGTCTTTCCCGAATTTAATTCGGCATTGATTTGGCTGACGAAAGAGGAACAAGGCAAATTTCAATATGTGAAGGGAGATACGGAAGGTTTTGTGAATATTCCCCTTTCTATTAAGAATGTGCGTTTCTCTGCTTTCTTGCGCGAAGATACGGAGAAAAATATGATTAAAGTTTCTTTGCGTTCGGTCGGTACCTTCCCCTGTAATAAGGTAGCCGCTGATTTTTTCAACGGAGGCGGGCATTTGAATGCTTCGGGAGGTGAGTTTTATGGCACGATGGAAGAAGCCATAGACTTGTTTAAACAGGCTTTATTGAAGTATGAAGAGCTATTGTTGGCAAAAAAATAGTTATTTTAGTATAATTGCCTAAAAACAATATAAAAGTTTGCGGGTGATTTATTACTTTTGCCCGAAATTATAACAGAATAAGAATGAAGAAATTAAGTATACTGTTCACATCAGTGTTTCTTTTAGGATTGGTTTTCCAGTCTTGTAACAACGGAAAGACCTATGCTGAGATGAAGGAAGAGGAAAGAGAAGCTATTAAGCGGTTTATTGAGAAGGAAGATATCAAGGTAATCAGCTTTGAGCAGTTTCAGGAACAAGACTCAACTACGAATGTTAAGGACAATGAGTTCGTTCTTTTCTCAGACAATGGTGTGTATATGCAAATTGTGGAAAAAGGAAATGGGGATGTTCTGAAAGACGGACGTTATGAAGTGCTGGCCCGTTATGTAGAAGAGCAGATAACGGCAGATGGAACAGGCGACACTTTATCTTTGAATACCATTGGTAATCTTGCACCACACCCCGATGAATTTATGTTGACTAAGTCGGGAAAGAATTTTTCGGCCTCTTTCACTACAGGACAAATGGCCTCTGTATATAGCAGCACGTTTGTTCCCAGTGGTTGGCTGGTTCCGTTTAATTATATCAGGGCCGGTCGCGAAATATCCGGCCGCGCAAAAGTAAGATTGATTGTTCCCCATAGCGAGGGACAAAAGAACGCTTCTGCTTACGTTTATCCTTGTTACTATGAAATAACTTATCAATTAGGACGATGACACTAATTAAATCAATCTCAGGTATCCGTGGCACTATCGGTGGCCATGCGGGGGAAGGTTTGAACCCGCTGGATATTGTAAAATTCACATCAGCTTATGCAACGCTGATACGTAAAACAACGACTGTAAAGAGTAATAAAATTGTAGTAGGACGCGATGCCCGCATCTCCGGTGAGATGGTAAAGAACGTGGTATGCGGAACCTTGATGGGAATGGGCTTCGATGTGGTAAACATCGGTTTGGCTTCTACTCCGACAACCGAATTGGCTGTCACTATGGAAGGTGCGTGTGGAGGTATTATTCTGACTGCGAGCCATAATCCCAAACAATGGAATGCCCTGAAACTACTGAATGAAAAAGGTGAGTTCCTGAATAAGGAAGAAGGAAATGAAGTCCTTCGTATTGCTGAGGCTGAAGAATTTGATTTTGCCGATGTAGACCATTTAGGAAGCTATCGTGAAGACAATACTTACAATCAAAAGCATATTGACAGTGTGTTGGCATTGAAGTTGGTTGACGTGGAGGCTATCCGCAAGGCTGATTTCCATGTAGCTATTGACTGCGTAAACTCTGTAGGAGGAATTATTCTTCCCGAATTATTGGAACGTCTTGGTGTGAAACATGTAGAGAAACTATATTGTGAACCGACGGGGAACTTCCAGCATAATCCCGAGCCTCTTGAAAAGAACTTAGGAGATATCATGGGGCTGATGGCAAAAGGCGGTTGTGATGTGGCTTTTGTTGTTGACCCTGACGTTGACCGTCTGGCTATGATTTGTGAAGACGGAAAAATGTATGGTGAGGAATATACATTGGTAACCGTTGCCGATTATGTATTGAAACATACTCCGGGTAATACAGTTTCCAATTTGAGCTCTACTCGTGCTTTGCGTGATGTAACCCGCAAATATGGTTGCGAATATAATGCTTCTGCCGTAGGTGAAGTAAATGTGGTAGCGAAGATGAAAGCCACAAATGCAGTAATCGGTGGTGAAGGTAATGGTGGAGTTATCTATCCGGAAAGCCATTGCGGACGTGATGCATTGGTAGGTATTGCATTGTTCTTGAGCCATCTGGCACACGAAGGAAAGAAAGTGAGCGAACTACGTGCTTCTTATCCTCCTTACTTTATTGCGAAGAACCGTATCGACCTGACTCCTGAGACAGATGTGGATGCAATTTTGGCGAAGGTGAAAGAACTGTATAAAGACGAAGAAATCAATGACATTGACGGTGTGAAGATTGACTTCCCCGATAAATGGGTGCACTTGCGCAAGAGTAACACCGAACCGATTATCCGTGTTTATTCGGAGGCATCTACTATGGAGGCTGCTGATGAAATCGGACAAAAGATTATGGACGTTGTTTATAGCTTGGCTAAATAAGAGCTAATATAGTCCCTATATGCATTTGCCATATCAGGAAGGTGAACAAAATCACCGTCCGATATGGCAAATGTCTTTTATGAGAGAGTTACTCCGCGATATCTTTATCGAAAGCGTCAAAAGGGTATTCGGTCGGGTTTTCGATGGCAAAGATGCCGATGCCTCCTTTTACGTTGCTGGGGAAGATAACAGGATTTTCGAAAGGGTCACTGCTGTCATGTTCGTTGTGGGCGGACAATGCACGCAGATACAGATATTCTTCTTGGGAAATGGCATAAAAATGGAGTGTCTCACGAACGGTGGCATGACGGATATGATAGACTAGGCCGTCAAACCAGGCACCGGGGAAGATACTTAAATCCATTGTATATTTCCTGTCGTTGAAGTATATGTCACTAAATACTCTGTAGTCATTCCTGGTAGTAGGCAGGATAGTGATGTCAAAGTCATTATTGTTCAAATCTCCCGGCTTGCCATCCATCAAAGCGATATCATAGTAATAAGCTGGAGAATTCCAGTAGTTGGATTGTGCAATGGAGTCCTTCAGGGTTTCCTTATTGGTGAGCCGGTACGTGCAATCTTCTTTTAAATGGACGCGGTAGTAATGGGGTTGTTTCTTTTCGGACATGGGAGCCTCCAGTTTTACTTTGAGGCGTATAGCTGTACCAATCCATGAATATATGCCGGATGTCGTTATATGAGTGGTATCCAAACCGGCTATTTTCAAATTTTCATAAACATTGGTTTCTGCTTCCGCTCTGAAATGACCGTCTTTGGTTTCGACCTCCAAACGTACGTTGTCGCCACTTTGAAAACGGCTGTGCACCGGATAGTAATAGTCGGAATAGCTGTCTCTGTCATTATATAAAGGATTATACTTACATTCATCTATCGTTTCGGACAGTTCTCCGTTGATGTATAATCTGATGATTCCGTTTTTTACTATTTCAGGATTTACACGGTCGGTTAAATTCAGATAAATGGCATTCTCCACTTTGTCAGTGCTGAGAATTGCATTGATAATGAGTTTTTTCGGCTCATTGGTAGTGACAGGCCCTATCTCGGTGGTGCAGGCTGTCAGTAATGCTGTCAATACGAGAAGTAAAGATAACTGTTTCATTATTCTTTAGAATTTATAGGTATACGAAAAAGAAGGAAGGCAGGGAAGCAGTGTCAGTTTCTTGAGTATGGGGACTGCCTGTTCTCCGGGACTGGGTTCTTTATATTCGATATACATGTGGTTAGGGTTCATGGCATTATATGCATTAAACAGACTTACATTCCAAATGCGCTCGCCATGCTTGGTCTTCTTTCGGAAGTTGACTCCTATATTCAGTTGGTGGCTGGCAGGCAAACGATAGTTGTTTCGTGAGCTGCAATATTCGGTAGGTGATATATTCTGATTATTGTTTATAGGATTCTGAGTGCCTGAGTATCCCATATAATAGTAATAATTCTCCCACCAGATATGTCCGTCTGGCAATATCACAGTACCTTTTTCCATTGGGAGGGTAGCTGTATTGCCTGATGCAAACGTCCATGAGGCACTCATGGATATGCCTTTGGTAAATTGATGGTTGAGGGTGATATTAACTGAGTGTCTCCGGTCATATTTGTAGGGGAAACGGCGTCCGCCATTGATACCATGCTCACTGAATTTCCGGTCAGCTTTGGCCAGGGTGTAGTTAATCCATCCGTTGGTACGGCCGCTTTTCTTTTCTACCATGAATTCTATTCCGAAGTTGCGTCCTCTTCCCATTTCTACTTTATCTTCCCAATTGGTAGAGTTGCCTCCCAATGCATTGCCGTCTTTGTATTCCAGTATATTTTTCATGGCTTTGTAATAGCCTTCTACAGAAAATTCCCATCCACGGATTCCGGTGTAGTAGGTACCTACCGAAAACTGACGTGCCAGCATCGGATGAAGGTCTTTGGTGACAGGTACCCACAAATCTGTGGGCATTGCAATGGCTGATGAGGTCAGGAGGTGAACGTATTGTGTCATGTGGGTATATGCCGCTTTGAATGTCAAATCGGGACGTGCGTTATAACTTAATGAGAGTCGGGGCTCCAGAGAGGAATAGGTGTGGTGCTGTACATGAAATAAAGAGAGGTGAGCACCTATGTTCGCTTTCCATCGGTCGTTCAGTTTAAAGTCGTCTTCGGCGTAGAACGATATTTCATGAGAACGGATAGGCCCTTCTCCAATGTTGGCAAGCTCTTGGTTATCTTGGTGACGTGTCAGCACATGCTGCACTTCCGGCCGGAACAGGTGATACAGATATTTGCCTCCAAACTTGATAAAATGGGAAGGGGAGGGATGGAAATCAAAATCCGAAATCATTCCTATGTCATCAATACCTGATTGGTAACGGCTCTTAAAGGTTTCATCTTTGTATGATGCATCGTTTTTGATATGAAATCGGAAATGGTTGTAAGACAGCGTGGTATTGTTGAACAATCGTTCATTGCAAATGTGGTTCAGGCGCAATGTAGCTAGAGTGCTGCCCCAGTTAATGACCTGTTTTTCCTTTTCATTCCATAGTTGCTCATTTCCGTTGACGGTGTATTTGTTCTTGAAGTTTATATTGTCCTGACCGTTGTAGAAGGACAGAAAAAGTCGGTTGCGGTCGTTGAAGCGGTGATTGAGTTTGGCATTGATGTCGTAAAGGAAATATCCTCCTTTACTGTCTTTGTCCAAGAAGGGCTTAATCAACCAATCCAGATAGCTGCGACGTGCTGAAATCAGAAAAGAGGTGCGGTTTTTCCATATCGGTCCCTCAAAATGCAGACGCGACGTAAGCAATCCGATACTGAAGCTTCCATGATAGTGCTGCATGTCTCCATCGTTGGTGCGTACATCCACTACTGATGAGAGGCGGCCGCCGAAACGGGCCGGAAAGCTGCCTTTGTATAAATCTACCTTCTTGACGGCTTCGGGTGTAAAGACCGACAGGAAGCCTAGAGTATGGTCTACATTGTATAGGGGCGCTCCATCTAATAAATACAGATTTTGGTCGGGCCCTCCTCCACGCACATACAAGCCGCTGGTACCGGTGACACCACCTTGTACTCCGGGCAGTAGTTGGATGGTTTTAAGCACATCCGCCTCACTAAGTAAGGCGGGTGTGTTCTTGATATGTGCAATTGGAATGTTGCTGGCTCCCATGCGACTGCTCCGGATACCTGTTTCCGGCTTCTCGGATAAGACAAGGACCTCATCCAACTGGTTATCATTGTACATTTGGATGGTAATCAGTGTGTCATTGCATAAGTTCAGATTCATTTCCTGCGTCGTGTAGCCGATATATGAAAAGTTTAGTTTTGTGTTTCCTTCGGGTAATGTTATGCTGAAATAACCAAATGGGTTGGTAATGGTTCCCAGTCCGTTTTGTTTGCTATAGATGTTGGCGCCAATCAGTGTTTCTTTAGAAGTGGCGTCCAGCATGTAACCATTTAATGTAACATGTCGTTTGACAGTTTGCGGTTTCTCCTTCTTTAATAGGATATGATGTGCCACAAACTCAAATTTGATATCCTGCCCCATAAATGCCTTGGTCAGTACGGTTTGTAAAGGTACTTTCTTTTGGCTGATAGTTATAGGATGTTTCAATACCACCTCTTCACCATAGATAAAAGAATATCCTGTTGCTTCCTCTATTCGGGCAATGAACTCTTTCAGGTCAGCTTGTTTCAGATGAAGACTGACAGGCATATCTGGTGTCTGTGCCTTAGCGATGGAAATTGAAAAGCAAAGTGATAACATCAAGATTAGTTTCCTGATGCTATGCTTTCGGTAAAATACAAAAATCATTTAGTTTTCTGTTTTAATTCTATTACGTTGGCTTGTGTAGTTTGATACGTAAAGTCACCGATTACGGCGAGCATGTCCAGAATTTCTTTCAGCGTTTCGTTGTGTTTAAAACGGGCATTCAACTTGTATGTACGCAATTGTTCCCCTGTAATCTCAATCTTTACATTGAAGTGATGAGATAATTGGCGGACAATGTCTTCCATCGAAATATCATTGAAGGACAAGACACCGTCTCTCCAGCTTATTTCATTACCTGCATCCTCGTCCGGTTGTGTGGTGAGCGTTCCGGCCTGTTTATGATAAATGGCCGTTTCATTAGGTTTTAATATCACTTGGCTGCCATTGGCATTGTCGCTTACGGCAACACTTCCTTCCAGCAGAGTTGTTTCAACTAAAGAATCGGCGGCATAGGCATTGACATTGAAATGTGTTCCCAATACGCTGACTGTTACCCCGGAAGTCTTTACCCGGAAAGGCTTTTCCGGATTCTTGCTGACCTCAAAGTAAGCTTCCCCGTTCAGTTCCACGATACGCTCCTTACCGAAAGTTTCGGGATAACTCAATTGCGAATGTCGGTTTAGAGTCACAGTTGAACCGTCGGGCAGTTCTAGCACTTGGGTTTCGGCTCCGGTCGATGACATCAACAGGGGAGAAGGATGCTGATAAGAATAGAACATCCAACCGAATCCTAAGAGAAGAACGAGGACGGCAGCCGCCGCAATGTATCGAATGGTAAATACTTTGCGTTTGTGGGATGCCGGTTTAAGGCGTTTTTGCAAGATGTCATAACCCTCTTCCGCCGAGAATTTTCCCTGCGGTGAATGAGTAGATGAAGCCAGATGCTTCAGCCATTCGTTCAGCTCTTTATCGGATTTCGGTGAATTCATGTTATCTCATTTGCCCGGTAAAGATACTACTTCTTTCGCAGATGAATGGACATTTCCGAAACTTTTGTATCTTTTCTTTCAGGTTTGCAAGTGAGAGTAAGCATACGCTGGCCCTTGGCAATCTTCTGCGGATAAAGTATAACATCTACTTTTACAGACTTTTTGCCTTTGGCAATAATCGGATTAGGTTCTGTAATTTTTAATACTTGTGGTTGTGATGAATTTAGTTTTAGTTTTTGGTCTTCGTCTTGCTTTTCGCCGGCAACAATCTTGATTGTGATTGTTTCCTCCTGGTTGTTGGCGTCAAAAGTGTGGTCGGTCATAGCGCGTTCAAATCCGATGTACTCTTTCGGATAACTGTCATTGTTGCTGCACGCCCCTACTAATAATGCATAGAAGAAGGGGAGGGCCATACGTGTACTTGTTCTCATGTCTTTTACCTTTTAGTTTTAGTTTATTAGTTTTCTCTATAAGTAAAGACAGGCATATCGGTAAATCTCCCTACTCTTTATTCCTAAAATAATTATTTATTTTTTCTTTTAGTCGGGTAACGGCTTTCTGCAGTTGGGCGTCTACTGTCTTAGGACTAATGTTAAGTTCCTCGGCAACAGCAGCATAGCTTTGTTTCTCTTCACGTACTTTGATAAAAACTTCTCGGCAACGGTCGGGCAGTTCATTCAGTGAATTTTCGTACAGAGCGAATAATTCTTCATTAATAATCCGTTCTTCGGGGGAAGGGGAGGAGGATATTCTTTCGGGGATATTGTCCAATGGCATGGCTTCGCGGCGTTGCTCCTTTTCCAGATAATTAAGGGCGGCGTTGCGTATCAGTGCATAGCTGTATTTATTGAAGTCATCGGGAATCACTTGTCGTTTCCGATTGTTCCATAGACCGGTGAAAACATCCAATACCACTTCTTGTGCCCATTCGTCACGTTGCAGATAGTAGAAAGCAATACGGAAAAAGCGGTCGTAATACAGATTGTATAAAGACCGGAAAGCTTGTTCGGAGTCATGCTTTTGTATTTTCTTTAGTAATTCAGTTTCCTCCATTGCTGTGTAGGGTGTGTCTGTTGGTTGTTAAATCGATGACAAATTTACTAAAAATCTTCTACATGGAGCATATCACTCATTATGCCGTCTGAAATGAAAATACCCGCTCGTGTCAGTTTTAGTGTATCGTTGACTATCTCCAGTGTTCCCTGTTTCAGGTGGGGCTGTGCCATACGCAGACAATAGGCATATAATTTCTCACCGTATTCTCTGCGGAGTTTGGAGAGTGGCATTCCCCATTCGGTACGGATACTGGAAGAGTTCCAACCGATGTTTGTCAACTGGGGAATATCTACGTCGGTCTGCCAAGCCCAGATACATTCGTCACTTGGCAATTCGTTGCAGTTAAAGATGGTACGGTAAAAGCCTGATTCACCTTCATCTTGTCCGTCGAGGTCGGCTGATCCGGCCGGACCCTTTTGTCCTGTCAAACCTAATAATGCATATTCTTTTACGAATACATCATTCTGGTCGAAGCTGGGAGCATATTGAGGATCAATCGGACTAATATCCAAATCATTAATGCACGAACTGGTGCCTAGAATGGCAGCGACCACCAGTGCTGAGGCGAATATCTTTTTAAAATATCTTGTTTTCATGATTATTTCGTTTTAAAGTTAAGTTAAAATTGAAGGCTGACACCTAATAAGAATGTCGTTGCTCTAGGGTATGGGCTGCTGTCTATACCACTTTTGATTTCCGGGTCGAGTCCTTTGTATTTAGAAATGACAAACGGATTCTGTACGGTAGCAAATACACGGCCGCCCACTCCCTGATAGGCTTGTGACCGGAGTAAGTTTTTGAAAGAATACCCCAACGTGATATTGTCACAACGGATGAATGAAGCGTTGCGAACGAAATAGTCACTCATATAGTATTCGCCTTTTCCTGTGAAACCAAGAGCGATGGCTTCTTTGGTTGTATTGACGTATGCATTGTTTGTGTACAGGCCGGAAGCACTGACATTTGCCTTATTGCTCAAAAAGTCATAATAGACATAGTTGTTGAGGCTTGCACGTAAAGAGAAACTGAAGTCCCAGTCTTTATACAGCATTTTGGAAGTCAGACCCATCAATACGTCGGCCGCCGGTTTCTTATAGATATATTTGTCGGCACTGTTAATCTTGCCATCGCCGTTGCGGTCTACAAACATATTTTCGATAGGCTTTCCGTTCTCATCGTAGACTTGTTGGTAAACATAGAAAGCGTTGGCTGCATGGCCTACTTTATTTGCTTGAACCTTGGTATTGTTACCCTTAGATATCTTGTCACCGGTCTCAACGTAGTAGTCACTATCGTCGCCGCCGTTTAACTTGGTAATCTCGTTGTGGTTCCAAGTAACGTTGTAAGTCAAATCCCATGTAAAGTCTTTGGATACAATTGGCTTGGCATTGATGGAGAATTCCACACCGTAATTCTTTAAAGAACCGATATTCTTCATCATCTGTGCATTGAAATTAGTTCCTACAGGAATCTTGACACTGTTCAGCAAGTCTTCTGTTTCACGATAGTATCCGTCAATAGCGCCTGATATTCTTCCATTCAGGAAGCCAAAATCCAAACCGCCGTTCCAGGTGGTTGTCTTTTCCCACTTCAAATCTGTGTTGAAAGCCTTGGGGCGTGAAGTACTGTAGTAGGTATCGCCAAAAGGATATTGTGCATAGTCATCACTCGTCACATACAGAGGAAGAAATGCAAAGTCATCACCTATATCCTGTTGTCCTGTGATACCCCAGCCAAGACGAAGTTTCAAATCAGAAAGGAAGTTCACATTTTTAAGGAAGCTTTCTTCTTTTATCTTCCAGCCTAAAGCCAATGAAGGGAATGTACCCCAACGGTTGTCGCTGCTGAAACGTGAAGAACCATCCCAACGCATAGTGAACGTGAATAAATAGCGGCTCAGTAAAGAGTAGTTTAAACGTCCGAAGAAAGAAACCAGTGTATTGCGTGTAGCATAAGCTTTTTGACTGCGCAATGCCTGATCTACCGGTTCGTTCTTATAAGCATCCCATCCTTGACCTACGCCGTCAGCACCATTACGGTGGAAGTGTTGTTCCTCACCGCCGACCATGATGTCGAAATCGTGTGCGCCAAGAGACTTGATGTATTGTGCATAAGCATTGTAGGATATATTATACTTATACTGGGTAGACAACCCATTCCATCCGTAATAGTTATTGGTGTATGAATATGGAGAAACAATTTCACGTTCATCACCGTCTGCATATTCACCGCCGATGCTGGCATGAAGACGCAAGTCCGGTAAGAAATGAACTTTATAGTCTACTTCTACATTTCCTACAAAGTCGTTGCTGTTTGCTTTCTTATTACGTTGTTCCAGCGCAGCCAATGGGTTTTGAGGAGTATTTTTATCTGTCGTATAAGTCCAGTCTTTATCACTGAAACCGTCTGTTGCCTGCATATCCTGCCAGTAACCGCCTGAGAATTTAAATGCATCTCCTGTTCCATAAACAGGGTGAGTAGGAGCAATAGACAATGCGCCGCCTACAGCTGCACCAGAATCGGCGTAACGGTTCTTGCCATACATGTATTTGGCGTTGATGTTGAATTTTAAATGGTCATCAAAGAATGACGGAGCAAGATTGACAGATGCAGTCAAACGCTGGAAGTTGGAAGTTTTGATAATACCATTTTCATTGGTGTAACCTACAGATACGCGATACGGAACATTCTTGAATCCACCGGTGATAGATACATGATGGTCAGTACTTACAGCGGTACGGAAAATCTGGTCTTGCCAGTCTGTGTTGGCTGTATCCATTTCTGCGGGATATTTATCTCCCCATAACTGCTGGGCGTAAGCACGGTATTCATTTCCATCCAGTACGTCATAACGCTTTTGAGTGGTGGCCAAAGAAATAGAACCGTTATAGTTCACTTTCGGCGCTTGTCCGCTCTTTCCTTTTTTGGTAGTTATGATAATTACACCGTTGGATGCACGTGAACCGTAGATAGCTGTTGCAGAAGCATCTTTTAATACAGTGAAAGTTTCGATATCTTCAGGGTTGACCATTGACAGACCGTTTGACATACCTTTGATACCTTGATTGTCAATAGCCAATCCGTCGATAACCAATAACGGGTCGTTGCTGGCATTCAAAGAGGAACCGCCGCGGATACGAATCTGGGCACCGCTGCCGGGAGCACCGTCGTTGGAAATAACGCTGACACCGGCAACTTTACCGGACAACATGTCTTGTGCATTGGTCGTAATACCTTTGCTCAATTGGTCTGGCTTGATGGCTGTTACAGAACCGGTTGCATCATTCTTTTTAACGGTACCATAACCAATGACCACAACATCCTGCAATAATTGTGTATCGTCTTTCAGAATAATGTTCAGGTTGGCAGCGGCAGGTACTTCCTGTGCTTGATAACCGATAAATGAAATCACAATAATGTCGCCTTTGTTGGCGTTGAATTGGAAGTTGCCTTCGAAGTCGGTAATGGTACCGTTGCTACTTCCTTTCACTACAACATTGGCACCGATAACCGGTTCGCCGGTTGTATCTTTGACAATTCCTTTAACCGTCATTTGCTGGGCAAATGCGTCTAGGGACAAGAACAATCCCACTACTATCATGAGTAGGATTTTAAACATCACGTTTCTTTTCATGTCTTTAAATTTAAAGTTAAGTTATTTATTCATGTTTTTTACTTT
>OKXB01002903.1_pt1 | contig 12569 bp, 6 predicted proteins | sample 1601731 | NCBI WGS metagenome assembly OKXB01 (sample SAMN04414077, study PRJEB24778) | human gut metagenome | material: faecal | host: Homo sapiens | reverse complement strand
CCCGAAGACTACAGGAACGACGACCTGAACGACTCGAAGCAGCTTACGCCGCACAGGCGCTACGAGCTGCGCAAGATAATAGAGCGCGACGCCGTGGCATGGGCCGTGGGCGTGGTTACACCTGAGGAGATAGACAAGATTAACATACTTAATGCCAGCATCCTGGCCATGCACAGGGCGCTTGACGGACTGAAGGTGCGCCCGGAGGCCATCATCGTAGACGGTAACCGCTTTAAGCCTTACAACTTCATACCCTACACCACGGTGGTAAAGGGCGACGGCAAGTTTATGTCGATAGCGGCGGCAAGCATACTGGCAAAGACTTACCGTGACGACTACATGGACCGTCTGGCTGAGGAATATCCGCAGTATGACTGGATATCAAACAAGGGTTATCCCACAAAGAAGCACCGCCAGGCCATTGCCGAGCACGGCATTACGCCATATCACCGCAAGACGTTCAGACTGCTTTAGCCAAACGTCTGAGTAGACCATCAGCATCTGAAGCGCAGGACAAAGCAGACAATGGCACAAGATGAAAGCGGCAAAAGCCATTTATGCACGTTCTGACGGCTTATGACGTATGTAAAGGACAAAGACACGCACCGGCAGGCAACAACGCTTATGCCGCAAATTATCACGTTAATAAAGAATCTATGCGACACGACAAACTCGAACGCGAACTGTATCTGCTGCAGCTGCTCACCGAAAACCGCACATACACCATTGAGCGGCTGTGCGAGAAGCTCGGCATATCGCGCCGCAACCTGTATTACTATCTTGAGTTTTTCCGCGACAGCGGATTTAAGGTATACAAGCACGGCAACTGCTACAGTATCGACCGCAATTCGCCTTTCTTCAACCGCCTGATAGAACGGATATCCATAACGGAAGAGGAGGCAGTGATGATAAGGCGCCTGCTGGACAAGGCCGGACAAGGCGACGTGCTGGCAGACAACCTCAGGAAGAAGCTTGAGCGCTTCTACGACTTCGACATCATAAACAACGACGAGCTGCGAGAGCAGAAGGTGTACAACATCGGCGTATTGTATGATGCCATAAAGCTGCAGCGTCAGGTGGTGATACATGGCTATGCATCGCCTCACAGCCGCACCACAAAAGACAGGCTCGTTGAGCCGTTCCTGCTGATGAACAACAATAATGAGGTGCGCTGCTATGAGCCGTCGTCGAAGCTTAACAAAACCTTCAAGGTGAGCCGCATGCAGGAGGTGGAGCTGCTCGACACGGAGTGGGCATACAAAGACCGCCATCAGCAGATGTACACCGACGTATTTATGTTCAGCGGTGAAAAGATGATGCCCGTAAGCATGCTGCTGGGCCAGTTGTCTTACAACGTGTTCCGCGAAGAATATCCCGCGGCAGAGGCCAACATGACCACATGCAGCGACGGACGCCACAGGCTTGATCTGCCGGTGTGCAGCTATGCAGGCATAGGACGCTTTGTGCTTGGCCTGTTCGACGACATTGAGGTGCTTGGCGATGAAGGTTTCATATCATATCTGCAGCAGAAAGTGGCAGCCATGGCTTCGTCATACACCCATAAGGAGCAATAAGCCGGGCTGCATCAATGCGAGTCAATTTACATATAGGCACCCTGCCCCGTCCGCTGTTTATCACCAACTGTTTCAGACAGCAACTTTAAAGTCATTAAGTTTCTTGCATACGCCAGCTTTCAGTAGCCATACTTCATGACGGATGAAAGCTGAGGGACGGCGAAACACATCAGCGTGATACACATAAGATGAAATCGGAATATAATGCTTTTTCAATGCTTCATCATTTTCCTTTTATTTCCGCAATTTTATTCCAAAACACATTACCCTATAGCGACAAACAATCACCCTGACAAGCCTTAGGCTAGCATTCTTTTCATAAGAAGATCCATACCTCCACCTGCTTTATTGATTATGTTCCAAAGTAAATAATACCTCCCCAAAGAAGATAAGGACTTTCGTATCACAAAAAACATCAAACTTGACAAAACAAGCAAGTAAGACTTGCCAAGATATCAACACCACCTATTTCATCGCCATGAAATCATAATAAAGAGATATTGACACATACAAAGTGTCTTTATAATACGATATAAAAAAGCCCTGCCTCGACACATTGGTCAGGCAGGGCCTTTCTTGTTATTTAATGATGTCTGTAGTATTGTCAAGTCTTACAGTGAAGAACTTGACTCACAGCATTCATCACATTATTTCTTGATAGTCAGTCCTCTGTTGCTGAAGAACTTAGAGTCATAGCTTCTGTCAACTTTAGCATTGAGCACTTTCTTAACACCCTTGACAGCCTTATAGCTCTTAACACCCTTCTTAGCAGCCGGCATCTTAACCATTGAAGGAGCACCGCTCTGTGACGGAGTGAATGTTTCTGTTGCACCACCCATCCAGCCTTGCTGGCCGTTCATGTTAACATAATACATCATACCGAATGCGAAGATACCTTCCTCAGCATAGAAGCTGAACGGATAGTTAGGATTATCAGCGAACATGTCGTTAGCGTTTACAACAAGCACATTACCGTAACCTGTCTGAGAGTCTACGCCTGTATCGATGACATCGAATGAGATGATACCTCTATCGTCGAGAGTGAATTCAAGGCTACCTTCCTGTGTCAGCCAAGGCTCAAGTTTGTAGTGAGTCTGGTCGTTACCGTCAACATAGAGAGTTGTTGAATATGTACCGTCACCAAACGGGTTACCTACCGGCTGACCGCCCTCGTCAGTGATGAAGTTCGGGAAGTAGTTCTGGTCGTATGTACCAGAAGTTACAGGCTGCCAGTTAGCAGCACCTGAACCGCCACCAGTGCTGAATGTGAATGTAGTAGCAGAGTTGCTTCTCATGTTGCCTTCAGCATCGAATGTAACGATAACCATTGTATACTTACCACCTTCTGCTATCTGGATGCTTACATCATCGCTTTCTGTGATACCTGTTGCCTCGAGAGAACCGTCAGCGATAGCTTCAACAATAGCATTGATATCGTCACCGTCAGCAGCCAATACATATTTTGCGTTAGCTACATCCTCACCAAGAGTGATAGTACCCTCAGCGTAGTTGTTGCCTGCAACGTCAGTGAAGCGGCCTTTGTATGTGAACGAAGAAGAGTAGTCAGTAAATTCGCTGCCCGGCAGAGCAATTGCCCAACCTGTTGTGTCAAGATAGCCAAGCGGAGTGAATGAATCGTCGAAGTTTACATAGATGCACACTTGAGGCAGAGTGATCATACCGTCTTTCAGAGTTCCGAAGAGATCCGGTTTAGCTGCTTTGATATCCTCAAGGCTGTTACCCTCCTTAATATACTCGTCAACGATGCTGAACAAGTGCATTACACCATATCCCTGAGAAGCCATACCATCGTCTGTGCCAGGATAGAAGTCACCTGTTACATAAACGAAGTTAGGATCTGTTGCGTTGATAACCAGGCTTGTGTTATCCTTGTTAGCCCATGCCATCATACCTGTAGCAACATAAGTGTTATAGAATGTTGTGCCAGGTCCATAAGGAGTTACGATACGGTAGTAACCCGGTTTCAGGATGTTCTCCTGAATCTCTACGTTGTAAGTCAGCTGATCTGCGCCATAGAAGCCCGGATAGATTGCATCGCGATAAAGTCCTGTACCGATTGAGTTCCACTCAGACAGTCCGATAGTGAATGTATAAGATGAACTTCCGTAAGGAGTTGTATAGTTAGCATCTGCAATAGCTACAGTAACATCATCAAAGTGACCCATCTGTATTGTCTGAGGATCGTAAGTAACAGTCAGATATGCTACAGAGTCGCCGTCAGCAAATGTTACAGAAGAAGGAACACTAACTGCACAGTTTTCAGATGTAGTTACATTGAAGTTTACAGTGAGTTCACCGGTACGCTGGATGCGGTTTACCGGTATTTTCACCTCACTGGCATTAGGATCAAGGTTCACTGTTGAAGAAAGCGCATTGCTGAAATACACCTGCTCTCCTTCAATCGTTGCTCCTATGTACTCAAACTCTTCGGTACATGAGCCCAGCACGAGTGCCAGTGCCGAAAAGAGGAGCATCATGGAATGTTTGAATATCTTGTTCATGATATTTTCTGTTTTATTATTACTTATTTATTAATTTATTTAGCATAAGGCTGATCTGCGAGTGTCGGGTTGTTGTATCCCGTTACTCCGCTGTTGTTCATCTCTTCCAGACGGCTCAGCTGCCAGTTCATCCATGAAGGACGAGTTGTTGTGTTATACAGATAAGGTGCTGTATGGTTGGTTCCGTTGTAGTCCTTTGTAACAGTCTTGTTCAGACGCTTAACATCAAAGAAGTACTGACCTTCACCCCAAAGTTCAACAGCCTTCTGGAATACGATCTCGTCGATAACATCAGCAGCACGGCATGTGTAGTTCGGGTTGCGGTGACGCTTCATGAATGACTCAAGAAGTTCCTTACCTCTAGCCTGGTCGCTGTATGCAGCAGCTTCAGCCTCGATGAAGTACATTTCCTCAATACGCATGAACGGAACACCTACAACGTTACCTACAGTGTAGTCATTGATGCTACCACCGCCCGGACGGAACTTCAAAGAAGCATATCCAGGAAGCTGTTCTCCAACTTCAGCGCTGATAAACTGGTTCTTGCCTTCGAGAGATGTTCCTTCAGGAGCTTTCCACAGGAGTTTACGCCAGTCGCCGTCGCTGATACGGTTATACATGTTAGCGTCAATCTGAACATAAGTTCCGAGCTGAGTACCTGTATATCCGTAGCTGATTTCGTTACACATGTTTGCTGTCCAGCAGTAAAGGTTGTTAACGTAACCTGTGTAGTACTGTGTACCCCACATCCACTGGCTCAGGTCGTTGAAACCAGATGTTGTGTTAAGAGCCTGTGCCTGTGTTACAGGTGCAGATGTTGAGTTGTCGATAGCCAGACGTGCATACTTCTCAGCGTTAGGATAATCCTCAAGCCACATATAGCAACGCGCCATCAAACCATAGATACAGTCGAGATGAGGCATTGTCTTGCTTGCGTCGTCAAGATAGCCAATCATGCTTGCAGCCTTCTGAAGGTCGCCAAGGATGAAGGCAGCCATATCTGCTTTATTTGCACGAGGATTGTTCTGCCACTGCTCCTCTGTCATGCCTTCCTTAACGATAGGCACTGTAAGACCTGTGATGTCTTTTCCTTCGGGGCTGACACCCTGAGTGATGTCGTTGGGCAGCCACTCATACTCGCGTGCCATATCGATATAAAGCATTGCGCGATAAGCCAGAGCTGCAGCATAGTAACCCTTGTTGGCATCGCTGGCAAGAGTATCAATCTTTGCAATAGCGTTAGTAGCAGCGCCTGCATACTGTGTCTGATAATACCACAAGAACTGGTTTACCATATACTCACGTGACAGATAAACATCTGCAAGCCAGTTAAGGAACAGACATCTGTTAGCTTTCTCACCATAAGCAAGCTCACCAGACTGAATGTCACGGATTATCATAATTGCAGGATAACCGAAACTTGCGGGGAAGCTTGATGAGTTCCAAATATTTGTAGCGTATGAGTTAAGACCGCTAACCAATGACGCCACCGCTGATTCTGAACCCGAAACCTGGCCGTCTGACGCTCCGTCTGTGGGCTCAACCTCGTCGATACAGCTTGTGAATGACATTGAAGTCATCAGAGTTAAAGCTGCACCAAGGCATATTGTCATGAATCTTTTCATAATGTTCAATTTGTTTTTTTAATGTTTTTAGAATGTTACAGAAATACCACCTGAAATAGTGCGCATTGCAGAGTAATATGCAGAAGAAGCACCACCAGTAATGCTCTGGCGTGGGTCAAGTCCCTGACGCTTAGACCACAACCACAAGTTTGTAGCTGTAAGGTAAACACGAAGCTTGCCGATACCTACCTTGCTTGTCATCTTTGTCGGGAATGTGTAACCAAAGTTGAGGTTCTGCAGACTCAAGTAAGAAGCACCAATCAGGAAGCGGTCTGAAGTGGTTGTTGTACTTGTATCGTCGATAATCAGCTTAGGTATGTTTGTATTAGGATTCTCTTCTGTCCAAGAGTTCAGCAAGTCAGCGTGGATAGCGCTACCTCTACCGATGCTGGTGATACCCATCATGCCGGCATAGTCTGAATCGTAGATCTGACCGCCAAGCTGATAGTTGAAGTCAACAGCGAGGTCGAAGCCTTTGTAAGAGAAGCGTGTTCCAAAACCTCCGTATGCCCATGGAAGAGCTGTACCACAGAGATAGTATGTAGCCTCACCCGGAGTTGTTGTTGTCTCACGGCCAATTATGTTTCCGTTTTCATCCAGCTTGTCTTTATAGAACATAGACTTACCGTTCTCATCAACACCTGCATATTTAGGCATGTAGAATGTATAGAGTGACTCGCCTTCACCATAGAAGTAGCTACCGCTTGCATAACCTTCAGAACCCTCAACAGTCTGAGTCTTGTTCTTTTCAGCGATAGATGTGATTTCGTTCTTGTAAGCAGTGAAGTTAAGGTTGAGTCCCCACTCGAAGTCCTTTGTACGGATCAGTGTTCCGTCGAGTTCAACTTCAGCACCCATGTTCTGCATGTTACCTACGTTGTCATAGTATCCGCTCCAGCCTGAAGAAGCAGGAAGTGCGAAGAATGCCAACATATCGCTTGTACGACGATAGAAGTACTCGATGCTACCGGCAAGACGTCCGCGGAAGAATGAGAATTCGAAACCTGTATTGAAGTTACCGTTCTTTTCCCAAGTAATAGTCTCGTTACCCTTAGTTGAAGAAGGTTTAACGCCTGCACCGCCGCCAGAAGGAACAATGCTGTATGTATCTGTGTAGAGGTAGCTGCCGATGTTGTCATTACCCTGCTCACCATAAGAAGCCTTGAACTTCAACTCGTCAACCCAAGGAGCGTTGAACCATTTTTCCTTGCTGATGATCCATGCACCACCTAATGACCAGAAGTTACCCCAGCGGTGATCCGGGTGGAAGCGTGAAGAAGCATCACGACGATAAGAAAGTGATCCGAAATACTTGTTGTCATAGTTGTACTGAACGCGTCCGAACCAACCCTCAACGTTGTAGTCAGTTGTGTAAGAGTTCATTGTACCAGTGTTAACAGCACCTGCCAACTCATCGTTGAATACAGAGAACACATTGTTCTTAGATGCTGTCAGGTAATAATAACGTGTACGATAGTACTCATGACCGAGCATAACCTCTACGTCGTGCTTGTCGAACAGGTGATGCCAGTTCAAGAGTTGCTGGTAGTTGTAAGCCCATGTACGTACGTGTGCCTTCTGAACAGAACCGTTGTTGGCAGCGAACTGACCATAATACGGGTTGTTTGTATATGTGAATCGAGTTTCGTCGAGCATTACAGTGTTAGCTGATGTGAACTTGAAGTCCTCGAGGAAACGGATTTCAGCTGTACCTGTAGCGTCGAGGCTGTTACCCTCGTTCTGGTTTTTGTCAAAATAGTTAGCGAAGATAGGGTTAGAACCTGTCATTGTAGGACGTGTAAGACCTGTTACAGTGCCATCACCCCAGTCGTACATAGCGAGACCTGTCTTAGAATCCTGCAGGATGTTGCCTGCTGCGTCGCGGATGTACAGAGGATAGATAGGAGCCATGTTCTTAACCATAAACACGTTTCCTACTGTGCTGCCACCATCGTCAGCCAGTGAGTTAGCCTTATAGTGAGCATAGTTGAAGTTACCAGAAAGTTTCAACCAAGATCTGAGCTGGTAGTCAGCCTTCAGACGGCCTGTGAAACGTTCATAGTCAGAACCGATACTGATACCTTCGTTCTTCAGATAACCTGCAGAACCATAGAAAGAACCTTTGTCGTTGCTTCCTGTAGCAGTAACGTTATACTCCTGACGTACACCTGTCTGATAAGCAGCGTCGCGCCATGAATCAGGATAGAGCAGGTATTCTGTGCCATTAACGTTAATAACGCGGCCGAGTGTTGCGTTAGGATTCAGTTTTCCGTTCGGGCCGATGAAGTCCTGTCCTTCAGGAACAGTGTAAACGTTATAGCCAAGGTCGTAACCGCCAGAGAACATATTGTTCAGAGCCCATCTGTGAGCTGTTGCAGCATCATCGCCGAGACTTGTACGATAGTTCTTCAATGACTGATAGTATGCCTCATAATATCCGGCAGGACTTTCTACTGTATTGTAGAACTCTACGCCACGTGTGTTAGCACCCCACTTAGCGTCAACAGTGATTGAAGAAGTACCCTCGCGGCCGTTCTTTGTTGTGATGATGACAACACCGTTGGCACCACGCGCACCGTAAAGAGCTGCAGAGGCAGCATCCTTCAGGACGGTCATTGAAGCGATATCGTTCTGGTTAAGGTTGTTGATGTCTCCGTTGTAAGGAGCACCGTCTACTATGATCAGCGGGTCGTTACCGGCGTTGATAGAGCTGATACCGCGGATGCGGATGCTGAAGCTCTCCTGACCAGGAGCACCTGTAGCAGAGTTGATCTGCACACCAGATACTTTACCGCTAAGTGCAGACATTGCGTTAGAGCTTGAAATCTTCGCGATGTCATCCGACTTTACAACCGCTGCAGAACCGGTGAAGGCTGATTTCTTAGCCGTACCGTAAGCAACGACCATCACTTCGTCAAGGTTGGTCTGATCCGGAACGAGCACAACGCGTACGCTGTTGCCCTTTACCGTTACGTCTTGATCAACCATGCCGACATAGGTTACTTTCAGCTTGTTGTGCCCTGCGGGCATGCTGATAGAGAACTTACCGTCAGCGTCTGTCACGACACCGGCGCTGGCGCCCACAACGCGGACAGTAGCACCGATAATCGGCTGACCGTCCTCCTGAGACACCACGGTTCCCGTAACTGCTGTTTGTGCCAGTGCCATTCCCAGTGACAGGAACAGGCAGGCCAAAATCATAGTTAGTCTTTTTTCCATAAATACTCTCTCTAATTAAATAAATAAATTATACTTTTGTTACAATATGCAAAAATAAAGATTATTTCATAAAGTCCAAAAAATGAAAGAAAAAAAAGTGGGTTTAAGCCGGTTTTTTAACATAAATCTGACAGAATCACATAAAAATTCATGTAAAATGAAACTTTGAGTGTTATTTTACTTTCATTTTGATTTGTATATAAAGTGTATATACACCACTTCTTGACTTTTAGAATGCATCAAAATAAAGGCAATTTACACCTGAACATTCATATAAATAAATTTAAATCTATATGCATAAATAATTAATTATATGCTTGCATTATGTTTATTCGCACATTTTTTGAGTTAAAATTTTACACTTTAAATAATGCTTAATATCTGTTTCGTCTATGTTGACATGCAAATATTTAAGATATTATGCACAAAATGCATGTAAATTGCTTATTTACTGATATTTAATATCGCCCGGCAGACATTATGACACAAAACTATTTCAATACATCAAATAATGCAGGCAGTAATTATGGTTCATTGTATATATAATAAGGTGTAATTAACTTAATTATAACAATATTGGATAAATATGCAATATTTTCTGCATAAATATAAATAAAGCACTGACAAAATGTAAGCAAAAATGATTCAATATGGCATAATGTAAACGCAAACACAGAGCAGAATGTCAACAAAAAGTATTATATAAAGTTTAAAATTATAGTATTTTAGCACTGCCTCAAACACTCGGCAGCCACATTTCATGCCACATTCCTATACAGAAATTTTAGTTTCATAGCACATAAAAACAGCAAAGACAGATTACATTATCAATAACTTTTTGACGCAATGAAATATGGATTTATTTCAATATGCAACTCCGGACAAGCAAAATCATGACTTATAATCATAAAGTTTTCTGCTATAAATTATGCAAAACTGATTTGACATTACTTACCACAAAACCGCGACCACCGATAAAATAACGCTGAACAAGCCTTTGCAACGCCACTTGACGCCACGTTTCTACAAGACTTTTATATAGGCGCAAAATGCAAGACGACATAACATCCTGACCGTTTAAAATCAATATGCTTATTTAAACAGCAAGCAAGCTCCATACAGACAGAAGCCTCTGTTAGATACAAAAAGCCATGTTTCATCATGCAAAAGCATACATATTGCACGCCAAAAGCCCACGTTTCGCAGGGCAGTAAGCAAGCTTTTACGTAATCGGTATCTTACTTATAATAAATTTTCGCAGAAACTCGTCACTCGTCACAATCGGCCATAATTCATTGACAAACAAGCCGTTACGATGTGACGAGTTAAAACCTCAACTCGTCACAGCACTGTTAATCAACGCAAGTGTGACGAGTCAGGGGACGCAACTCGTCACACCATATTTAACTGACAATCAGCATTTTACCCGTCGATGTGACGAGTGACGAGTTTCTATCGAAAACTTTTTTATCCTGTAGCTATATGTCCTTTCCTTATTGGGGTTGCCCTCAAATAACCTTTTCACTGATTAAAGCTGACTTCTGTTAAACCCACGACTGTCTTTAGCTGACAATTATAAGCGCAGACCGCTGATTTTAGTTGCCTAAATGCACAACATCTACTGAAAAAAGTTAACGGTATTTTTTGAACGAGCCTGCCATCTGTCGACCTGCACGACGTCCTTCACAACAGGTTAAAAGGCGGCAAAGATTAAAGGCCATATCAATATATTAAACCCATATCGGCCATTAGGCCACACATATCTTTATCTAATAACAACCGATTGGGGGGAAGAGGAGATAGCCCTTGAAGCATGAAACAAACAAAAATCCTGGAAGAATAAAACTCTACACTTCCAGGATTTTTCTATTATATAAAAAGTAAATACTAAAGTCAGAACATCTTGCTTACGCGCTTTATGCCTTCAACAAGAACGTCTATCTCCTGCTTTGTGTTATACATGGCAAACGAGGCTCTCACCGTGCCCTGTATGCCGAGACGTATCATGAGGGGCTGGGCGCAGTGGTGACCGGTGCGAACGGCTATGCCGAGACGGTCGAGCAGCGTGCCCATGTCGAGATGGTGGATGTCGCCTACGAGGAACGAAACCACGGCGTCTTTATCATTGGCCGTGCCGAAGAGTCTGATGCCGTCTATCTCCTGCATCCGCTCCATGCAATATTTTGTGAGTTCCTGCTCATGGCGCGAGATGTTGTCGATGCCTATCGAACTGATATAGTCGATGGCGGTGGCAAGGCCGTGAGTGGCAACATAGTCGGGCGTGCCGGCCTCAAACTTAAACGGCAGATGCTCAAACACAGTCTTCTCAAAGCTTACGCTCTCTATCATCTCGCCTCCGCCCTGATACGGCGGCATGCGGTCGAGCCAGTCTTCCTTTCCGTATAGCACGCCTACGCCTGTAGGACCATACATCTTATGCCCGCTGAAGGCAAAGAAGTCGCAGTCGATGTCCTGTACGTCAACGGCAAAGTGAGGAGTGCTCTGTGCACCGTCGACCATAACGGGAACGCCGTGCTCATGGGCTATGCGCACAATCTCCTTAACAGGGTTTACCGTTCCGAGGACATTGCTTACATGCGTAACGCTGACTATCTTAGTGCGCTCAGTAAACAGCTTTTCGTATTCGTCGAGCAGCAGTTCGCCTTTGTCGTTCATCGGTATCACGCGCAGCGATATGCCTTTGCGCGCTGCCTGAAGCTGCCACGGCACGATGTTGGAATGATGCTCCATGACGGACACGATAACCTCGTCGCCCTCGCTCATAAACCCGTCGCAGAACGACGAAACCACAAGGTTAAGGCTCTCGGTGGTTCCGCGCGTGAAGATTATTTCGTTAACCGAACCTGCATTGATAAACTTGCGCACCTTCTCGCGTGCCTGTTCGTGCAGGTCGGTTGCCTGCTGCGAAAGATAATGCACGCCGCGGTGTACGTTTGCATTGACATTGAGATACTCTTCGCGCATGGCATCGAGCACACACAGCGGCTTCTGCGTTGTTGCGCCGTTGTCGAGATATACCAGCGGACGGTCGTAAACCTTACGGCTGAGTATCGGGAAGTCTTCTCTTATTTTGGTTACGTCGAACATACTTTTTTAGGAGTTAAAGTAGTTAAAGGAGTTAGAGTAGTTAAAGTCAATAGCCTAAATAATTTTATACAAAGTAACGTGGCCAAAGACTAACGAGAATATTCAGTAAATTAGAGAAGTCAGAGCAGTTAAAGCGAACAAGCCTTGAAACTTTATATTGCAAGAGATGAAAACATGCAAGTATCCGAGCTTATTTTCAGAATTAGAGCAGCCAAAGCCAAATTCCAGTCAACATTGTTACATAAAGAATGACGACATCAACAAAGGTAATGACTTTAACTACTCTAACTCCTTTAACAACTTCTAACTACCGAATTTTATCTGCACAGCTTGCATCCCTCGCACTTGTTGAGTTCGCCGCGGAAGCGTTTCTCTACGAGATAATGCAGACGGTCGCGGAGCGGCTCGAGCTTTATGCCGTCTACGACCTCGTTGACGAAAGCAAACTCAAGCAGGAGCTTGGCCTCCTTAAGGCTGATGCCGCGCTGGCGCATGTAGAACAGGGCCGCGTCGTTGAGCTG
>OKXB01002900.1_pt1 | contig 12586 bp, 11 predicted proteins | sample 1601731 | NCBI WGS metagenome assembly OKXB01 (sample SAMN04414077, study PRJEB24778) | human gut metagenome | material: faecal | host: Homo sapiens | reverse complement strand
AATTATTCCCTGTAAAAGGTTCCATTGTTACTGAAGTATCAGAACTGATACCCTCTCGCACAAAAACTTTTTTTATAGTCAAAAAAAATATCTTCAAATCCAGAAAAAACGAACAATGGTCTACATACCAGACATCCAACTCAAACTTCCTTACCCACGAAATGGCATTTCGTCCATTCACCTGAGCCCAACCGGTTATCCCGGGACGGACTTCATGCCGACGAGCCTGTTCTTTATTGTATAAAGGAAGATATTGAGGTAACAACGGACGGGGACCAATAAAGGACATATCACCCTTCAGAACATTGATTAATTGTGGGAGTTCGTCAATCGAAGTAGAACGAACAAACTTACCAACCTTCGTCAATCGTTTATCATCCGGAAGTAAGTTCCCTTCTGCATCACGTTCATCTGTCATGGTTTTAAATTTGATGACCTTAAAGATTTTACCATGTCGTCCGGGCCTCTCCTGAAGAAAAAAAGCACCGGCACCTTTATTGGCAAAATGAAGCCAAAGAGAGATAAAAATTAAAATAGGCCAAATAAAAAGTATGATAACCAACGATATTGATAAATCAAAAAATCTTTTCAGAAGCAAACAATATATGCAGTTCATTTTTCAAGTAATTGATATTCCGCCAACAAGGCTTCCCAAACTTTGTGTTGTTCAAAACGGTCTACAATTATTGGACGTGCTCTCTCTGCCATAGCTCGTACATCTGTATCACGATGTTCCACAAAATACTTCATAGCGTTATAAAGCGCTTCCTCATCTCGCGGAGGGACAATAACTCCATTAACACCGTCTTCTATTATTTCGTTACACCCGTTAATATCCGTAACGATAGAAGGAAGTCCCATGGCTCCGGCTTGTAAAACAACATTTGGAAAGCCCTCGCGATAACTAGGAAAAGCCAATGCATCGGAAGCCGCTAAATAGGGACGTATATCTTGCTGAAAACCAACAAAAGAAATTGAAGAGTAATTCAAAATAGTATGTTCTATTTCAGAAGAGACCGGATCCAAGTCCCTTTCAAAAGGCCCAACCAACAACAATCGGACTTCAGGATATACCTTTGTCAATCGGACAAAGGCTAAGACAAGCTCATTAATTCCCTTATCCTTAACAATACGTCCCACAAAACAGAACGTAAATTTGCCTTCTTCCCTTATCTCGGAAGCAAGTAATTCTATATGTTGAGTTCGATTAAAGTGCTGAACATCTATGCCATTAATATTTCCATGTAATATAACCTTCAATGGTTTATTTGTTATTTTTTCCCGAATCAATGTCCTTTTCACCCCTTCACCTTCCGGAATCACTTTAGTTGCACACCAGCAGGTTATTTTTTCCATAATAACTAATAAACGACGTAAATTTCCTGTTGCCGTTTCAAAACGTAGGCCGGTAACAGTGTAAACTCGATGAGGAACCCTCGTTATCCATGCAGCAATCATAGATAACAAACTGGCTTTGGGAGTATTGGCATGAACAATATGCGGTTTTTCTCTGATGAATAGGAAAATAAAAACGACTAATGCCTGCAAATCAGTTAACATATCAATTTGACGACACATAGGGATGTTAATTGTTCTCACACTTTCTCTTTGAGACACTTCTTTCAATTCATCTTTCTCTCCAGAAGCAATCCCAGTTACATCAAAATAATGATTTAAAAAAGAGAGCTGCCCCTTTAATAAAGTATTAAGACTAAGAGAAACCGTTGTGACACGAAATAATTTAATCATAAATATAAGAAAACTTTCACCTAATCATCCAGACAAACAATTTCAGCAAGATCATTTTTGGGAGATTCAAATTAAGATTGAGCTATTTCCAACAACATATCTACATAATTTCCCTTCAAATGTATATTATAATAACTTGAATATTTACTAACCCATAACATCTTCGCATTATCACATTTTTGAATATAACTTTTATAGAAAACAGAATCCTTCTTCCAAGATACTTTGCTAAAAAAATCTCGCAAAGCTTCTTTACCTTCACGAAGTACATAACCACAATCATTATCTAACACTTTATGACCAACTAACGTACCCTCTGTTGTCAACAAAGGTTTTGCCTCAAAAAGTGATTCATAAAATTTATTAGGAGCTGCATACCGGTGATTTTCAATATTTTTGTAATACATGCCTATAATAATATCACTCTTAGCCATCACTTTAAGTCCATCCTGATAAGGTAATATCCCATAATACACAATTCTGTCACATTGAGATGAATATTTTTCGACCAATGGTTGTAATGTTCCTACCCCAGCAATATAGAGTAGTAAATTCTCTCTTGTAGAAACTACCTCCAACAAATCTTCTAATCCTCTAAAGCGATCTAAAACCCCAACATAACTTAGATATATTATATCAGACTGATGCCCATTGACTTGATTTATAATATCATTAGTACATATAGGAACATTCTCAACAACAAACAATTTCTCAAAAAAACACCTTTCAAGCCCTATCTGTAATGTCCTTCCTTGATCCGCTAAGATTAGCTTATCACAATATCGGATAAAAAGAGTATCAAAAAAGCGGATTACTCTCTCTAAAGGAGTTTTCGGATCCTTTATTGATATAGCATCATAAATATCATAAACAATTTTCTTTTTGAATAGAATCTTCACTAAAAGTGCAGGTAACATAGTATCAAAATCACATGCATGAATCACATTATACCTTTTCCTCCTCCAAAATAAGTGATAACAAATAAAGAACTGCCATAATATTTTATTGAACAAATTTTTCCATCGCCTTCCATAAGGAGTATACATCTTAAAAGGAATCTCAAACTCCTCATATCCTCCAACTTTCAACCTATCCCATGTTATTGCAAAAATATCAAGTTTCCTATCCTTACATGCCTGAACATATTTATTCAGTCTAATATCCTCTCTTATATTAGAACATCTTACAAAACAAATCATATAAAAAAAATTAAAAGAGTTACTGCTATTTATCAAATAGATGGAACAATAAGTTATCATATATATAGTAGCTTGCATTTTCACCAATTAAAGCCCTATATAGAAGAAGAAGAGTATATATAAAAGTGAGGGTCAAGATGATAATTCTATTCCCCTTACCAACCGCTACCGTTAAGAAATATGGCACTATAAAAATTTGAAATTCTCTAAATGCATATGGTAAACGATGAGCTAAAATGGCAAAATTATTAAAGACCAATGACAATACTATAGCCAATGCAAATCCATTGCGGAGTAAATAATAAAGATCTGCCTTTATTGACAAAGAACGATGATAATAAATAAACAGCATTAATATTATAAATCGAAAAATAATACCAATATTGATTCCCATGGTCCCCGCATAAAATGAACTTTCAGAATATACATCCAATTTAGTAACTACGGCCGGAATAAAAAGTAAAGACATTAATAAGTCTGAAACAGAAATACCTGTAAAGGGAAAAATAAACGACAAACAAACAATAATAAAAACAGTCCTATCACTCCAACGAATTTTTGGAAAAAAATAGCATAATAAAAAAACAGCAGAAGAATAATGAATTAAAATAGCTATTATGTTACATATAAAAAAAGGGAGCTTATTTTTTGTTAAAACATATGGTATGGATAAAAAACAAAAAGCAATTGATAGTCCCTGCCTAATACCGTCATTATCTCTTTCAAAGAACAAACCAACTAAATAAATCAACAAAGCAGGGAACAAATAAGGAGTCAATTTTCTAAAGAGAGTTATTTTTATAGCTAAATTAATAAACGCAACAATAAAATGAAATATAAAAAAAGCTCCTCCAACAGCTCTAACTAAGAATATCAAAAGAACCCAAATAGGCTCTAATAATCCACTAGACAATTCAGCTTCCACATCAACAGAGTAAAAAATATTTTCATATGATTCAAAATCAGTCCCTCCCTTTATTTTTAAACCTACAAATCCAATAAAAACAAGTAATGCTATTAAATATAATATTTTACGATCGGCACTTTTCGTCAAATATATTTCAAGTATTCCAAACAAATACAAAAATAGACCTAACAAGTAATAAACAGCAATCATTATTATAAAAGTAGCTATATAACAGGTTTTCTTTTACTCTAAAAACACGTAATAAAAATCTAAATAGATTATATATTCTTTAATAGAAAATCAAGGATACGGCTACAAGCCTTCCCATCACCATACGGATTTATCGCATTACTCATTTGTGCATATTCAGATGGATCATCTAATAAGATTGAAACTCCCTTCACAATCTTGTCATAATCAGTCCCAACTAATTTCACTGTTCCAGATTCCAATGCCTCAGGACGTTCTGTTGTATCCCTCATTACTAAAACAGGCTTTCCTAAACTCGGTGCCTCCTCTTGAATCCCCCCACTATCTGTTACAACGATTGTCGATTTTTCCATTAAATAAATAAATGGAAAATACTCCAATGGTTCTATAAGAAATAAATTATCTAATTGTTCACCTCCAAAAACATCATGAATAGGATTACGCACATTAGGATTCAAATGCATTGGATAAACAAAATCTACATCTGGATATACTTGAGCTAGCGTTTTAATTGATTTACAGACTGAAATAAATCCATCGCCAAAATTTTCACGTCTATGCCCTGTTATCAAAACTAATCGCTTTTTTTTATTCAATCGCGTAACATCATATCCAGAAAGCAATAAAGAACGACTTAATTCATTATCTAGTTTCTTATCCGTTTTAATCTTGTCAACTACCATTTGAAGTGCGTCTATCACAGTATTACCTGTAACTATGATCATTTCATCATCAACTCCTTCTTTCAGTAAATTATATCTACTTAAAACTGTCGGAGCAAAATGGTATGTCGCAATTCGTCCGGTAATTTGCCTATTCATTTCTTCAGGCCAAGGGCTATAAACATTATAAGTACGCAATCCTGCCTCCACATGCCCTACAGGTATTTGTTGATAAAATGCAGCAAGAGCAGCAGCTACAGAAGTTGTAGTATCTCCATGTACTAATACCACATCAGGTAATTCCTTCTTAAGTATATCGCGCATCCCCATTAAAACTCGCGCTGTAACATCATACAAATTCTGACCTTGCTTCATTATATTCAAATCATAATCAGGAGTTATATGAAAAACTTTGAGTACTTGATCCAACATTTCACGATGCTGTCCTGTTACACATATCACTAATTGAAATTCATCACTTTTATTCAATTCAATTACTAAAGGGATCATTTTAATAGCCTCAGGACGAGTCCCAAAAACGGCCAACACCTTCTTTTTCTTACACATATTTTCTATTTAACAATCTTATTTATAAATAACGCTGTCTCAATATTTGAATTACCTTGCCCAATCCTAATAATGTTAATACCTTCTTTATCACAAAGTTTCTCACATACAACAAGTGATAGAAATAATTATAAAAACATGGATTTATTTTGATTTTCTCTAAACTTACGCTTAAACCATTACAAGAAGAGATCCCATCAATCATATAAGAAGCTATAATCTCATCACAAAAACAATACCTAGCAAAAGGTAATATCTTATTATAAAAATCATAATCGGCAGCATAACGATATGACAAATCAAAAGGCATTCTCTTCAACAGATCTGTCTTTGTAAAAACAGCTTGATGATTAAATGGCATTGGATTATTTTTATCAGGAACAGTTGCCGGAGTTACCAACTTTGAATAACTCCTATTTACCATGTTTACTTTCCCATAAACAATATCATATTGATGACAAAAACAATCACTAACTGACAAAATAGTATTTGGCGAATAAAACGTATCTCCTGCATTCATAAAACAAACCCACTCACCAGTAGCTTTATCAACACCTTTATTCATTGCATCGTATATTCCTTTGTCCGATTCACTTATCCAGTATGAAATTTTATCATGATATTTTCCTATGATTTCAACTGTACTATCAATACTTCCACCGTCAATTACAATATATTCTATATTAGTATAGGTTTGATTAATTACACTGAGAATAGTTCTCTCAATGGTCAACGAAGCATTATATGAGACCGTAATTATCGTAATAACAGGTTTATTTTCTCTATCTAATGTCATATAATAGCTCATATAGTTTATTCACATACAAAAAGTTCATGAAATGAAAACATGCAATTTCATACAATAAATCATCCAAATATCAAAAATAACTTCCGCAAGAAATCTCACACAAATATCTATACAAATTGGCCCAAGTTTTGATGGTAGTAATGAATTTTACTTTTATATATTTTTTTATACAAAAAACTATCTCTAAACAAAACATATATACTTTTATAATAAAAAGCTAACAATTTATCCAAATAATTAGGTTTAGAAGTTATCATCTTCAGTTCATTTAAATACTCCTTTAGATTCATAGATAGTTGCCCTTTCCGTACCCTAAAACCGCCTAAATACGATAATACGATATGCAACTCCGTAATTTTCGAGAAGGTAACCCACAAATAATAATCGCCAGCAAACCTCAATTTTGAAAAGAGATCCCAATCAATAGACGCATTTAAAACTGTTCGCCAGAAAACAGACTCTTGTTGAATATAAGGAAAATACTTTCCACAATACATACCTTTTTTTATATATTTTTTTTGGGTAACCATAGGAACTTTCACTTGTATTATTTCAGATTTTTCATTATAAGTAACATCCAATCCTTTTATCCATAACACATTAATATGAGTTACAAAAAAATCGACAACAGTTTCAATAGCTGCCTTATAATAAAAATCATCAGAGTTTATATAGCAGCAAATTTCACCATGCACTAATGCAAATCCCTTCCTTAATGCATCGTACATCCCGTTATCTGGTTCACTAATCCAAAAAGATATTTGATCTTGATATTTCTTTATAACATCAACTGTTCCATCAGTACTACCACCATCAATAATAATGTATTCAATATTTTTATATGTCTGATTCACGACACTCAGAATTGTTTCTTCAATAGTTGTAACAGCATTATAAGACACCGTTACAATGGAAACTAAAGGCAAATAAGCTTGTTGATCCATTTTAGAGTTCTAACTTATGAATAATATTAGTACTAGAATAACCTCGTTGAAAATCTATTAGAACCACTTTTTTTGAAAATTCACGCCCGACAACATTTTCAACCTCATAATCTCCTCCTTTTACTAATACATCAGGTTGTACTTCTTTTATAAGATTATAAGGAGTATCTTCATCAAAAATAACGATAAGATCCACACACTTTAATGCTTCCAAAACAGCTGCTCGATCTATGGCTTTATTAATAGGACGACTATCTCCTTTTAATCTCTTCACAGAAGCGTCTGAGTTTAGCCCAACAATCAATATATCACCATATTTTTTAGCTTCTTGAAGATAAAAGACATGGCCTTTATGCAAAACATCAAAACACCCATTCGTAAAAACAACTTTCTGTTGTTTTGCATGTAATGTGAACAAAATCTCTTTTAATCGAGATCTATCAATAAGTTTATTATAAAAAGAATTACTCTCAATACTTTTAAATAATTCATCATAATATATTGGAGTGGTTCCCATTTTTCCAACAACAATACCTGCCGCTTTATTGGATAAATAAACAGCATCAAGTAATGGAAATAAAGCAGCCAAAGCAGCAGAAAGTGTTGCAACCACTGTATCTCCAGCTCCCGATACATCAAAAACCTCTCTTGCTTCCGTTTTTATATCATAGCAATTTGGTAAAGTAGTTAATGTCATACCTTTTTCAGAACGAGTTACCAACAAATAATCTAACTGATATTGCGATAATAAATGAATTGATTTTTCATGTATCACTTTATCTTCGTTTTCAATATCACATCCTATAATATCAGATAATTCTTTTAAGTTCGGTGTAACAATAGTTGCACCAGCATATTTGCTCCAATCAGTGCCCTTTGGGTCTACTATCACAAATTTATTATTTCGTTTAGCCTCTGCAATAGCTCTCTGACAAACATCGTAAGTACAAAACCCTTTTCCGTAATCAGATATAACAACAGCATCACATTGTGAAATGTTCTTTTTTATTATTTGAGCCAATACCTCTTCATCACCTGTAGAGAGAACAAATTTATCCTGTTCAAAGTCAATTCTAACAATTTGCTGATTATTTCCTAATATACGTATTTTAGTAATAGTTGGATGATTTACATTCATTAGATCATTATCTATATGTAAGTCAGCCAACATTTCCTTCATCAATCCTCCATTAGCATCTCCACCAACCAAACCCACTACAACAGCCTTACACCCAAGTGATACTAAATTTCTAGCTACATTTGCTGCCCCTCCTAAAACACTATACGACTGAGAAACTTGTACTATAGGTACCGGCGCTTCTGGAGATATACGTTTCACTTTTCCAATATGATATGTATCAATCATCACATCTCCTATCACCAATATCTTCTTATTTACCAATCGAGTAATATCCAATTCCATATTTTATTTATTTAATCGTTGTGCCCAATATAACAGCGGATGTTCAGTTGTTAACATATATGATCTAACATTAGCATTTTGACCACATAAGACATCACTTTCTTTATCACCAAACATTAATGACTGTGCTGGATCTATATTATATTTTATAACAGCTTCATTTATTAATTGTGGAGAAGGTTTACGACATAAGCATCCATCCAGTGGACCATGTGTACATAAAAAAAAATCAGTAATAACAATATTACATAATGCCAACTTCTTTTTTAATTCGCCATTAAAAAAATTAACATCATATTCTGTAAAATAGCCTCTTGCAACCCCTGATTGATTTGTTATTACAATAAGCAAATAACCTGCTTTTTGAAAAAGCTGAAGAGCCTCAATTACCCCTGGTAATAAAACTAGATCTTCGGGTTTATACACATACCCATAATCGACATTAATAGTACCATCACGATCTAAAAAAACTGCCTTATTTTTCATCAAAAACAAATTGTTTTTCTACAAATTCACAAATCAAATGCTCAATAACTAAATGCATTTCTTGAATACGAGCAGACTCAATAGATGATACAACGTAACTATAATCAGCATAATGAGCACATAATCCTCCTTCATTTCCTAATAGAGCAACAATCTTGGCCCCCTTAGATTGAGCACACTTAAAAGCTTCAATCACATTCCTCGAGTTGCCACTCGTAGAAATACCAATAAGAATATCTTTTGAAGTACATAAGGCATCGACTTGTCTTATGAAAACAGAATCAAAACCAAAATCATTACTTATTGCTGTAAGAATAGATGTATCTGTCGTAAGAGCTATTGCAGGTAATGCTTTACGATTTTTCATAAATCTCCCCACAAATTCAGCTGCAAAATGTTGTGCGTCAGCAGCACTACCTCCATTTCCACAAATAAGAACTTTACCACCATTATTTATACTAGAAACAATCAAATCTGAAACTTGGAAAATAAATTTCTCACCTAATTCACTGAGTAAATTTGACTTTAAACTAATACTTTCCTCAATGACTTGTTTAATACGTTCTTCCATTCTACATTATTTTTTAATTTCATCTAACAATTTATTCAATTCCTTTAATACCATCGAAGTAGTTACATTTTTGATACATTGTAACTGATTTACTATAGGAAAACAACAATGATAACCACAACCAAAGCAAAACATTTGACAAACGACAACCCTAGGATGATAAAAACATTCTGAAACTTCTTTCGGATAAGGAACAAAACGATTATAATGCGCTCCTGGAGCAATACAAATAGAAGGAACTCGAGTAGCTGCAGCAATGTGTACTGCTGAACTATCATTACCAACGACCAAAGACGCCTTACTTATAATTCCAACCATTTCAACAATAGTTGTTTTATTAATTAGATTAGTGATCCTATCAGAAGTTCTCACAGAATGTAATAAAAGATCTCCCCTATTGCAATCGTCTTTACCATACCCTAACAACACAATTTCATACTCTAAAGGAATCGTGTCAATAATTTCAGCATAATTATCTATACTCCAAGCTCTTGCTGAATATGAAGCTGATATAGAAAAAACACAATATCTTTCCCTCAAAAAAGTTGTATCAAAAGAGCAATATGGCAAAGTTGGCAATTGTGGTTGGAACCCAGGATCACAGATCTGCCTAACAAAATGAGCATTTATGAACAATTCCGACCTATATAATGAATTATTTACCAACTTCTGGAAATAAATATCACTTTTATTCTTTTGATCTTTAGTGATATTCTCAAAATCTCCATTATATCCAATTTTATATAAACCTAATGCTAATTTGACTAATCTATCGCTATAATAATATTCCCTAGAAAAAGTAGCAGATATTACTTCTCTAAAAGTTATGCTCCTCAACTGTTTGACAAAAAAATACCGATATTTCCTAGAAAAGAGAAAATGTTTTCTATCAATCCCCCACACCTCTGAGAAAAAGGGGTCTAAGATAGCTATCTCACGCACTAAATTATTACAAATTAGTACAACCTTCTTCTCAAAATATTTCTCTCGATAAGCACGCAAAGAATCCTGCCACAAAACAAAATCTCCGATTGCATCCACTTTAATTAAAAGTAAATCTGCAGTATTTTGCGTTTGCTTTTTCAAAAGTAAAAAAGACAGATCAACCAGAGCATTAAAAAAACATTGATACTTAAAATATAACTTACACAAACAATACTTTATCATTAAAATAAAATTTACTTTGCCCAAATTCCAGTTGCTTTATTAGATACAATTTTCCAATACTGAATAGGAGACCATATTGAGCTCAAAAAAAGACATATACACATTGCAATCATTACACCAGAAATACCATACCATTTGCCTAAATAAAAAGCTATAGGTAGAAAAAGGAAACCCGAGATTATTGATGAATAAAGTTGAAGTCTAATTTTACCAATACCATTAATTACATAAGCAAAAATATTATTCCAGTTTGAAATACTAACATAGACCCCACATACAACAGACAAAGTAAATGAAACTTGTACTCCATTTCCGATCCATAAAGTATATATATAAGTAGAAGCAAATACCATCAATATAGTAATAAATACAAAACCAACCCATATCCAAAGTAATTTCTTCATTGTTTTCTGAATCCATTTCATATCATTCTTCGTATACGCCTCTGTTATAGCAGACCAAATAGGAGTAAGAATAATCATAAAACCCATATTGATCAATGAAAAATACTTAAATGCAATATTATAAGGAGTAACTTGTTCTGGACCAAAAAGTTGAGAAATAATAAAATTAGAAGTCATAAATAGTATCAAACAAGATATTTGAATAATAAAAAACTGAGTACTTAATGACATAAGTTGTCTAAGATATTTAAAATTCACATATTTCCAAGAAGGCCTAATATCTTTATATTTCCAAAATGTAATAGGAATAGCAAGTAAAAAAACGAATACGGGAGAAGCTGAAAAAATAACAGCGACCTTTTCCAATGAACCTGAAGTAAAAATAGTGCATAAATAAATTAAAATCAAAGATATTATGTTCCCTAATAAAGACAGCAAGTCATTTATAGCCGGCAACTGATATGCCATATATATATTTCCAACAACCTTCAATACGAAACTAACACAAAAAAAGGCAAAAACAATTGTAACTATAGAATTTATATTAGGCACTTTCCCAATATCCACATTCAATATCATACTCCAATCAACCCACTGCTGCAATATCAAAAACAAACAATATAAGAAAGTAACAAGAAAGGACAAAGAAAAAAAAGTTGTACTAACATAAATCCTAGCAAGAATTTTATCACCCAGCGCCACGGCTTCTGTCAATTTATTTCGAAGTCCATTCCCTAACCCTACATCTAAAACATAAATCCATGTCATTATAGAACTTAGCGTTAACCAAACTCCATATTCATATGGATCTAAATAAGACAATGTCAACGGTACCAAAATCAAAGAAATTAAGATCGAGCCACCTTTCAAAAATATTGATGCTACAATATTTTTAAAAGCCTTTGTAGTCCTTTCATCTTTACACAAACCCATTATTCCTAACAAAAATCATATTATACCAGCCAATTTCATTAAAAAAATCAAGCATGCATTTATTACTATAGAACTTATATCAATACAATTAACGTAAGCGTCCAAAACAGAGTTAGCGTCCAATTTTGACATGCACGTTAGTAGTCAATTTAGGGCTACGCCTTATTTTAGGCATTTTTTCAGTGCCTAAAAACAATTGCGTTAAAAATTTGATTTCTTATTAACTATTGGCATAGTGCCAGTCCGATATTCTTTGGCGAGAGACTCGAATAATCTCTGCAACCGTTAAAAATATTAGTAAAAAACTTGCCAAGGAACTCTCATGCGGATCTACCCTGCATTTTGACAGTACTGATTACGCTATGGTACGTAGCCGCCATCTCCACACCCTGGTCACTGCCGAAGTGGAGCATACTGTTCCGCTGTGTAGTTAGTTTACAATACATAAGCGTTATAGCCGAATGATATTATTCTATATCCGTATTCGGATATGGATTTTCCTCCAAACTCTTTAAATGCTCCACAATCTCAAACTCTTCCCTCGTCAATTCCCGAT
>OKXB01002897.1_pt1 | contig 12593 bp, 20 predicted proteins | sample 1601731 | NCBI WGS metagenome assembly OKXB01 (sample SAMN04414077, study PRJEB24778) | human gut metagenome | material: faecal | host: Homo sapiens | reverse complement strand
TGTTAATGTATATTTCTTTCCAACTTCCAGTTCCTTAATGATGTGTGGTGTGCTTCCGGAAGTCCACTCATCCACAACGTTTCCCTCTGAATCGGATACTTTCAGTTTTGCACCTGGTAATTCTTCCCCGGTTGTAATATCTGATTTTGTGATTTCAAAAGTAGTTGGCTCATCTTCATAAGTATGGCCCAATACGTCTTTCCGACTAATGTTGAGAGTAGGTAGAACGCGCTCGTTTACTGCGTCTCCATCCATCAACGCGGCTTCTTCAAAAATTCCGCTCGTTCTACGAATTCCTCTTGTTCCTTGAGTTGTGCCGATGCAGTCAAACATAGAACCATTGCGGAAAATAACTTCTATATACTATGTTCCCTCATGCTTGATTAAAACCTATTTTTCTAAGATAGGGAATAAGGTAAAAATCTAGTTGATTTTCTCTTTTGCAATTTTGATGCCGGTCGCTTTAATATCCGCGCAAACAAATGTTTTCGTATTTGGTAGGAAAATGCACGTTAAAATTCGCGAAAGAATTGCTAGGAACGATTTTGAAAATGCGCGGGTAAATGTTGCAAAAACATATGTGTATCTCATAAACACTCTCAATAGTTCTCTTTGATAGAAGAAAAGCTAAAAACTACTATACGATGGAGTTATGAGATCAATGTAGAGATCAGGATACTGTAAAAAAAGATCGAGCCATAGCTCGATTACTTTCCTATTTTTTAAAATAAAATCCTACGTCAAAACGGCGCCTTTATCGATCTGGATGCCGTCTTTAATGAATAGTTCTTTAGTCTAGCTCATTATCGTTTACCTCTAAATTTTCTTCTTCATAATCGTGCGCCTTATTGCGCTAATAACGATCTTCAATGAGATCAAGCTATTCATCTTTCTCTAGGGCTTCCGCAACCTTAATGGCGCGCTTGCGCTCTTCAACCTTATCAGCAAGCCCAGGCTAATTTGCAATAAAACGTCTCAAGTATGCCTGTTGATTTTTAATAGTAATATCTACGAGGTCTTTTTCTTTATGGTCATAGAAAGACGGCTTATAGCCTTTTTTAACTAAGAAATTTATAACTTCTCCAATAGACTCGAATTCTCCGTAGCTGCGGGAATTCTTCGGCTCGAAACCTGCGGCCTTAATTGTGTCGTTATAGGTTTTAAGGTCTTTGCTGGCATCTTCGCCGTTAATAATTTTCTTGCGGATATTTTGGCCCAATAAACATAAAAATTCTGCTTGTTCTCTTTGAATGCTAGTTACAATGTTCTGGCTCTTTTCTATATCGGCATACATATTTTCCAGATTCTCAAGTTCGTCAGGCGAAAAATTTCCCCAGCGTTTAATCCATTCCTAAACTTTTTGCTAACGAAGAAAATCTACCTTCTTATCCATCTCGTTTCTTTGAAGAGCTTTCTTCCATTCCTAATTCATTTTTGACCAGTCGAGAGACGAACGTTCGTTCTTCCCCATGACCGTCAGATAATAAATCTTAAATGGCTCGCTCTTATTACGAGACGCCGCCGTCCATTCATTAATTAAAAAAGGTAGATCAATATATTGACATATCTTGTCTACCGTAGAGAAATCGTCTTTTTTAATTTTTCTCTAAATGCACTAATTACAAATATCGCTATATCCATCAATAAACCAAATAGCTTTTGATTTCATAAACTAGTTTTTGGGCCTAACAAACCCGCAAACCTTACACGCCTTTCCTTCCATTATTATGTTTCCTCCTTTCTCGCACGGCTTTATCACAGGCCTTGCAACGCCCGCTAAAGCCGTCCGGGTTACCCGCTTTTTTAACAAAATTACAAGAATCGAGAAGTTTCTTTTGTCCGCATGAATGGCAAACTTTCCAATGAGAAGGATCATTTCTCCATTTCCATTCTTTCTTTAGGCGCTAGGCGGAAGCCGCGATTGCGCCGCAAATTGTTTTTTTGAAAATGGTGGAAATATAGTTTACGTTGTAGGCCGTATGCTGGCCAAAAGTCCGAGCCACTTCATGCCGTATCCGCTCATTTGTCCATTTCAAAACTTTTAGCTCCAAAATTTTTTCATGAATTGGGTTAAGGGTGGTTGCGAAGGCCGCATCCTAGAGGTCAATCAGAATAAACTTCATCTGACCGTTGAGGTCTTCCCAGCTCTCCTTATAGAGCTAATCCCACAATTCCAACAAACAATAAACATGAAAGGGGTCGGCTAAATTAAGAAGATGGTTCCTAAACGGCACAAACTTCTCAATTTGCCAAGTTGGATGCCACAAGTCACGAGGACGAGCGCGAACAAGAAATTTTTCTTCTCCAAGAAACTAGTAGTAATGATAGGTTGAGTCTCCACCAATTTCGTCAGGCTCCCTCTCAATTGAGTTATCCCAATCAAGATCAGCATCGGGACTAAGTGGCTCCCAATGCCCACTATTAGTTTCCCAGTCAATTGGGGATTTTTTGGCGAAGCCAAAACTAGAGGGAATCATGGGCCGCTAGCTGTCTAAAACTACATATTGTTTTTGGCGTAACTAGATGGCCCAGTGACGTAAAAGGTAGGCTTCATCGGGGTCGCTTAGGTCGCGTAGGGCCTCCAATAAATCAATCGAATGCCAAATTGCGGCCATTTCCCCGTTGCCCAAAGACCCTAAACAATTTTCCCTTTGCTAACACTGGGAACAGGTGTTCGGCGGGCAAGGCCAAGAAGAAGGTCGGCCAATTTGGCGTTTTTTCTTGAGGTAGATGTTTTTTTCGCTAAAAGGGCGCAAGTGGAGCTGGTCAGTCAAAGGATTATCGAGTAGGGCGTCCAAACTTTCGATTTTTTTGGATGCGTAGGTTTGGTGTTTGGAGGAAGGGCGCAAAAGTTGTTTGCGCTGGACGCCGTTAGTTAATAGTTTTGGGTCTTTTCCAAACAGAATATAGTTTGCGGCTCGTTCAAGGCTACGGCCCAGAGAAGATGAGCCGAAATTGAGGCTCTCCATAGCCCTCAAATAAGGCTACTCTCTGAGGTTTTCTTTTATGTAAGCCGCTCTTTCACGATCACTAAAGAGCGAAAAATCGAGGTTCATAATTACTCAACTCCTTTCAGATTTTCTTAACTAAATTATACCACAAAATTTGATTTTTGTCAAGGGAAAAGGTAAGGGAAAACGGGGAAGGGAAACTAGGAAACTAGTAGTTTTGGGAGGGGAAGGAAAGGGGACCGTGGGAGGGTAGTTTTTATGGGATGTGATGGGATGATGACGATAATGATTTTTGTGGGGTGTGATGGAAGGCAATTTTTATGAGGTGTGATGGAAGATTGCCAGACCCGACCCCTTCAGTTAGTCAATTCTAACTTCCGCCCGATGACCTACCCCGTCAACATTTTAACATTTGTTCATGTGTTCATTTGTTCATATGATAGAGCAAAAAAAAGAGGAAGGGCTCAGCCCTTCCAGCTCTTTTCGAATTCTGCTAACGGTTTGCCATGGCTCCCCAGCACGTCGTACCAGAGCGCTTCCCTGTGCAGGGAATTCCTGAACTGTTGAATCGCAACTCCCCAGATACCACGGCTGGACGCCTTGGCGACGAACAGCCCAGCCTCAGCAACGCAAGTGATGAATTCTTTCCTTGTGTACACTCGAGCCTGTGCGCGTACTGCGTCAATGAATTGTTCTGCGCTCATGCTCTCGTCAATGTAGACGTTGGGAATATATCCCATGTACCTGCACTGGAAACCAGGAACGCCAGCCGCGATTTCGTCTAACGCCTCCTGCTTTGTCATAAAGCAGGGGTCTACCAGCCAGCCGCATCCAGTTTTAGATTCAACTGAACCTTTGTAACGCTTGGAGATATCCGCGACGCCTAACGGGTGAACACGTTCCACAGTGTCGTTGAGAATTGTACGCATAATTACTTCCGCTGCCCGTCCCTTCGCGCCAGGGTCCTTCTTGTTTCCCAGGTACCGCTTTACCAGTTTTACCAACAATGCCGTATCCATTTTCTTTTCTCCCTTCGCCTTTTCAAATGTTACGCGCTACAAATTTGGTTACAATCTCCTGAAAGTCTTCGCCATGCTCCAGGCCCTTTTTAACGGCCCAGGCAAGGCTCCTGGCCATAGTCTCCAGGACTGTTGCCACGTCTTCAGGATTCTTCTTGATCTTCTCCAGCTCCTGCTCTCTCATCGCTTGCACCTCCCTCCTGGCCAACTGGCCTACGGCCATTATACAACCCTATACGTCTAAAGTCAAGGGGTTTCTGCGTTTTTCGCAAGAAAAATTTTTGGTCACTTTTCCTTCCATTTTTGACAATGTATAATCTGGTCATGGGCTTATACGTCAGACATATAAACTTTACTACTTTACACCAGCAAAGTGTGGTGGCGTAGTAGCGCTTTACCACGGTAAACTGGTAACGTGGTAATAGAGTAAAGCGTAATGCTTTACTGCGGTAAAGTAGTAAACTGGTAGACTGGTAGACTGTAGCACTTTACCAGACTAAAGCGGTAGACTGGTAGCGCGGTAGAGCGGTAAATTGGTAAAGTAAAGATGTATAAGGACGTATAAGGACGTATAAACTAAAATTCCGAAACCGCGGAGCAAAAACTGCAAAAAGGAGCTACGTTTTCGAAAAAAGGAGCTACGTTTCTATTGACAAGAGGGGGAAAAGGTAGTATAATAACCATGAAAGGAGGGAGCCAAATGCCAAGCTACAAAGAATCATTGCTTTATTTCTTGACTAAAGCCTACATAACTAGAATGGAGCAGCTCAACCATGGACGAATAGTTGGAACCATTACGGAACTACAGTACCAAATGTATGCGGATAACGCATACCACAATTACATGCTGGAAATTAAAAAAGTAATGGAGGAGTAACAATGTATTACAAGATAGTTATGCCAAGAGGCCACCAGGGAACTAATCGGCGCGATTCTCCTTCGGGACGGATTACTTTCTATTTTGAAGCCACTAGCCTAAATTCCGCAATTCGTCAAGCTAAAGGAATGCCGGGCGTGAAGCATGATAAAATGCCGCTATGTGCCGTTCCAGTTGACGCAGAAGAATATTTCGCTATGCGGAAGTTAAGCGCCTACAAAAGGAAATAAGAAGGGGAAACCCTTCTTTTTTTTTAGTTTTTAGTTTATACGTCTTACGTATAAGGTTCTCAATTGACTTTTAGCCGCCTATGTGGTAATATATGATTGTCCGAAGGGACGAAATAAAAGGCAGAAGGCCAAAAGGAGAAATTAACAGGACGATTCCAAACCACGAACGTGACATGAACGACCTTCTTCAGGCGCTCCGCATTGGTGGAGTTCAGGCGGAGCGGTGTGGACGAAGCCACATCGTTTGCAGCTTGAACGAATACACCAACTACATGCTAAAGGTATCAAGCACAGACCTATCTCTTTTTGATGCGCGCAACATTGAGCGCGATCGGCTGACGTACTGGGCAGAACGCTATAGGCGGTGGGAAGATGCGGCTCGCGCCAATGCCGCACAAGCAGAACGCCGCGCGATTGAACATCATGCAAGGGTCGAAAACTGTCTAAAGCGGTTAAACGAATTAAAATAAAAGGAGGGCTTCGGCTCTTCTCCTAGTTTATACGTTTAACGGATAAGATTATTTCTTGACTTTTTAGGTGCTTTATGGTAATATAATTTACGAGGTGAGAAACAATGTACACGGGAATCATAAAAACGTATGGAATCATCAAGGTCTATCATTTTATGAATAGCGAAAGGGAGCCAATGCCTTATGCGGTAGAAGTGCTTTTGTTCAACGGAAATGTGATTGAATGCAGAAAAACTTTTACCATTTTAGAGACGGTAGGGGAATATAGTAAACTAAATCTGATGGGCCGACTTCCTCTATTTCTAAATGGTTCTGAGTTGGTGGCTCGCAGTGAACTCAGAGAAAAGATTTTCCAGGCTGGAATTGGAATGGGATGCTACAATTTCATTTTCCAAGACAATTTCAGTTATGAATTGATTTCATCTTTTTGCTATCCCGAGAACCCCGCCCGTTTTACTCATTTATTCTATAAGGTTTTTTCTTTAGAAAATGTAAAGAAAAAATTGGAAAAGGACGGAGGAACCGAAGAAGAGTTGCAATTTGTTGAAAGACTAGAAGGGCTTATTTAAGCCCTTCTTTCGAAACTTATACGTTAGACGTATAAACCGATTGCTTGACCTTTATAGCCAAATATGCTATACTATACCCGTACCAAGAAAGGAGGTCATGGAAACCGTGACGAAGATTGAACTCAATGCCCTGCTTAAGTCCTCTTGTATGGAAAAAATCAAGGCGGCCCTCTCTGATGAACAGCTTCTTGACGTTGGTTCGGCGGAAATTGCTTTCCCTGTCGTTGACGCAGAAGGCAACGAAAAATGGGTTGTTGTTTCCGTAACCGTGCCGAACGGTAGCCGGGACGGCACGCCTTACGATGGTTTCAGTGCCAACGAAGCCTATCAGGAGCAGGTTGCCAAGGCCAAGGCGCGGAAGGAGAAGGCTGCGGAAAACAGCCGGAAGCGCAAAGAAGAAGCCGAACGCAAGAAGGCTGAACGCGAAGCGAAGAAGGCGCAAGCGGAAGCGGAAGCCTCCGCCGAAGACTAAGAGAAGGGCGCAAGCCCTTCTTTTTTTTCCTAGTTTATACGTTCGACGTATAAGTTTTTCTATTGGCCTTTATCTTTTGATGTGGTATACTATTCTCGAAAGGAGAGGGAAACAATGATTACTTGTAAAGAATGTAACTATTACTATGCCGCCCGTGATGAAGACTACGCAAGATGCCATTTCGAAAGAATATTTTCTTTTGACCTTGCGCCGTGTGAAGAAGAGGACGAAGAAACGGAGGAAGAAGAAGAATGATTAGAGAACTGTCACGAATAGTTGCGGAAACAAAAGAGGATTTAGAACAAATTCGCCGTCGCTATAAAATCTGTGACGATACGGAACTTCCCGACGTTTTACCACAATTCTATTACGTGGATGATTATTGCGCGTATAGGATGACAAAGGGTAGTATGATGTGTGAATTGGTTGACCTAATAAATTCTGCGTACAATTTATACGACAAAATCGCCCTATGTGATGCTTGACATCACATAAGACTTATACGTCATACGTATAAGGAAAAACATTGACTTTTTCTTAAAATATGCTATACTATAATCGTTCCGAAGGGGACGAAAAAACATGCCGAACGGCAAGAAGGAGAAATGGATTCATGAACAAGACTAGCTTTGAGACAAAGAACATGGTGGAAGATTTCCTGGCATTCGCTAAGAGCAAGGGACGCAAGGCAATCAAGGTTGGGCCTTCTACAGCAGCGGTCAGTACGTATGATGATGAATGCCTGGTTGTTCGCTTTTCCGGCCCCAATTATTCCATGCAATCTATGGAGCGTATGGCACGTGCTCGCATTCGTAACAAGATTGAGCGCTATAGCGAATGGCAACGCTCTGCTAACCGTCGCGCTCACGACGCGGAGAAACGCGCAAGCGAATTGACCAGCCTTATTCAGGAATTGAAAAAGGAGATTGAGGGCTAACGCCCTCTTTCTAGTTTATACGTTAGACGTATAATCTATTCTGTTGACAAATTTGGTTATTTATGTTATGATATAACCATCAAAAGGAGGTGCTAGTAATGGCAATAAAGGAATCTAACGGTACTCACAACGGGGAAACAATCTTTTGTCCTGTAAATGGTTGGGACTGTCCTTATTTCAAAGATGGTGTATGTTACATTGCCGACCCCATGGAAGAATGCGATGATTTCGCAAGCGCGTTCGAGAGTTGGGAAGAGTGGGAAAAACTATAAACCGAAAGGAGGGCGAAGGTATGAACACCTTGAAGAAATTTATCGGTTGGGTTGGAATTGGTCTTGCTGGTTTAGGTCTAGTTGCTGGCGCTCTTATGGCTACCGAATGGGCTGTTCTTATAGTTATTGGTCTAGCCATAAGTTGGCTCGGCGCAGTAGAGTGGAGGGAGGTCTAACCTCCACCGCCAATTTATACGTTAAACGTATAAGGTTTTTAGTTGACTTTTCGGCGCTCGTATGGTAATATATAGTTGTTCCGAAGGGGACAAAAAATAAAAAGGGCGAAAGCCCAGAAAGAGGTAAACCATGGAAACCAAAATTCTGAATGCCATTAACGAGATTCTGACCCAGGAAGGCGTGGAGCACACCAAGACGGGCAACCATGAAATCACCTTCCGCGATCCCGCCTATCAGGGAGAGGAAGCTGGCACTGTGTTCATTTCGCGCCGTACCAAGCCCTACAGCATGCTGAAGCAGGACGCCGCTGACCGTTATGCTCGCAAGGTTCAGCGGGCAAACAAGCGCCTTGACCGCTGGCAGGGGATTCTCGAGCAGGCCCCGGGTGAAATTGAGCGGGCACAGCAGGAACTTCGGGCGCTGATGGAAAACAATCCTGCCAAGTAATAAGGAGGGGCGAAAGCCCCTTCTTTTTAGTTTTTAGTTTTTGATTTATACGTTAGACGTATAAGGTTTTTTCTTTACAAAACTATCCTTTTATGCTATACTAATACCGTACCAAGGAACAGAAAGGCGGTAGGAAAATGGCTTCTATTTGGTTTGATTTGGACGGGACTCTCTATGAACTCTATAAGATTCCAAATTGGTTGGAACGGTTAGAGAGAAAGGACTGGAACGTGTTTGTGGACGGCAAGCCGCGCAAACATCACGAAAGAACCCGGGAAGCAATCAAGGCTCTTCAAGCTAAAGGCTGGACGGTTGGCTGTATTACCTGGGGAAGTAGAGGACTAACTAAAGAAAAAGAATTGCAGGGAATAGCGGAAAAGAAAAAAGAGTTTCTTGCTAAATATTTCCCCGAGCTTTTAGAAAATTTCTACTGTTTACCATATGGGGCTTCTAAAGCACTTCCAATAATGCACAATTATTGCTGTATAAGGCCCTCTAAGCAGATAAACTACTTAGTCGACGATAACAAAATCGTCCGTGAAAATTGGAGAACCTACGGACAGGAATTTGGATTCAAAACTATAAACGCTTCGCGCTCATTCATTCAAGAATTGGAGGCCCTTGCCGAGTAAGGCAAGGGAGTTTATACGTTAGACGTATAAGTTTTCATATTGACTTTTAGGAGAAATCAGTATAATATAAGTATACCAAATAAAGAAAGGGGCAACCACTATGGAACGTGAAGTCAATTTTAAGCTACCCATATTTTGCAATGAGGAACGCATTCTTTCTGTTAGTCTTGTAGGTCAATCTAACGGCTATATGAGGGTTCTCATTAAATCCTGTGACGCTGATTATAGAATAGCCGCGAGGAAATGGTTGGAAAAGCATATCCCTCAGGACGGTTGCTACACTACAACAATGCGTCGGAATGTTACGGTAGTTAAGAATAGGCGAGGCGAAATAGGCATAGCCATCTACAAGGAAGGAGATTCTATTCCGTACAGTCTTGATCTTGGGGAATCGTTGGCCCTTGTCGATTCTTACGGCTTGAAACAAAAAATGATGAAGGATATTGGGATGATATAACCATCCCTTTTTTGGTTTATACGTATGACGTATAAACCTTTCCCTTGCGTTTCCCGTCCTCTTATGCTATAATAAGACCGTAATCAAGAAAGGAGGTCATGAAAAATGACCAAGCAGGAACTGAACAATGCTATCCGTAACTCTACCCTTCAGGAAATCGTGTCTGCGTTGGCTCCTTCTCATGATGACGTTTTGCAGGTGGAAAGCGGGAAAGTCGCTTTCCCTTGCGTGGATGCGGAAGGCAATGAGAAATGGGCCGTTATCGCAGTAACCGTTCCGAGTGGTTCGCGTGACGGGGAACCGTTTGACGGCTACGCAAAATCTAAGGAATACGCCGAGCACGTCAAGGAGCAAGCCGACAAGAAGAAGGCACGGGAGGAAGCCAGCAAGCGCAAGCAGGAGGAAGCCGCCCGGAAGAAAGCCGAAAAGGAAGCCCAAAAAGCCGCAGAAAAGGAGGAAGAAGGGGAATAATCCCCTTCTTCTTTTTAGTTTTTAGTTTATACGTCGAACGTATAAGGTTTGGTATTGACTTCCATGATTGAGGTGGTATAATAGGATAGGAGGTGGGAACGATGGAACGGAAGAAATACTTGATGGTAGACTGCGAAGCAATAGGTTTTGACGGGAAGCATTATGCTAACTGCATAGCGTACAATCTGGGGCTGGTTGTAACAGATAAACAGGGGATTATTTATGCAGAAAAAGGCATGATTTTTCTGGACTGCATCGCGCTGAATCTAGCGCGATTTGATTCCAAATTCCTGCGGAAGAAGTTGACGGAACTCTTGCAGTTAGACCATTATGACTGTTGCAACTTAATCGAAGGCTACCGTATGGCCCATGAACTAATCAATAAACATGATATTCAAGGTATCATAATGTACAACGCAGAATTTGACTATAATGCGCTTAATGCCACTATGGCAAATATAGGATTCAGGGAGAAGTTTTTCCCTATCCTGCCGATTTATGATCTTTGCTTTATGGTGCGCGACACAATAGGGAAGCAAAAAACCTATGGGAAGCAATTCGAAAACAAGGTTTCTGTTTCTACAAGGTATATTTATCCCTATCTATTCATTGGTGACAAAGTCAAACATTTCGCGCTAGAGGATGCCAAAGAGCAAGTCAAGATTTGGGAGCGAGTGAACCGGCAGCATAAAAAAATGAATAAATTCTTTATGAAGGGATAACCTTCATAAAATAATCTTATACGTTAGACGTATAAGGGAAAGAGATGGGATTTATTCCCATCTCCTACCAAATAGCATGAGTTGTTTTTGTCCTTCAATTTCAACAACGAAAGGCCATGCATGCTGTACTGAGATATGAAACATAACAGAATCAGCAAAATTGTTGCCGAAAGTTTTTTCTATTTCATCCTTGTATAGACGTAAATCGCTTGTGATTTTTCCCGCTTTTTCGTAGAAGAAAATGGAACAATTGTCGTTATGAAAAACTTCAGAAGGCGGCAAGAACAAAGCGCCCAGTCCTGCTTCATCAAAAGCAAAGAAGTTTTTCTTTTCTGTACGGAAAAGATGTTTCCCGCTTTCTCCCCAACCAATTGCAAACATTCTATTATCTACTGCGATGACGGTGGAACAAAAGTCATGAAGCAAAGCATCGCCCATGGCCTCGTAGTAGTTTAGCCATTTCGTTAAATTTTCGCTAAATTTGTTGGAAGGCAGATTTACCATATAGTCAAGCGCCCGAAGGATTTCCAAGTTGGTCATTTCTTATCACCTCACGCATAGTATACTATGATTTGCCGAAGAAGTCAAGAAAGAAGTTTATACGTCAAACGTATAAGAAAAAATGGCCGGTTAAAACCAGCCGTAGTCAACAATCTTGGGTAATCTATAAGGGGTCAAAACCCAGTTTTCGTCGTGTAAATCGCGAATGTCCTGCGACTCTAAAAAGAATGTCAATCTTTCATAAATTTGCTTTTTCCCTCTATTTCTCCCATGGCGCAAGCGTTTTTCGATGTAGTCAGGTAAATATCCTGTTGGTTGTGCTCCTCCTACATATTCGTATACATAGGCGTATACATTATCGTAAATTTTTACGCGCTTCAATGGTTTGGCAAAGAACGTTTCCAGGCCCGCCTTCTCCGCTCTCCTATATATTCCAAATTCATTTTCACAGCAAATCTGACCCCTGGCACTCAACGGAACCTTAAAAACAATATCACTGCTCGGATAGAGAAAGCAAGCGCGATAACGGCCGCACGCGTCGGCTTCATCCCCGAGCATTTCGTTCCATTTTTTGCCGTAAGTCCCGCCTGCGGAACGGTAAACCATACGAAGATGACCAATTAGCCCTTTTGCCATTTTGCTCCCACCTTTCGAAATTATTTTACCATGAAATAGGCAAGAAGTCAAGGCAAAACCTTATACGTCGCACGTATAACCTTCTCTTCCCTCTTCCCAAATTTTCCATAGGCAAATTTTCTTATCCTTAATTTTCCTTTTTCCAAAATCGCCGCCCCAAATTTTCCCAAAGGAGCTACGTTTTAGTTTTTCAAATTTTAGTTTTCAAAATTTCCCTAGGGAGCTACGTTTTTTAGTTTTCCAAAATCTAGTTTCCTAAATTTCCTTAACGAGCTACGTTTTTAGTTTTTTGGAAATTTAGTTTTTGTTTTTTCCTGAAGGAGCTACGTTTCCAGGATTTAGAAATAGGCCTCTTCCTCTCCCTCCCTTCGTCTTGACCGGTTTCGCAAGAACGTAGTTCGCGCGAAAAAACATAAAATTTTTACTAGGGTCTAGGGTCTAGTTTTCCTCCCCATCCCCTCTTAGTTTTCCTTAAACTATTAGTTATTAGTTATTAGTTATTAGTTATTTTTTCTTTTTTCTTTTTTCTTTTCTTTTTTTTCTTAAATTAACAAAAAACTAAACTATTAGTTTTCTCTCTCTTCCTCCCCTAAACTAGCTCTAGTTTCCCTTAAACTATTAGTTTTCTAAACTATTAGTTTTCTTTTTTCTTAACTATTAGCTTCTTACCCTTTCCTTACGGGAAGGGAGGTAGTCTGTAGTAGGGACCCTAAAACTATTAGTTATTAGTTTTTAGTTTTATTAGTTTTATTA
>OKXB01002886.1_pt1 | contig 12665 bp, 9 predicted proteins | sample 1601731 | NCBI WGS metagenome assembly OKXB01 (sample SAMN04414077, study PRJEB24778) | human gut metagenome | material: faecal | host: Homo sapiens | reverse complement strand
GGGGTACAGTTATAGCCCCTGAGGTTATAGATGTCTTATTTGACCGCTACAGACACATAGAACTCCTATTATTGACAGGTGGCGAGCCTATGTTACATCCAGAGATAATTACTTATATAGTCGATAAGATTATAGAAAAGCAAGTCTACGTGGAACAGATACAGGTTATCACTAACGGTACAATAGCGAGTGAAGAAGCTGTTACAGCATTAAATAAAGCATACGAGTATATTACTGAGAACTGTGTTGACTGGGAGTACCCGGTTCATATAGGAATCAGCACAGACTACCATGATAACCAAAGTTCAATACAGACTGTATACAACTTCTACAAACAACAATGTAAGTTTGATGTCAGATTACATCAAGTCGATTTATCTGATGCAAAGCAATTATCACTTACATACTCTGGCAGGGCTAAAGCTTTAACCAATATAAATGAACATCTTGACCCTATCAATCATAAAATCTGTACGACAGCAGACGGAAAAGTTCTGTGTATGCTAGACTTGACTCTCACTGGAAATTTTGTTCTGGCTACTCAGCATTCATTCCAAGATGCAGATAATCCAGAAAATATCCTCTGTCCTGTAGACGGAAATCTCTTACTTGCTATCATGCAATGGAACTATAATCATCCTCTGAACTGTGAAGAAGTTAAAGTAAAAGCATGGATGCAACATACTCTTGATACAGGAAATTATTTTGGCAAAAAAGCCACAACTCACGATTATGAAATCTGCAAACAATCCCTTGAATACTACAATGACACAGAAATATACAGAAAAGAAGTCCATGAACAGTTTCCTGCACTGTACCCGGATGATATAGAAAATATCTCTAATATGTCAGAAGAACAATCTTATCTCTGCTGCCAAATTCAAGCTACACTTCTACAGAGGACACGTTCCTCTAAACCTATTGATACATCTTGTTGGTGTACCTGTCCTAAGAAAGAATCACAAAATTAAAACTACACTTTTAAAACTACAGGCGAGGGCTGTTTTCAGTCCTTGCCCTTACAAAGGAGAAATTAATATAGATACTACAATTTCATTTATTTCATTTCAATATCTGCTAAAAAATGGTATAATAGATACAGCGGATGTGCTGGAAAAAGCACAAGAAATGAAAAAACAAGAATTAATAAATATGAACCCATGGGAAATGTATCAGGGAAAAGATTCCTGCTGGTACGTGTACCTCCCGTCTGAAAATGACCCTCAGAAGAGAGGAAAAAGAGTTAAGAGAAAAGATAAGAAAGATTTAGAGAATTTCTTAGCTGATTACTGGAAAGAAAAATCTTTCAATCCTACTGTCGAAGAAGTTTTTAATGAATGGAATGACCGAAGATGTAATTTAGGCAATATAGCCCAGTCAACCCATGAAAGAAATCAGCAGACATTCAATAGACACTACACCGACTTCGGAAAAAGAAAGATTAAATCTTTGGAGCCGCGCGATATTCAAGACTTTCTTGAAAGTGAAATCGGACAAAAAGAGCTGACTTCCAAGGCATTCTCAAATCTGAAATCTATTACTGTTGGATTTCTAAAGTATGCCAAAAGAGAACAGTATATTTCTTTCAATGTCAAAGAGACAGTGGATGATCTGGACGTGAGAGACAGCACCTTCAAAAAGACTGTCAAGGAAGATTATGAAGAAGTATTTGATGAACTGGAACTTCCGAAGTTTACAAAATATCTTGCTGAGAATGCTGATATTGTGAACCTGGGAATCATGCTCATGTTAGTAACAGGCATTCGTGTCGGTGAGCTGGCGGCGTTAAAATGGGATGACTATGACGGAAACGGCTTGAAGATTCGCAGAACAGAAACCAGATACCAAGTGGAAAAAGGACAGAATGCCTACGAGATTAAAGATTTTCCGAAAACGGCAGCAGGTGCAAGATATGTTATTATTCCTGAGGATTGTTTGTGGATAATGAAGAAACTCAAAGCTATGAATCCCTTTACAGAATTTATCTTTATGAAAAAGGGCAAGCGTCTGAATACTGTATCATTCAGAAACAGGCAGTATAGAATCTGCAAGAAAATTGGATGCTATCCAAAATCACCTCACAAGCTGAGAAAAACTTATGCTTCTCTTCTCTCTGATTACAACGTAGACCCTAAAATGACAATCGAACAGATGGGACATACAAATATTTCCTGTACACAAGGACATTATTTCAGAAACAGAAAGAGTCTCAGTACAAAAACTGCAATTCTGAGCAGTATCCCGGAACTGCAAATTGCACAAAAAAATAATCAGAACCTATGTCCTGATTATCTTGAGTAACTTTTTGAGTAACTTTGATTTACTGGCACCTCACAAACCCAGTAAATAAGCCATTCTTAGCAAGCTGATGACGGGAATTGAACCCGTGACCCCTTCCTTACCAAGGAAGTGCTCTACCTCTGAGCCACATCAGCATTGTGTCGGATTTACCGCTCACATTTAAATATACTATCAGAACTTGTTTGTATTGTCAATCCCTATTTTTAACTTTTTGATTTTTATTTTTGGGTTTTATACAGATATCTTTCTATTTTTGATATTGCTCCAACTGCTCTCTGATCTTGATTCGGATACGCTGTAATGCATTATCTATGGATTTGGGTGTTTTTCCCATGATCTGGGCAATCTCTCCGTATCCGTTTCCTGCCAGATAATATTCAAGAACCTGGTTCTCCATTGGACTTAACGTTGCTGTTATCTCCTGCTCCAGATCCTGGACATTCTCCTGGTCAATAATGATAGACTCCGGGTTCTCTCCCCAGTTATCTCCAAGATGTTCTTCATTTTCCCCATCCTGTTCGCTGAGGGAAATATAGGAATTCAGTGGCTGGTGCTTCTGCCTGTTGGAACTCTGGATGGCGTTGTAGATCTGTCTGTCCACACATATACTGGCAAAGGTCTGGAATGCAGCATCCCTGTCCGGCTGGTAATCGCGGACTGCCTTAAACAGTCCGATCATGCCTTCCTGTATCAGGTCATCGTTCTCCCCGCCTATCAGGAACATGGTCCTTGCTTTCTTGCGGACCATGTTCTTGTATTTTTCCATCAGATAGTCGAGGATTTCTGATTCCCCGTTTTTGAAACGGGAAATTAATTCTTCATCTTTAATTCCGTCATACTGTTTCATCAATTTAACCCTTCCGTTTTTCTGAAAATCTCTATCATTCGCCCAGAGGGCTTCTTATAGCATAACAATATTGTGGAATAATTTTCTGCTGCAAAAATTCCTCTTAATAATCGCTGCACATCCTCACGAAGCCTTTATCTCAGACTGAGATAAACTTATTTCTTCTGCAGTCTCTGACGTACAATCTCATATCCAAGTACTCCGGCTGCCACAGATGCATTGAGGGAATCAATGTCACCCTTCATAGGAATAGATGCCACGAAATCACACTTCTCACGGATCAGTCTGCTTACACCTTCACCTTCATTGCCGATCACTACGCCGATCGGACCTGTCAGGTTAAGATTGTACATGGTTTCACCGCCCATATCTGCACATACAAACCACATGCCCTGTTCTTTCAGTTCATCGATGGTATGTCCCAGATTGGTAACTTTTGCAACAGGTGTATAGTTTAATGCACCTGCTGAAGTCTTGGCAACTGTGGAAGTCAGGCCAACTGCTCTTCTCTTGGGAATAATCACCCCATGTGCACCTGCAAGGTTTGCTGTACGGATGATCGCACCAAGATTATGAGGATCCTCAATATTATCCAGGATAAAGATAAAGGGATCTTCTCCTTTTTCCCTTGCCTTCGCAAGAATATCTTCTACACTTGCATATTCATAGGCTGCCACCTGAGCGATTACGCCCTGATGTGCGCCTGTCTCGCTTAACTGATCCAGACGTTCTTTTGCCACATAGTTAATAATCGTATCTTTTTTTCTTGCCTCTCTGGCAATAGTGCGGACCGGTCCGTCCTGGCATCCGTCCAGGATAAAAAGCTTATCTACACATTTGCCGGAACGAAACGCTTCCAGAACCGCATTGCGTCCTTCTATCTGTTCACTCATATCTTATCCTCTCCAATCCCTGCACGGACCAGTTCTATGATCCTGCTGAAATCATCTTTTAAATATAAATAGCCCATCAGAGCTTCAAACCCTGTTGCCCTGCGGTAGTCTGCCATGGTTGCATGTTTAGCCATTGTAGGAGAATGAGCATTCCTTCCTCTTCTGTAAACGCTGTGTTCCTCCTCTGTAAGCATGGGCTCGATTACTTCCATCATGGAAGACTGAGTTCCTGCCTTAACCAGACTGCTGGCTTTTCTGTGAAGCTGGTTCACCGGACAGTTGCCTTTTTTTACAAGGATCGTGCGGATCACCAGTTCATAGACGCCATCTCCGATATACGCCAATGTCAGCGGAGAATATGTTCGCAAGTCTTTATCTTCCAAATGAAACAACTGATGAAGCATGCCTTTCAAACTACTCAAATTCTCTTCATTAAGTCCGTTTGTTCCACTCATATCATTTAAGCTCGTTTCCATTTTACTCCCTCGCGGGTATCCTTAAGGATGATTCCCTTAGCCAGAAGCTCATCTCTGATCTCATCTGCTCTTGCGAAATTCTTTGCTTTTCTTGCTTCCTGACGCTCTGCAATCAGGTCTTCGATTTCTTTATCAAGGATTTCTTCTGTTTTCACAGCCTTCAGACCAAGTACATCGCATAATTTCACCATTGTGTCAAGAAGTGTTCCTGCAAATTCTGCGGAACTTGCCTCTGATACATTTGTATTTGCAAATTTAACCAGTTCAAAGATTGCTGCCAGTGCATCTGCTGTGTTGAAATCATCATCCATAGCTTCTTCAAATTTCTTTACGAATTCCTGTGCCTGTGCAAGCAGTTCTTTCTCTGCATCTGTTGCAGTTTCTGTCTGTGCTGCTGCTTTTCTGTCCTTTAAGTTTGCTGCTGCATCTGTGATACGCTCTAATGCATTCTTTGCAGCTTCCATCAGATCTGCGCTGAAATTCAGCGGACTTCTGTAATGGGCGTTCAGCATGAAGAAACGAAGCACCTGCAGGTCATACTGTTCACTGATTTCACGAACAGTACGGAAGTTTCCAAGAGACTTGGACATTTTTCTGTTATCAATATTTAAGAATGCATTGTGCATCCAGTATTTTGCAAAGATTTTGTCGTTGCAGCATTCACTCTGTGCGATCTCGTTCTCATGGTGAGGAAAGATCAGGTCTTCTCCGCCTGCATGGATATCAATCTCATCACCAAGGTATTTTTTCGCCATAACAGAACACTCAATATGCCATCCCGGACGTCCGTCACACCATGGTGAAGGCCAGGATGGTTCTCCCTCTTTCTTCGGTTTCCAGAGAACAAAATCCAGTGGATCTTCTTTCTGGTCTTCACCGGACACCTGCAGAGAACGGAAGCCGGACTGCAGATCATCCAGGTTCTTGTGCGAAAGTTTGCCATATTCTTTGAACTTCTTAACTCTGAAATAAACAGTACCGTCTGCTGCCGGATAAGCATATCCCTTATCAACCAGAGTCTGGATCATACTGATCATTCCGTTGATTTCCTGGGTTGCCTGTGGATTGGTTGTGGCAGGTTTTACATTCATGCCATCCATATCTTTCTTACACTCTGCAATATAACGCTCGGAAATTTCCTGTGCGCTTACGCCCTCTTCGATTGCTTTCTTGATGATCTTGTCATCTACGTCTGTAAAATTGGAAACATAGTTTACTTCATATCCTTTGTATTCCATATATCGGCGTACGGTATCGAAGATGATCATCGGACGTGCATTTCCGATATGGATCAGGTTGTATACAGTCGGACCGCAGACATACATACGAACTTTTCCCTCTTCAAGAGGTACGAATTCTTCTTTTCTACGTGTCAGTGTGTTAAAAAGTTTCATGTTTTATTCCTCCAGTTTTCTCTATCATTAACTCTCTTTTCTTTCATTAAGAAGACAGATCGCCTGAGATGCAATTCCTTCTTCTCTTCCCGTAAATCCCAGTTTTTCCTCTGTAGTGGCCTTAATGTTCAGCTGAGACTCATTGATTCCCATTGCTTTTGCCATATTGGCTCTCATCTGTGGAATATGAGGTGCCATCTTTGGTTTCTGTGCAATGATCGTTGCATCTATATTTCCGATCTCATAATGGTGCTCTCTCAAAAGCTTCGTCACATGTTCCAGCAGCAGAATACTGGAAATTCCTTTATATGCAGGGTCTGTATCCGGAAAATGTTTTCCGATATCGCCCAGTGCAGCAGCTCCCAGAAGTGCATCCATAACTGCATGGATCAGTACATCTGCATCTGAATGTCCCAGGAGCCCTTTTTCCCAGTCTTCACACCACCCAGAATCAGATCTCTATCTTCGGTCAGTCTGTGTACATCATATCCCATTCCAACACGCATAATCATTCTCCTCTTATATCCAGCATCTTGCTGATTCTCAATAAGCTTAACCGTCTCCTTGTATAAGGAGCAAGTCTGAGGCTTGGCAAAACAGCCGATTCATCAAGTCCGATATCATAAACGGTTTTCGCGCATCCGGCTTTCTCCAGCAAATGGAACATAGTCTGTTCACTGGGAAGCTCATCAATAATCTCCTCTATCCCGTTCAGGCATTTTTCCAGATGCTGGGGTGAAATAGTTTCTAACAATTCCGGCTCATTTTCTTTTCTTATTTCTTCCAGAAGTCCTTTTTTTCCAAAAGTTTCTTTCAGAAGCTCTTCGTCCTCATTCTCATAGGGTTTTGCGTGACATCTTCCCTGTGTGATGGCTGCAGCGATACGCTTGTATTCTTCCAGTACAAGAAGTGCTGCTACAGAAACCTTCTCTCCGTGGAGTGCATCCAGCGGACCATTGATCACTTCCATATCCCACAGATGTGTGACCTGGTGCTCTGCACAGGACGCAGGCCTTGAATTACCAATCATCTGCATTGCAAGTCCGGAAAGAATCAATGCATACATAAGCTGTTCGCATTCATCTTCCTCTCCCTCTGTAATATCCTGAATCGAAGATTTCACAGTTTTTAACGCTTTCTCTTCCAGCTTTACAGTTTCGCGGCAAAAATACTCTCCGGTGACCAGGTTCGCGATCTTCCAGTCTGCAAGACAGATGTATTTCGCCATCAGGTCTGAAATCCCGGCTGCAGTCAGGCGCTGTGGTGCTTTTGAAAAAATATCTGTATCTGCATATACACAGATCGGAGCTACTGAAGGCACAGTCTTCTTTACTCCATCCAGGGTCATTGCTGCTACTGTTGTTACAAATCCATCTCCACTTGCTGCGGTAGGCACTGAAATGAAAGGTACTTTGTAATTATGTGCAATATAACGGCTGATATCATGGATCGTGCCTGCTCCTACTGCAAGGATCAGGTCAATGTCCTCTTCCATGTTGTTCTCCACAATTTTTATTGCATGCCGGTCTGCCTGAAGTCCCTCTGCATCCAGAACAAGTACCTGACACCTGTCATAGATATCCTCCATAAGTTCTTCTGTTGCTGCATAGGTATTGGTATCGCAGATGACCAGCGGGGATATGTACTCTCTGAGCATTCCCTCTGACATCTCTTCTTCAAGCTTCTCTACAGCTCCGGCTTCTATCAAAATCTCTTTCACTGCAATCTGGTGTTCCCTGCCGCAGCTGCAAGGTCGGGCAAAATCGTCCGCATCAACTCGCATTTAAATTCTTCCTCCTGACTTTCCTGAATCAAGCGGATAAAATCATCCGTTTGACTATCTGCTCATAGTTGAATAGTTGTTTCACAGCCTGATTCGGTTAAACTTTTTCTATAGGCATAGTTCGTTGGTATTATACATGATTTTCCTATAAAAATCAATCATTCCGCGCAGGTCTGGCGGCTACAGGTTCAAATAATTATATACAATCTTTGAAATATTCTGTATGTTCGTCACCGCCGTACTCTCCGGGCAGTTTTCAGACATCACACATAGGATATAAGTTGTCTTTTCGCCATAGACAATTGCGATATCGTGCTGATCCTGGTCTGTCTCGCCGGTCTTGTTGGCAGATTTTATTCCATCCGGAAGTCCCTGGGGGATTTTCCAGGTGTTTTCCTGATTTGACAGAAGATTTAACATTTCTTCTGACACCTCTTTGCTGACACATTCCCCCTTGTAGATTTTTTCAAGCAGAGTGCCGCAATCTTTTACAGAAGTCATGTTTCTGCCACCCAGACTCTCCTGTGCGGATGCTGCAGGATGGAGGGTGTGCTGCACACTTGTCTCTGTATAGCCCTCTTTTTCCAGATATTTGTTAATATCCTCCGCACCTTTTTTGAAATCAAGGGAATCTGTCTGAAGCTTCACCAGTTCATTGCAGGATTCATTGTCACTGACTGTGATCATATTCCACAGCAGGTCATTTAATTTTACATCTACAGTTTTTGTATCTGCAGTATTTAATTTCTTTGCCTCATCTGCCTTTACCTGCTCCATGTCCTCATATGTCTTTGCCATTACAAAGGCTTTGATCAAACTTGCAGAATAAAGGGAAGTATCATTGATCAGGATTTCCTTTTCTTCATTAAGGTCTTTCACATAAACACTCCAGGTTCCCTGATATCCGGACAGCATCTTCTCAAGCTGAGGCTTCAGATTATCCATCCCAAGATCATCCATATTCACGATCTTTCCCGTATCATCCACAATAAAACCATCATCCGTCACTGTGCTTTTCTGAAGCAGGGCGCCATTTGTACCGCCAAAATAATAGCTTCCGTCAAAATTCATTTCATAACAGTCCATCTCAAGTGAATGGATACCTGGCTCGGTTACCAGTCTGCCATTTTCATCAAAATAATAATATCCATTCAGAGTAATCCCGTCTATTGCCAGATTGTCAATATACCTTACCTGCGGTGCTGCTGACAGACGCCCCAGATTGTTCACAAAGTAATATCCGTCAAATTTCTCTGCCTCCTGGGCATTCTGTGTATCAGCTTCCTCATCTGTCTTATCCCCAAACACTGCAACACCTTTCAGATGCTCCATATGAGGACTGCAGGCTTTGAATTTCCCATCTGTATCATGGTAATAATATCCGTCAAATACAGTTCCGTCTATCTCATAATCCTGAAAATAATGGATCTCCGCCTGGGTACTTCCGGCGCCATTCACATCCAGACAGTAAAATCCGTCACTCTTCATCATATATTTCCCGCTTCCGTCTCCCATGGGCTGAATCTGTGCCTGCCCGGTGACAGATGCAAGACTCTGCTGTGCAGCCATAACAGGAACCGGCAAAACCAGTGCCATGGAAATGGCTCCGGCCAGACTTCCGGCTATGATATAACTTTTAATATGATATTTCGCTGTTTGTCTATTTTTTCTCATGCAAAACTCCTTTTACGGTTTCTTTTCACATCCCATTCACAGTAAGCAAAGTATATATTGTTTTATTCAGGATAGCAAGATTTTTATCTTTTTTCCAGCAAAGACCAGAATCTCAGTATCAGTGTTCAGTTCTTTTCTCTTATCCTGTTCCAGAAGCTTCCCAGCTGTTCTTCCACAGTATTTAAAGTACAGTTTCCCCTGTCAGACCACTCAGCAGGAAACAGATTCCTGTAATCTTTCCCTGCAAATCTCTCGTCCAGCAGAAGTATGATCCCTGTGTCCTCCTGGGTTCTGATCACACGCCCGGCTGACTGCAGCACCTTATTCATCCCCGGATATCTGTATGCATAATCAAATCCATTCACACCCTTTTTATCATAATACTGCCTGAGGATCTCCCTTTCTGTTCCAATCTGAGGAAGACCAGTCCCTATGATGATTGCTCCGATCAGCTTCTCTCCCATCAGATCAATCCCCTCTGAAAAAATCCCGCCCATTACGCAAAATCCTACCAGCGTTCCCTCTGATGCAGAAAATTCCTCCAGAAATTCCTCTTTCTCCCTCTCATTCATTCCCGATGTCTGCGAAATACAGCGAACCCATTCCGCTGAAAACTCATTCTCATACACCTCCAGAACATCCTCCATAAATTTATAAGAAGGAAAGAATACCATATAATTTCCTTTTCTTGTCCATACAGTTCTGGCAATGTAAGATGCGATCCTGTGATATTCCTCATATCCTCTTCTGGTATACCTGCTGCTCACATCCCGTCCTGTGAGAATGCACCTGTTCTCCTGCCTGAAAGGAGAAGTCACATAAATCCCATAGTCATCCTTTCTGGTGCTTAAAAGTGCACGGTAATAATCCATGGGAAGCAGAGTCGCAGAAAAGAACACCGCACTTTTTCCCTTTTCCAGACATCTATGAATATTTGCTGCAGGATTTACACAGAAAAGCCGCAAAATCACCTTTCCCCCTTCTCCCATTTCTGTATAAACCACATAATTTTCATCCAGAAGTTCATCAATGTTCAGGAAATCTCTCACACAGAAGTAAAATTCCAGCAGCTGCTCCGGAAGTTCCTTTCCATGAAGTTCCTCCAGGAGCTTATCCATCTCCCCCATCACCTGAAGCATTCCCAGAGAAACTGCTCCGGGATTTGGCAGGATTTCGTACTCTGTACACTCCTTTTCCAGAGTTCGAAGCTGTCTGTTCACTTTTTCCAGTGCTCGCACCAGACCTTTGCTGTAATCCCCGGCCAGTCTCTTCGCCTCCAGTACATCCGCTCTATCCACATGGGCACTGTACATTTCCCTTCCCCTGTCCACCAGATTGTGAGCTTCATCGATCAGAAAAATGTATTCTCCGGAAGTACCCTCCCCGAAAAATCTTTTCAGATAAACATTGGGATCAAATACATAATTATAATCACAGATCACAGCGTCCACCCAGACTGCCAGATCCAGGCACATTTCAAAGGGACACACCTGCCATTTCTTCGCATATTCCAGCAGAGTATCCCTGTCATAGCTGTCCTGCGTGGTCCACAGTTCAAAAACAGCATCATTCACTCTGTCCAGATGTCCTCTCGCCCACAGACAGTTCTCAGGATTGCATTCTGTTTTATCGCAGAAGCACAGCTTTTCCTTCGCGGTAATGGTTATCACTTTAAATTTCAGTCCATGCTCCTTTAATATAGAGAAAGCTTCTTCAGCCACAGTCCTGGTAATGGTCTTTGCTGTAAGATAGAAAATATTTTCCCCCAGTCCTGCACCAACTGCTCTCACTGCCGGAAAGATCGTGGACATAGTTTTTCCTACTCCTGTAGGTGCCTGGACAAAAATCTGTCTTCCTGTGGATATAGTGTGATATACACCGGATACGATTTTTCGCTGTCCCTCACGATATTCAAAAGGGAACTCCAGATCACTCATGGACGCATTCCGTTCTTTTTTCCATGCAAACTGGTATGCGATCCATTTATGATACCTGTCCAAAAGATTCTGGTACCACAGTCCGAGTTCTTCCAGCGTATATTCTTCTCTGAAAAACTTAAGCTCCTCTGTGTCCAGATTCCCATATGTCATCTGCACTCCGATCTTCTCCGGTTTTTGCTCCTGTGCGTAGATCCAGGCATAACACATTGCCTGTGCGCGGTGAACCTCCACAGGCTTCTCCAACTGACTGACATCTGCATAAACACCCTTGATCTCATCGATCCAGCACTGTCCATCCTCTGTGAAGATTCCGTCAGCTCTGCCCTCTACCTGGATACTTACATCTTCATATTCTGTTTTATATTTAAGAGAAACCTCCGCTCTGTAATGGCTTCCCATCCTGCCCTGTATTTTTCTGTGCAGTCTGCTGCCCTTCTGCATTGCTTCTCTGTCAGAAGATCCTCCCCGGTTGTCAAGATCCCCGCTTCTTAATATAAACTCCACCAGATTTCTGACGGAAATACGAACCACCGGCTTATCCATATCAAAACACCTCACGCAACAATAGCTATCAAATAATTATCCAACATCGTCCGTTCATTATAACACAGAATTCATCATCATGTAAAAACTCCTGAATTTAAGAAAGAATCCTGCTTGCAGGATTCTCCGCCTGCAACGGGTCGCTTCAGCGACATAATTCCTCTCCGTCGCAGTGCAATCCTGCCCGGAGGGCTTTTTTATGTTATAGGAACATTACGGAGTAATTTCCTATAATATAAAAAGCCGTCAGAAATCTCTATGCTGATTTCTGACGGTCCATTATTTTGTTTATCCTATGATTGATAAACATCATATCCACAAATTGCTCCGCTGTGAAGGAGCTCCTGCAATTCTCAATTAGATCTGGGTAATTACAAAGATATCATAAATTGCCTTTACCGCAGTCTCAAAATCTCTGTTCTCCACACCGATAATGATATTCAGCTCACTGGAACCCTGGTCGATCATCTTGACGTTGATGTTTGCATGTGCCAGTGCCGAGAAGATACGGCCTGCCGTTCCTCTGGTCGACTTCATGCCGCGTCCCACAACCGCGATCAGCGCCAGATCACTCTCCAGCTCGATACTGTCCGGCTTTGCCAGACGGTGAATTGCTGAGATCACTGCCTGCTCCTTGCCCTCGAATTCCGGCTGGTGAACGAAGATTGTCATCGTATCAATTCCTGACGGCATATGTTCAATGGAAATATTATTATTTTCAAACACCTCCAGAACCTTGCGGCAGAATCCGACTTCGGAATTCATCATCGCTTTTTCAATCGTGATAGAAGCGAAATCCTTCTTACCTGCGATA
>OKXB01002878.1_pt1 | contig 12700 bp, 8 predicted proteins | sample 1601731 | NCBI WGS metagenome assembly OKXB01 (sample SAMN04414077, study PRJEB24778) | human gut metagenome | material: faecal | host: Homo sapiens | reverse complement strand
ATTTGGAGAATTAATACAAGGAATAAATTATATACAAATAGGAGAAACAGAAATAGATAATATTATTTCAGATATTGAAACTCCTCCATTTGGGTATACAAAAAAAATGATACTAGCAAGAAACACGGGAATATTTAAAAAGAGCAAAAAGACAACTAAAAAGGAAGAAAAAGCTAAAACTATAGTGGACAAACTAGCTGAGTATATAGAAAAAAATATAAAGCAAATAAATGAAACAGTAGATATTATTTTTGTAGAGGAAGAGGCAGAAAAAAATTCATTGTATAAATCAATAGAAAAAAATGGCGAAGTTATTGAGTTTACAGAGTTAAAACTTCCAGAACTAATAAGCAATATAAAAAAAATATGTAATGCATATAAAGTAAATATAGATGAAGCAACAACAAGATATTTTATAGAATGTTGTGGCACAAATATGCAAGAACTAATTAATGAAATAAGAAAATTGATAGAATATGCTGGAGAAAATGGAACAATAACATCAAGGGAAATAAATTTACTAAGCACAAAACAAATACAAGCAATAATATTTGATTTGACAGATAGTTTGGGAAAAAAGGATATAGCACAATCTTTAAAAGTGTTAAAAGGTTTAATAGCATCAAAAGAGCCAATACAAAAAATTTTAATAACACTATATAATCATTTTAAAAAGTTATATATAGTAAAAATTGCTGAAGGAAGTAATAAAAACTTAATAACGGCTATGAATTTAAAACCAAATCAAACATTTCTTACTACAAAATATAAACAACAGGCAAAATATTTTGAAGAAATAGAATTAAATAAAATATTAAAAGAATTATCAAATTTAGATTCAAATTACAAGAATGGATTAATAGATTTGCAAATAGGACTAGAAAGCATATTGTGTAGATATTGCTCAAAATAAAATGTATAAAAAATACCGATTTTTCTAAAAATATAGTAGAGATAGTGTAAAGTAATCTATGAAAAATGTAGGGACGATTTTAATCGCCCGTACTTCGAAGAAATTACTAAAAAAATTTATAAGAGAGGTATTTTTATGTATAATTTTAGAACAGACTTAGCTTTAGAAAGAAGAGATTTATATAAAAGAGCAAATAATATAGAAAATGAAGTAGACGGAATAGAAACAGAAGAAGAAAAAGTAGATGAAGACATAAGAATAACCAGAGTAAAGGTTTTAAATGAAAATGGAGAAAAAGCAATAGGAAAAAAAGTTGGAAATTATATAACAATAGACATAAACAACTTGAAAATAGCGGGACAAGAGCAGATTCAAAAGGCTTCTGATACTTTAACAAAAGAATTAAAAGAGTTATTAAAAAAACATATAGGCGAACAAGAACCAATATTAGTTGTAGGATTAGGAAATTTATATGTTACACCAGATGCCTTGGGGCCAAAAGTTGTACAAGATATAGATATTACAAGGCACATATTGCAATATATGCCAGAAGTACTAGATAAAGATACAAGACCAGTAAGCGCTATATCGCCAGGAGTATTAGGAACTACAGGAATAGAGACACTGGAAATATTAAAAGGAATAGTAGATAATATTAAACCTAAACTATTACTAATAATAGATGCTTTAGCATCAAGAAGTATAGAAAGAATAAGTAGCACAGTGCAATTAGCTGATACAGGTATAGTGCCAGGTGCGGGAGTTGGAAATACAAGAAAAGAATTAACAGAAGAAACATTGGGAGTACCTGTTATAGCAATAGGAATACCTACGGTTGTAGAAGCAGCAACAATAGCAGCAGACAGCTTAGACTTATTTATTCAAAAAATACAAGAACAAGCAAAATCAAATGATTTTCTAAACAAATTGCAAGAAGAAGATAAATATGAAATGATAAAAGAAGTACTTGCACCAAATGATTATAATTTTATAGTAACACCGAAAGAAATAGACGAATTAATAGAAAATATGAAAGATATAGTGGCAAGAGGAATAAATTTTGCGACTCAAAAGTAGAGAGAATGGGCGATTTTAATCGCCCACTAAAAATATTTAATTGATATCTTGTATGGATTAATAAAATATGATAAAATTTAAAAGATTGCGAGTAAAGCAAACAAGTATAGAAAATGAACTAAAGGAGCGAAAAAAAATTGAGAATATTAAAAGATTTTAAAATACCTAATTTTAAATTTCCAAAGTTAAAAATGGATAATTTGTCAAAGATAGACAATGTAGAAGTTAATTATGAAGATGTAAAAAAGGCAGAAGAATATAAAAAAAGAAGAAAAAAAGAAAATTATCCAACTACATCATATACAACAATAAAAGAAATATTTGCAAAAAACATACAAGAATTTTCTAAGGAAACTGCAATATTAGAAAAGTTTAATCCAAAAGAAAAATTTACGGAAATTACATATGAACAATTTGGAAATGATGTTATAAATTTTGGTACAGCATTAACTAAAAAATTATGTTTAAAAGATAAAAGAATAGTAATTATAGGGGAAAATACATATCACTGGTATGTATCTTATATGACAATGTTATGCGGGGCTGGAATAGCTGTACCTGTCGACAAAGAATTACCTGAAAACGAAATAGAAAATGTAATAAGAAGAGCAAAAGCATCAGCAGTTATTTTTTCCACGAAAAAATCAGATGCAATAAAAAAAATAGAAGAAAAATTACCGGAAGTACAATACTTTATACAAATGAATTCAGACAGCGAAATATCTGGAAAAAATGTTGGAATGGATTGTTTAATAAAACAGGGCAAACAACTTGTAGAGCAGGGAGACAATTCTTTTATGGATATTAAAGTAGATCCAGACGAATTCAAAGTGCTAATTTTTACTTCTGGAACCACATCAAATTCAAAAGGGGTAATGTTGTGCAACAGAAATTTGGCTGCAAATATTAATGCGGTTTTAGCATATGTTAAGTTATATCCGAGTGATAGATTTATGTCTATTTTGCCATTACACCACACATATGAGTCTACAATTGGATTTTTATTACCGTTTGCAATAGGCGGATCTGTGGCAGTATGCCAAGGACTAAAATATATAGTACCAAATTTACAAGAAACGAAACCTACAGCATTATTGACAGTTCCATTATTGGTAGAAAATTTATATAAGAAAATAAATGCAAACATTAAAAAAAGTAAAAAAGAAAATATGGTAAATTCAATGATACACGTTACAAATGCATTAAAAGCAGTTGGTGTAGATATCAAGAAAAAGGTTTTTAACGAAATACATGAAAATTTGGGAGGAAATTTAAAATATATAGTTTCCGCAGCAGCACCGATAGATGCTAAAATTGGAAATTGGATTGAAGATATTGGAATAATTTTTTTACAAGGATATGGCTTAACAGAGACTGCACCAATAGCAGCACTTACACCAGAGTTTGACGCAAAGATTGGCTCAGCAGGAAAAGCTGTTGTAGGAGCAGAATTAAAAATTGATAATCCAAATGAAAATGGCGAAGGAGAAATATTAATAAAGAGTCAGACATTGATGTTAGGCTATTATGAAGACGAAGATGCTACAAATAAAGTAATAAAAACAGTAGATGGTGAAAGATGGTTCTATTCAGGAGATATAGGCTATTTGGATGATGAAGGATTTTTGTATATAACAGGAAGATGTAAAAATGTTATTGTTACGCAAAATGGAAAAAATATATATCCAGAGGAAATTGAATTGTTATTGGGAGATATCCCAGAAATTAAAGAGAGTCTTGTATATGGAAAAGAGCCTGAAAATGACAGAAAAGATGAGAATGAATTAATAATATCTGCAAAGGTAATACCAAATTATGAAGAGATAGAAAAGATACATGGAAAAGGTTTAACAGAAGAACAAGTATATAACATTATTTGGGAAAAAGTTAAAAGCGTAAACAAAAAATTGACTTCGTATAAAGCAATTAAAAATTTAGAAATAAAACATGAAGAATTTGAAAAAACAACAACAATGAAAATAAAAAGATATGCGGAGCTAAAAAAAGACAAAAATTGACTTGACAATAAAAAAAGCGTGTAATAAAATTGTAGTAGAAAATATCATAATCCTATTGTAATTTTATTTATAGCATTATATAATATTATTGAAATTGTAAAAGTAGATATAATAACATAGGACAAAGGAGGTAATGTTTACAATGTCTAGAGCTGGCATAGTAAACGTGAGAATGGTAATCACGGAAGAAAAAATCTTATCAAATATTGATAAAGTACAAAAATTAATTAATCCAAACAGTAAAAAACAAATAGTACAATTAGAAGAAGATGCATATTTTAAAGATTTAATTGAATCAATAAAAACATACTTAATAGAATATCCAAAAAAGAAAAGTTTTCCTAAAGGAGTCTATAAAGCATCATATCAATTGGTAGAATATGCAACAAGTGAGTTTGAAGAAAACACAAAAAAAATAGAAGAATTAATAAGACAAAGAGAAGCTAATATAGCGCTAGCAGCAAAACTTAAAAATATATTAAATGCAATAGTCAATAAAGAAGCAAATTGGAAACAAACACTTAAAGAGGCTTCAAATGATTTCTCAGAAGATATAATAGATACATTAGGGTTAATAGGAAGAGCAAAATCAAAGAAATCACAAAATTGCCAAGATGCAATGAAGTTAATTAATGCTAGAATAGCAAATTTGGAGTCAAACCTACATATTGAAATAGACATGGAGAGAATAGAGGACAGATCAAAAGCATTAAGCTACATAGGAATCGAAATTGCAGATGCGTTAAAGGCAATACCTGCACCTCAAGAAGAGAAAATAATACAAGAAGCAGATCAAGTAGCAATAGAAAATGAACAGTATATTGAAGAAACAAGAGTAAAAGTTAAACCAACTCTATGGCAAAGAATTAAAAATAGTAAGTTTGGAAGAACAGTAAGTAAAATTATGAGAATTAGAATAGTGGTACAAATACCTACACTTCCAGAAGGAAAAGAAGAATAAAAAATGTCGAAAAACCAGTTAAAATAACTGGTTTTTTTGATAAAAATAATATTTACAAAACATAGTTAGAGTGATATAATTACGGTGTCAATAATTTAAAATATATATGAAAGGGGCTTAATTATGAAAACAAACAAACTAAAAATGATAATGACTATATTTTTTACAATTTTTATATTATGCATATTATCATTAACAGTTAACGCAACAAATGAAGAAATAGAAATATTAGAAAAATTAGAGGAAGGAGAAAAAAAATATATTATTTATATTTCGACAGATTCAGAATTTGAATTCGCCTTTTCAGATAACTCAGCAACAGAAATAGATGACTTAGTATTTTTACCATCGGTAACAGACACAAATGGAAATAACGTAGCTTATATAGACTCAACAATGTCAGCAACAACATATTTATGGGTAAAAAATACAACAAACAATACGATGCTTATAAAAGGATTAAAAGTAGATTTAACAGACACTGTTACAGATAGTATTGTTGACGAAATAGCTGATATAACAAAAAGAATTAAAGTTGACATGACTAAAAAGAATAAGGAAAAAAAAGAAATTGACGGAGTAAAAACTACAATAACAACAGGCAAAGTAGAAATAACAGATAATGAGAATTCAGTATATAAATATCAATTAATTAAAGTTACAGACAGCAACAAAGATTTTGAAACTTTAATTGAAAATATGAATAAAGCAACCAATATGTTTGAAAAATTGAAAGCATATAAACACTTTTATAATAGATATCATGAGCTAGTGCCTTCACCACGTGATTTAGCATGGCAAGAAGTAAAAAACATGACTATACCACAACCAGAAACGTCAGAAAATGGAGACAAATATATTTTATGGTTAATGCAAGATGGCGATATTATAGATTTGCAAATATTAACTTGTACTAGAGCAGAAGATGGTGGAGAAGAAATAGAAACTGTTATAGTAAAAGAAACATCTAAATTACCTTTTACATATGATAGTATGATTTTATTTATAGTATTAGGAGTATTAATAGTATTAGCAATAGTGTTATTAATAGTTAAAAATAGAAAAAATGAAAAATAGAATAATTAATATATTGTTAACAATTTTAATAACAGGAATAATAGTAACAATAATACTTATAGTAATAAAATATGGAAGAAATCAAAAAAAAGAAAAAGAATTAAAGGATGTTGTTGAAATTGTTACAACAAAAATAAAAGAAAATAAAGAAGAAAATAAACCTATAGGAAATATAGAAGTGAAAGGTTATAAAGTAGAGGGAATAATAAAAATTTCTAAAATAAATATAGAATATCCAATACTAGAAAAAACAACTGATGAGGCTATGCAGTATTCTGTTACACACTTTTGGGGTGATAGTGTGAATGCAATAGGAAATTACACAATAGCAGGGCATAATAATATTGATGGTACAATGTTTGGGAATACAGACAGATTAGAAGAAGGAGACATTATAGAATTAACAGGACTTGACGGAAAAAAAGTACAATATAAAATATTTAAACAATATATTATTGATCCAGAAGATGTTAGTTGTGTAAAAAGTGTGAAGGAAGGAACTAGAGAAGTAACTTTAATAACCTGCCAAAATGGACATAAAAATAGATTAGTAACAAAGGCAAGAGAAATAGAACAAGAATAATTAATATAAAAGGTAGTGTAAGGTAATCTATGAAAAATGTAGAGGTGATTTTAATCGCTCGCACTTTGAAGAAATTACCAAAATAGAAATGGAAAGGGGCAAAAAAATGAAAAGCAAGTTCAGTTATAAAAGCAAAAGAACTATTATAATAGCAGCAATTATAACAGTACTTTTAGCTGGAACAGCAACAGGTGTGTATTTCTTTACAAAAGGTAATGCACAAGCACAAGCTGCTGGCGATAATAATACAACACAAGAACAATATGGCGATGCACCAGAGGAAAACAAGAACGAACAACAAAATAATACAACAGAGAATGAACAAAATAAAAATGAACAAGGAGAGACAACTCCAAATCAACAAGAAGAACAGGAAACAGAAAGACAAGAGCAAACAACAAATAACAATCAAACAACGCAAAATGAACAAACAACAACAACTACAACAGGTGAAGTTCCAAATCAAGAATATGTAACTGAAAGAGAAGAAACAGTTAAAAATCCTTGGGAATCATTAGAAGTGGGCTGGGGACCAACACAATTTGCGTCAATTGCATCAACTGCAAACTTAACAGCAAAGAAATCAAATCTTGAAATACATAAGACTGTAGACAAAGAAAGTGTAAAAATAGGAGATACACTAACATATACTATAAGCGTAAAGAATAATGGAGACAAAGTTGCAAAAGCAATAATATATGACAATGTACCAGAAGGAACAGTATTACTAAATAAAGATAATAATGAAGATGAAAATACAAAAAAATTAACTTGGAGAGTAACAGTAGAGCCTGGAGAGACAGAGAATGTTGAATTTACAGTAAGAGTTAAAGCAGAAAAAGGAACAATAAAAAACTCTGCAATAGTTAACGGAAAAACAACGGAAGAAACAGAAACAGGAATTATAAATATCACAGGTAAAAAAGAAGTAAATACCTCAGAAGCAAAAGTTGGAGATACATTAACATACACAATAAAATTAACAAATAATGAAAATGCAGATGGAACAGTAACAGTAACAGATGAAATCCCAGCCGGAACAACATTAGTTGAAAAGTCAATAACAAATAATGGTGTTGAATCTAATGGAACAATCACATGGACTGATGTAGAAGTAAAAGCTGGAGATACAGTAGAAGTTTCATTTAAAGTAACAATTAACAGCGACACAAAAACATCAGTAACAAACAAAGCGGTAATAGATGGAAACAAACCAACAGAAGAAGTTGAAACAAGAATTGCAAATATTACAGGAGCAAAATCTGTAGATAAATCAACAGCAAAAGTTGGAGATACATTAACATATACAATTACATTAACAAATAGCGGAAATGCAGATGGAAAAGTAACAGTAACAGATGAAGTTCCAACAGGAACAAGAATAAAAGACGAAAACACAACTGGATATAATAAAGAAACAAATACAATGACATGGTCAAATGTAGAGGTTAAAGCAGGAAAATCGGTCGAATTAACATTAGAAGTTGTAGTCAAAGATGATACAACAGATACAGTAAAGAACGTTGCAAAAATAGATAACAAAGAAATACCAGAAAAACCAGAAACAAAAGTTGCAAATATAACAGGAACAAAAACAGTAGACAAAACAGAAGCAAAAGTTGGAGATACATTAACATATACAATTACATTAACAAATAATGGAAATGCAGATGGAACGGTAACAGTAACAGATGAAATTCCAACAGGAACAAGAATAAAAGACGAAAACACAACTGGATATAATAAAGAAACAAATACAATGACATGGTCAAATGTAGAAGTAAAAGCAGGAAAATCGGTCGAATTAACATTAGAAGTTGTAGTAGAGGGTGGAGTATCAGAAATTACAAATACTGCAAAAATAGATAATAATGAAATTCCAGATAAACCAAATACAATTGTAAAATACTATTATACAATTGAACATTATACAGAAAATTTGGATGGCGAGTCATATACTAAAGTTGACGAAGATATTATTAAAGATGTTTTAGCAGGAACAGAAACAAGTTATACAGCTAAAGAAGATTATACTGGATTTACATTTGATGATGACAAAACAGAAAATAAAGGTGCAAAAGTGCCAACGAATAATAATTTGGTAATAAAATTATACTATACAAGAAATTTAAATACAAAATATACAGTAGAATACTACTATCAAATAAATGGAGAGTATAAGGATACAACTGCTATTAAAGAAACAAGAACAGGAACGACAGGAGAAACTGTAAGTGTTACAGAAAACGATAAAAATCAATTGACATATAATGGTAAAAAATATGTGTTTGATCAAGAATATCCAAAAAATATTTTGAGCGGAAATATAGCAGGAGATGGAAACTTAATATTAAAGTTATATTTCAAGCAACAGTTTACTGTAAGATATACAGATGGTGTTGAAAATGAAACTATATTTGAAGATAAAGTAACATCAGGGTTAAACTACAATGACGATACTCCAAAATTTGGAAATGATCCTGTAAGAATTGGTTATGAATTTATGAAGTGGACACCTGAAGTAGAAGAAAAAGTAACTGCCGATGCAACATATATAGCTCAATGGCAAGCTAAAAAATATCAATATACAGTAAACTATTACTATAACGGCAAAATAGATCCGGAAGCTGGAATAAATGAAGAAGCAGAATACGGTTCAGAAGTTGGATACATGGATAAAAGTAATGGATTTACATTTGAAAAAGTTGATCCATCTTCTGGAAAAATTACTATTTGCGAAGATGCAACAAAGAATATAATAAATGTTTATTATATAAAAGAAGTGCTTTCAGTAGAGAAAGAAGCAACAAATAATAGTGTAAATGCAGGAGATAATATTGAATATACTATAACGGTAAGAAACAATGGATTAAAAGGAATCACTACAACTGTAACAGATACATTACCAACAGAAATAGACCTATCAGAAGAAGGAATTAAGATTATAGAAGATTCAATAACTTCAGGAGGAAAATATTCAGAAGGTAAGATTATATGGGATTCTATAAACATTGATGCTGGAACTTTGGATGAAAAAGGAGAAATGCTACCAGCTGAACTAACATTAACATTTACCGCAAAACTTAAAGGAAATACAATAGGAAAGACTGTAACAAACACAGTAAGCCTACCAGAAGGTGCAGGAGAAGAAAAGGACATTACAGCCATAGCAGAAAAAACAGTTGAAGAAAAGTCAATAGAAGTTGTAGAAATGACAGAAGGCAAAAAGAATACAACAGATTCTAACATTGTAATTGTTATGGACTTATCTTCTAGTATGAACTGGTCAATAGATAACAATAAACAAAAAACAGCAGAGTTGGCTAAGAGAAGATTAACAGCTGCTAAAAATGCTACAAAAACATTTATAGAGAATTTCTATGCAAACGGACAGAATGCAAATTCTACAGTTTCTGTAGTAGCATTTAACAATAAGGCATGGTTACTAGAATTTAAAGGAAATAAAACAACAGCAACAAGACAAAATTATGAAGACTTGCTAGAAGCAATTAATAAAATTTCTATAGGTGATAAACCAAGCGGATATGGAACCTATATGAAAAAAGCCTTAGATAAGACAAATGAGAAGATTTTCGGAACAAACGGGTTAGCAACAACAGAACAATACAAAAATAATAATAATGTCGTAATATTCTTGAGTGATGGAAAACCATCAGAAAAGAATAGAAACGAAAATATAGATTATTCTGGTGTTAATGATAAGGCAACACCTATAAAAGCAAAAGGCGCCAGCTTATATACAATTGGATTTGGACCTGAGTATGCTACAGTTCCAAACCCTATAAAAGATGATTCACCATATGGACTGCTTAAAAATATGTCATCAAATGGTAAAGTATATCAAGCAAGTGATACAGATACACTTGTAAAGCAATTTACAGATATATTAGCAGAAGAAAATCAATCTAAGACATTAATAACAGGTATATTTGAAGGCAAAAAAATAACAAATGGAACATTAAAAATACAAATGTCTAAAGAATTGGTAATAAATGAAGAAAACAAATTAGTTATAAAACATAATGACCAAGTAATTGTAGAATGCAGTAGTGAAGCAAACTTGGAGAATTATTATATAACCTATGATAGTGCTACAAAGACATTGACATGGAATATTAATGAATATTTAACCTCAAATTCTAATGGAATTACAGAACTAAAAGGAAATGTTAAGTTTGTTTATTATATTTCAAGAAATTCATAGAAAATAATGGAAAAAAGGTCTAATTTTATATAAGTTAGGCCTTTTTATAATTTGTATATTTACAAAAGTGTGATAAAATCCATAAGAAATATAATGATTTATCATCATTTGATAGAATATATGGAAAATTTCATACAATTTTAAAGATTAGACAATAGTGTAATATAATTGTAAAAAAAATAACATTTATTTGTAATAAAATAAATTCGTATATGTTATATAATAAAAATAGTAGGAGTAATGTATATGAATGATAAAAAAATATTTGAACTAACTGGTATAAATGTAATAGAAAAAATTGAATTTGAAGCTAAAGAAGAAATAGTAGATAATGTTGCAAACATATTGGCAAGTGAATTTGAGCAAATTAATTATAGGAAAATTAAAACAAAGTTGTTAGAAACGCCAATGTACATAGCTGATGTACCAAACCAATATTATGGAGTTGTTTTTTTGCACGATAATTCTTCTATATATATAGATAAAAAAATTGACATTTTAGAATTGTCAGAAAGAGTTATACATGAATTTATACATGCAATACAAACAGTAAAAGACAAAAAGAATAATACCCAAAAAGTGGGAGTTTGCGAATTTAATGAATTTAAAGCAACAGGAATAGGATTAAATGAAGCAGCAGTACAATATATAACATCTAAAATAGAAGGCAAAAAATATGAATATATAGAAAAATATGAGGTTGTTGCTAAAACGTATAATGAACAAAGATATCCGTTAATGTGCAATTTAATACTACAACTAATTTATGTGACGGGAGAAAACATTTTTCTGGATAGTATACTAAATTGTAAAAATGATTTTGAATATAAAATAATGGAAAATTGTGGAGAAGGAACTTATACAACAATAATTAATGGATTAGATAAAATGTTGTATGCAGAAGAAGAAAATATACAACTATTTCAATTTTTAGAAAAGCATAAACAAACGAGTAATGCAAACACAGATTATGCAACAACAGAGCAAGAAATATATAAAACAATGGCAAAAATAGAAGCAAACAGAAAAATAATAAAAGAGACATATATAAAATTGGAAAATTTAATATTAAATTCATATTTTAACAAATACTTTTCAAGAATAGAAACACTAGATGATATAATAGCATATAGAAAAGACTTGTATAATTATAAAGAAATATATGGAATGAATAGCTTTGATAATGAATACAACAAATATTATTCAAACAAAATAAAAGATTTGGAAGATAAACGAATTAATATAATGAGAAAAACAGGACAATTTTCTTTAGCTAAAACAGATAACAAAATATTAAATATCTTTTCAAAAATAAGAGCTACATTATTGGGCATATTTAAAAGAAACATACAAAAAGAAGAAAACAGATAAAGTTTTCTTCTTTTACTTATAAAAACATATTTAAAAAATTAAGAACAATAATTCCTAATCCAATTTTCCAGGTAATTGTAGTAGTTTTATCAAATAAATTACGAGCCAATGCTAAACGGTATTCTTTTCTAACAGTTAAAGCAAGGCAATTTGTGTTATCTGTAGTCTCTTTTGGAATGTTCATATTTATTTCATTCACATTTATCACATCCTCTATATTTATCATAAGTAAACTAAAAAATTATTAATTAAAGTATAACATAAAAGGAAAAATATTGCAATAACGTTGACATATGTTCCAAGATATGGTAAAATAATTAACTGTAAGCCGCCTAGGTCGGGTAACTAAATATTAGCTAAAAGCTAATTACCTTGAATTTTATGCTTAGCGAGTATTCGGATAAGAGGAGGTGTACATGTAATGTACGCAATAATTGAAAGCTGTGGAAGACAATACAAAGTAGCAGAAGGAGAT
>OKXB01002876.1_pt1 | contig 12701 bp, 18 predicted proteins | sample 1601731 | NCBI WGS metagenome assembly OKXB01 (sample SAMN04414077, study PRJEB24778) | human gut metagenome | material: faecal | host: Homo sapiens | reverse complement strand
GAAAGCGGCCACCTACACCACCTACGTCCTCGGACTTGGCGCAATTCAGTACGCCCCCGCTCCCGTGAAGGTTCCTTCCGAACTGACCCGTGACGCGCTCAAGGGCGGCGGCTATGACGCGCTGGTGACCCGTATCCGTGAAACCATGCACCCCAACGGTTTCAGCTTCACCAAGCCAACTTCTGGCTATACCGCTTCTCCCACGGATGCACAGCTTGCGGCATCTGCCAACTGGTCTATCGTGGCCGACCCGAAGACCATTGCTCTGGCAAAGATCATCACCAACGGCTAAGGAGGTTCACCATGTTCTATGTTTCTGACGGGAAAGTGTATGTGCGCGAGGGAGATCACTTTCGCAACGTGGGCTTTACCGCAAAGGACAAGGTGATTACCCGGCGCGAACTGGAGAGCACTTCTGTGGTGATGGGAACGGTAGTCGTTGATACCCTCAACGACCCCGTACCGCTCACCCGCGAGGAAGTTATCACCAAGTTTGGTTTATCGGAGAATAATCCTATTCCCGTTATCAAGAAACCACGCAAGAAGGCGGGAGAACCCGTAGAATGAAAGGAGGTAAGAAACCGTGCAGGAAGCCGAGAAAAACGCATTGGTAAAAGCCATGGCGAATGAAACCGACGAAAGCACGGTTTCTGCCTACCTTGGCATTGCGGCAAGCAAGATTTGCCGCAGGGCATACCCGTTTGACCCTTCCATTATGGAGGTTCCGGAGCAGTACAGCTATCTACAGGTGGAGATTGCTACGTATCTTCTGAACAAGCGGGGCGGCGAGGGGGAGCTGTCTCACAGCGAGAACGGCATTTCCCGTTCCTACGAGAACGGGGACGTTCCGGAATCCATGATGCGACAGATCGTTCCCATGGCCGGGATTCTGTGAGGTGACAGTATGAGAATCATGGAGCGAAACAAGCAAAGCTTCTGGTATCTGCTGTATGACCGGAAAGTGCCTGTCACCGACGAAGACGGCAACGAAACCGGCGAGGAAACTGTTGTGTACAAACCTGCCGTTTCCTTCCGCGCCAACGTATCCGCTGCGACCGGGGCTTCTCAGGTGGAGCAGTTCGGCAATCTTGCCGGGTATGACAAGGTCATCGTTACGGATGACATGGCCTGTCCCGTTGACGAGAATACCGTGCTGTTTCTGGACAAGGAGCCTGTGTATAACGAGGACGGGAAGCCCCTGTATGACTACATGGTCAGGCGGGTGGCAAAGTCTCTGAACTCAGTGTCCATCGCCGTTACGAAGGTGAGCGTGTCGTGAGCTACAAGAGAATTGTGGTTCCGCTGTCGGTTTCCGGCATCCAGAAGATTCAGGACGAATTGAAGGAATACAAACGCTGGCAGAAGGACAAGACAAAGGAACTGACCGAAAGGCTGGCAATGCTGGGTGCTTCTGTGGCTTCCATCCGGTTCTCACGGGCTGTTTACACCGGGATGAGGGATGCAACCGTGTCCGTCGTGGCAATCCCGAATGGTTACGCCGTAAAGGCCGATGGGGAATCCGTGCTTTTCATCGAATTTGGAGCCGGTATTACCTACGGAACCGGACACCCGGAAGCGTCGGAGTTTGGCATGGGGGCTGGCACCTACCCGGACGGGAAAGGCCATTGGGACGACCCAAAGGGCTGGTATCTGCCCAAAGACAAGGGCGGCGGTCACACATACGGAAATCCTCCTGCAATGCCCATGTATGAGGCGAGAAAAGCGATTGAGCAGGAGCTCCCGAGAATCGTTATGGAGGTGTTCAGGGCTTGATTGATATTGAAAAGCTGATCTATACCCCCATTGCCGAGGCTCTGCGAAAGCGCTTCAAGGGCATTGCGGTATCCGGCGAATATGTGAACGCCCCCCCAAAGTTCCCCTACGTAAGCATCGTAGAGCAGGACAATTATATGTCCGCGAACAGGCTGGACAGCAGCGACCGGGAAAAGTTCTCCACGCTTATGTACGAGGTGAATGTGTACTCCGACAAGGCGGGAAGCAAGAAAAGCGTCTGCCGGGAGATCATGGGCGTTATAGACGAAATGCTCTACAAACGGAATTTTACGCGAATTTCGTTGTCCCCTGTTCCGAACATGGAAAACGGGACGATTTACCGTCTGGTAGCCCGGTATCGGGCGGAGACGGACGGCGGAACAATTTACCGCAGGTAAATATGCTTTACCTTTCCGTAAGGGCGGAAAGAGAGCCGAAGGGCTGCTTCACAGGGGGCAGCCCGTTTTTTATTACAACGAAAGGATGATTAAACATGGCCATAAGCACGTATAAAGTTTTCCTCATGAAAAAGGGAAGCACCGGCAACACCTACGAAAAGCTCATTGACATCAAGGAGTTCCCTGATCTGGGCGGCGATCCGGAGATGCTGGAAACCACTACCCTGTCTGACAAGATGCAGACCTACATCGCCGGTATCCAGTCCTTGGATGCCCTCTCCTTCACGGCGAACTACACCTTGGATGACTACAAGAAGCTGGTGGCTCTCAACGGAAAGACCGAGAGCTACGCTGTGTGGTTCGGCGGAACCGGTGACGGCACGAACCTGACCCCTACCGGCTCTGACGGCAAGTTCAAGTTCGATGGTCAGCTGACTTGCTACCCCACCGGCGGCGGCGTCAACGAGGTTGTAGACCTGAACATTTCCATTGCCCCGTCCACGCCCATTGAGCTGGACGACGCGACCTGAGCCAAAACACAGACCACACATTTTTAAGGAGGATTAGCGATGGCTAAGAAAATCTGCATTCCCTACAACGGCAAGAAGTACAGTTTGGAGTTCACCCGCTCCACGGTTTCCGCCATGGAGAAGACCGGCTTCTCCATCAATGAACTTGGCGACAAGCCCGCTACCATGATTCCCATGCTGTTCAGCGGCGCTTTCGCGGCGAATCATCCCAACACCAAGGTTGCTACCATCAACAAGATTTACGACGGTCTGAGCAACAAGTCCGGCCTTGTGAAGGTGCTGGCGGAAATGTACTCCGAGGCCGTGTACACCCTGCTTTCCGATGATGAAGAGGAAAACGAGGGAAACCCCGGCTGGGAAGCAGTAGAGTAAGCGAACTTCTTTCCGAAAACGGAGGGGGTGGGGAGACCCCTACCCCCTCTTACGCTTACACAAATATCTTCAAGAAGTTATTCCCGTACTATCTTGCAATCGGCATGACCTATGACCAGTTCTGGAATCAGGACGTGGAACTGGTGAAAGCCTACCGGGAAGCTGACAAGATCAAACGGGACTTGAAGAATCAGGATATGTGGATGCAAGGGGCTTATTACTATGAAGCCCTTCTGGATGCCGCCCCGGTTCTGCGGTTCAGTTTCAGCAAGAAGCCTCCGAAGCCGGTTCCCTACCGGGAGCAGCCATTTGAGCTGCACACTGGGCAGCGGAAAGCGGCGGATAGTGGAGAAAAGCAGCTGACCCAGCAGGAAAAGAGCGACAAAAAGGCGAAAGCCATGATGGAGATGTTCATGGTTTCCATCAACAAGAAATTTGAGAAGAAGGGCGGTGAAGGGAATGGCTGACAATGTGGAAATGCAGGGCATTGAGTTTCAGATTGTGAATGACAGTGCCGCGGCATCTGCGGGTGTAGAGCAGCTGGCCAAGAAACTGGCGGCGCTGAAATCATCCATCAGCGGTTCCACAACTGCCCTTTCCAAAGTTGCAGCAGGAATTTCGCAGATCAAGAATGCCGTGAACAACATGAACACCGGCGATTTTGCGAATAAGATAAACCGCATTAGCAGCTCCCTGAGCAATCTGAAAGACCAGACGGATAGCCTGAAAATCTCCGCGTCCATCGGAAACCAGCTGGCGGCCATCAATCAGGCAATCACCAATCTGCCGGACACCCCCGGAGAAAAACTGCGGAATCTGGCATCCGGGTTGCAGCCTCTGTCCGAGCTTGGCCGGTCTAATATGACTTCCTTCATCAACCAGCTGAAAAAGCTACCAGAGGTCATCCAGGAGCTTGAGAAAGCGGATATTGATAAGTTCGCTCAGCAGATGAAAAACTTGGCAGCAGCCATGAAACCGTTCGCTGACGAAATGAACAAGGTTTCCTCCGGGTTTTCGGCATTTCCAAGCAGAATTCAAAGGCTGATTACATCGACGGAGCAGTACAACGGTACGGTAAGGCGGGCAACCACAAGCACAAATGCTTGGAACAGTGCGCTCAAAGCAATCAGCTTTGTGGCCATATACCGGGCGGCGGCAAAGCTCCTGGGTATCGCAATTGCAAAATCGTCCCAGTATACGGAGGATTTGAACCTGTTCACCGTTTCAATGGGGAAGTACGCCGAGGAAGCCTATAACTACGCCCAGAAGGTTTCTGAGGTAATGGGCATTGACCCCGCTGAATGGATGCGGAATCAGGGCGTCTTTAACACCATTATCACAGGTTTCGGTGTGGCTGGTGACAAGGCAGCGTTCATGTCCAAGAACCTGACGCAGTTGGGTTATGACCTTGCCTCCTTCTATAATATCGATTTTGAATCGGCAATGCAGAAGGTTCAGTCCGGTATTTCCGGAGAACTCGAACCTCTGCGGCGGCTGGGCTACGACCTGTCTGTTGCCCGGTTGGAGCAAGAACGCTTGAATCTTGGAATTGACAAGAGCGTTTCCAGCATGACGCAGGCGGAGAAATCCCAGCTGCGGTACTACGCCATGATGACGCAGGTAACGCAGGTGCAAGGCGATATGGCGCGAACGCTGGAAAATCCGGCAAACATGCTGCGGGTACTACGGGCGGAACTGGAACAAGCCGCACGTGCCGTGGGAAACATCTTTATCCCGATTCTGACGAAGGTTCTGCCAATTGCTATTGCCGTGGCAAGCGCCTTGCAGGAAATCATAGCGGCCATTGCCGCCCTGTTCGGGGTAACGGTAAAGTCCCCGAAATGGGGGGATGCGATTGGGAGCGCTTCTGCCGGTAGCGGTGCCATTGCCGACAACATGGACAGTGCCGCCGGGTCTGCCAAGGAACTGAAACGATACCTTGCCGGATTTGACGAGCTGAATGTCCTCCCCGACCAGAATCAGGGCGGCAGCGGAAGCGGAGCCGGTGTAGGCGGTGGAGACCTTGGCTTAGACTTGCCGGGGTATGATTTCCTGAAAAATGCAGTCACCACGCAGATTGACGAGTGGAAAAAGAAACTGGAGCCGCTTGTTTCCTTTGTTAAGGACAATCTGAAAGAGATTCTGGGGCTTATTGCCACAATCGGAATTGCGCTACTTGCATGGAAGTTGTCAAACGATTTCCTGAACGGAATTATGGCACTCAAAACGCTTGGGAAAAACGGCCTTTCCATTCCGCTTACGATTGCCGCAGGCGTGATTCTGACAGCCGCCAGTTTTTCAATCGAGTTTAGAGCCATTAAAGACGCCATCGAAGATAAGCTCAATAGCTTCAATTTCGGGGAGATCATTCTGAGTGGTTTAGGCGGAACTGTAGGCGCTGGGGTTATCGGAAAAGGAATTGGGCAGCTAATTTTCAAGGCGTTCAAAGGAAGCGCTGTAGCCAAGGCGATTACTGCTGGCGGCGGAACGATAAGCACGGGGCTTATCGGGGCAGCCATCGGTGGAATCGTTGCTGGAATCCCAATGTTCGTTACTGGCGTATACGACGCGATCGTGAATGGGCTGAATACCCTCAATGGATTACTGATTCCGGCGGGGTCTACATTAGTTGCTACGGGAATTGGCGCAATCATTGGTACGGCGATAGGCTCTGTCGGCGGCCCTGTTGGTGCAGCTATCGGCGCACTCGTTGGCCTAGTAATAGGCGCACTGACAGACCTTGGCATTCTGATTTACCAGAAGTGGGATGAAATCTGCGCATTCTTTGCACCCGTTGCGGAATGGTTCAATGTAAACGTTGTGCAACCAATATCCGGATTCTTCTCCGGACTTTGGACGGACATTGTTAAAACATTTTCACCAGCTGTTACATGGTTCTCTGATCTGTGGAAAAGCGTAAGCCAGACATTTGAGGATGTCTTCTATAACATCGGGGTGCTTGTGAGCGGAACGTGGGAAACCATCAAGATTGTTTGGGGTATCGTTTCTGGCTGGTTCGATACAAACGTTATACAACCGCTTTCCAATCTGTTTTCTTCCCTTTGGGACGGAATAACGAAGTGGGCTTCCGACACATGGACGAAGATTTGCGATGGCTTCTTGACTGCATACAACTACATTAACACCCATTTCTTAACGCCTTTGAGAACAGCTGTGGCGACGGTATTTGACGGGCTGGTTGGCGCAGTAAAAGCAGCACTGAATGGCGTAATATCTGCATTAAATTCCGCATTGCGCTGGATATTCGGCGGAATCAACAGCATTTTACGCGACCTAAAGAATTTCAGCATTGCCGGATACTCGCCATTTGCGGGGTTGAGAACAATTAGCGTTCCTCAAATTCCGATGCTTGCCGACGGCGGTTTCGTAGATCAAGGCCAACTCTTTATAGCCCGTGAAGCGGGCGCAGAAATGGTTGGCTCTATTGGCAGACGGACAGCAGTTGCCAACAATGACCAGATCGTTGAGGGCATCGCAACGGCCACCCGTGAAGGAAACGAAGACCTTATCAACGCTCTGTACGCTGTCGCTCAGCAGATTATCGCGGAAATGCGGAATCAGGACAACGGAGGTGGCGGTGGATATGACTTCGACCGGGCTGTCCGGGATGCTCAGCGCAGGAACGCAAGAATGTATGGATAAACGGAAGGAGTGAAAACGGCATGAAGATGATGCTCAAGATAAACGGCATGGACTTCATGCCGTTCATTGCAAAACAGGGCGTAAAGTGGCAAAGAAATGACATTGATGCGCCCAATTCCGGGCGCACCATGGACGGCATGATGCAGCGTGGCAGAGTAGCCACCAAGATTCGCCTGGACATCACCTGCCGCCCGCTAACGGCTGAGGAAGCTATGACCGTGTTGCATACCATTCTCCCGGAATATGTGACCGTGGACTACTACGACCCTATGAGCGGGTACCGCAACAATGTGACCATGTACTCCAACAATAACCCTGCATCCTTCCTGATAGAGAAGCCGGAAGACGATTGGTGGAGCGGCATTACCTTCCCACTGATTGAGAGGTGACGGGCGCTTATGCAGAACGTATCACAGGAATACCGGGACATTGTAGCTGGCAACCACTGGTTTGAAAACCGACTCTGCATCGGTGATACCGGAAAGCTAATTGACAAAAGCGGAAGCGCAATCACGTTCGGCGGAGTGCGCATTCTGGTAGATAGCGGTGGCGCTGAAACCGGCTACGGTGAAGAACTGCTGATATCCATGGAGCAGAAGCAACCGCTTCTTTCCGATTCTCCTGACGTTGGAAAAACCTGCGCCGGTGAGATCAACGTTGAAATGATTCATCCCTATGGTGATATCCCAAAACGTGCGCTTCTTCGGCCATATATCAGAGCTGCAAATGAGAATGCCGTCTCTGAATGGCTACCCCAAGGAAAGTATTACATTGACAAACGGAGCGAAGGAGAAATCGGCGACCGGACAAAACTAACGCTCCACGGATACGACGGGATGCTGCTTCTGGAAGAAGACTACCCGGCAGAATCCTCCCTTAACTGGCCTGCAAGTGACATCGAAGTCCTGAAAGAAATTTCCGATGCAGTCGGCATCTCGCTGGATAGCCGGGTATATCAAATCGTCACCTCTGGTTACGAAATCCCGTACCCTGCCGGGTACAGCTGCCGTGAGGTCATTGGCTACATCGGCGCAATGTACACCGGCTCCTGGGCTATGACGGCCACCGGAGAATTGATGCTGGTCACGCTCACGGGTCTTCCGAAGGAAACCAACTATCTGATTGTTGGCGGAAGCGATAACAGAGCGATCACGTTTGGAGGTGTCAGAATCCTTGTTTGATAAGTTCATCATCGGGTCTGCCGCCGACAGCCTGAAAATATCAGACCCACTCAGCGCGTACAGCCGCGTCACGTTGAAGGTTGCCGACGGCGTGGAGTACACGGCGGGTACAGACGGCGGCAAGGAACTGATCTCCGAAAACCCTTTCGGAACTCAGAAAATGGCAAACGATATGTTGGCCAGAATCAACGGCTATTCCTACCAGACGTATACGGCTACAGGCGCAATCTTAGACCCGGCGGCGGAGATTGGAGACGCGGTTCAGGTTAAAGGAACCTATGGCGGCATTTACAGCGTGTCAAAGTCCTACGGGAAAATGATACGCGCGGATGTTTCCGCCCCCGGCTCTGAGGAAATCGACGAATCCGCTCCCTATAAATCCCACGAAACACGTAAAGTAGAACGTCAGTTTATAGAAACCAGGGCGCAACTGAAAATTCAGGCCGACCAGATTTCCGCCGAAGTCTCTGCCCGTATCGAGCAGGGGAACGAGCTCACCTCGCGGCTGGACATTCAGAGCGACCAGATTTCCGCGCGGGTTACCAAAACCGGCGGTGATAGTTCGTCCTTCGGCTGGGAGCTGCTTGACGATTCCTGGACGGTCAAGGCCAACAATACCACGGTGTTCCGAATCACCAAATCCGGCGCAGAAGTCCGTGGAAAGTTCATCGCCTTAAGCGGCAAAATCGGCGGTCTTGATATCCAATCCGACTACCTAAGCTATAACAATCAGGTCTGGAACGGCACCAACAGCCGGGGTATTTACATTGGTGTCAACGGCATTCAGTGCGGCTCTGAGGCTAACGGCGTGCAAATTACGCCGACCGGCAATCTGTATGCGGAGAATGGCTATTTCCGGGGAAGCGTCAGCGCCGGAAGAATTGACTATGGTGGTGACGACGGGTACCTTGACGGGTCAGGCCTTGCCAGTCACAGTGTCTACGGCTCGGAAATCGGCTACAACACCATATCCACGGCCTATACCAGCGGAGGTATCAATACCTCGCTTGGGTATGCGGATTTTGCAAATGGTGTGTTCAATGGGTGGAATACCGCAAGCTACGTTGATACCTCCGTACTATTCGCGTCGAGCTTCTATTTCAAAGACAAAGAGGTGGCTTGGCGAACAATCAAGGACGGAAACGGATTATCACAAACTGTATTAGTGAGGGCTTAAGTATGGAAAAACTGAAAACCGCAACAGGCAAAGAATTCGACTGCGACTACTTCAACCCATTCCCCCAGGCGGGGCAGATAAACATCCGTATTCTCGGGGAATCCCTGGCGACGATTGCCACGGTATTTGCAAATCCCGCTGAGACGGTGCAAATGTGGTGGGAAGGGCAGTACGCCGCCCAATATACGAAGATAATCGCTATCGTACCGGAAACCGGCGCGGTGCGTGTGGTGCTGGGAAAGGAGTAAAAATGAACCCTGTAATGAAACTTAGGGCAGTCCTGAATACACTTGAGGGCGTTCAGGTTGCAGGACGGGAAAACTTGGACAGGATGCTGGGCAGTATGCAGGCCATTGAAGAAGTGGTGCAGGCGCTGTCTGCGCCTCCTGCGCCCGAAAAAGAGACTGACGTTGAGGAGGGATGACTTATCGCAGATAAAGCAATATCCGAGCTGATTGCAGCGGAACAGATAAAAGCCGCTGACCTTTTCGTCCTGGAACAGGACAGCGCGGCAAAGAAGCTGACGGGACAAATTCTTCTGAACTGGCTGACCGCCGCCGCTGACGGCCATGGCGGTATCAGCAGCGTCGTGTTGAAGTCCGTCAGCGGCCTGACAAAAACATACCGCATTACGCTAGCCGACGAGACAACCTTTGACTTTCCTGTGTCTGATGGGAGAGGCATTACCGGAATCGACCTCGCCTCCACCTCCGGGCTGGTGAAGACGTACCGCATCTCCTATAACGATAACACCACCAGCACATTTACAGTTACGAATGGTGCGAAGGGTGACAAAGGCGACACTCCCACCGTGTGGATTCGGTATGCGTCCCAGGAGCCTACGGCAGCATCTCATAACTTTGGCGTTCTTCCGGACGACTGGATGGGTATTTGCAGTAACTATGACGCAGCTGCCCCCACAGACTGGACGCAGTATCAGTGGTACAAGATCAAGGGTGAAAAGGGCGATACCGGGAACCCGGCGACGCTTGCCACCAGCATCATTGGCTATCAGGTAAGTGATTCCGGTACGGTTATGCCCTCCGGCGACTGGCTGTACGATGTTCCGACGGTGGCACAGGGCAAGTATCTGTGGACACGGATAATGATCGGCTTCAATACCGGAAATCCGTTTGCGTTCTACTCCGTCTCCCGCATGGGCATTGACGGAACAGGTGCGGTATCCACCGTTTGCGGTGTAGCCCCAAATTCCACCGGTAACGTCGATTTATCCGCTTCCGATGTTGGCGCATTGGCGTCATCGGGTGGAGAAGTGACCGGGGGCATCGTCGTGAACGGAACCATAGACATGCGCGTACATCGGATTACGAGCCTGGCCGACCCGGTATCAGTCGATGACGCAGTCCATAAAGACTACGTTGATTCGGCGATTGCCGGTGTCAAGACGGTTTCCGTCTCCGCAACACTGACCGTTGCCGGGTGGACTGGCAGCGCGCCGTATGCCCAGTCTGTGACCATCGAAGGCATGACGGACGCAAAGAAAGCTATGGCCTATCCGATATATGGGAGTGACACGCCTGCCAATGTCGCGCTGAAAGAGGCCTGCGGTATGGTGAGCTTCGCTTCCCGGTCGGGCAGTACGCTGACGTTCACCTGCCTTGAGGACAAGCCCACGGTGAATATTCCTATCACGGTGGAGGTGTACGTATGAGCATTGCAGTGCCTTTATATGGATTTGGTGCCAGCGGCGGCGGCACAGGCGGCACCCTTACCGTCACAGCCCCGGCAAACGTCACGGTGACTGTTTCCAAGGATGGCAAAACAAAGACCAAGAACTCCGGTACGAGCGGTGTAGTGGTGTTCAAGGGGCTTGCAAGCGGGACATGGACTGTTACCATCACCGGCGATGGCAAGACTGCTCAAAAGAATGTTGTGATTACGACTGACTACAGCACGGCAATCTCGTTCAACACCATCCCCGAATTTACTTACACTGGCGATTACGAAATCGTCAATGATTCCGACGAGCCTATCACAGTATCTCAGGACAACTGGAAAATCCGCTTCCTCACCTCCGGTACACTGACGTTTACCAACCTCAACGGCGCAGAGGACGGTATCGACGTCTTCCTCGTTGGAGGGGGCGCAAGCGGTGGAGGACGTGGCGGCGGCGGTGGTGGGTATACAAAAACGCAAAAATCCGTTTCCGTGAAGGTAGGTATAGAATACCAAATCATAGTTGGTGCGGGCGGTGTTGGCCCTACTACAAGTAATAAAGTTCCACCAAACGCCGGTGGCACAACGTCTGCATTTGGCTTGACCGCCAATGGCGGTGACACTAGCACAACCGGTGACTACCCTAGTTCTGGCGGATCTGGTGGCGGCTCAGGGGTAGTTGGAGGTGCTGGTTATTCTGGCGGTTCTGACGGATCTTCCGGCGGCGGTGATCTTGGTGGTAGCGGCCAGGGAACAACAACAAGAGAATTTGAGGAAGCCAATGGCACACTTTACGCTGGCGGTGGCGGAGGCGGGGCTGTGACGACTAATGAAACATCGTCTGGCGGTGCTGGCGGCGGTGGTGATGGTGGTGGTAATGGTGCAAACCCAAAACCAAAAAACGGTGACGCAAACACGGGCGGCGGCGGTGGTGGACTTGGTAACTTATATTCTGCTGCAACATACGCTTCTGGCGGCTCCGGCATCGTCATCATCCGCAATGCAAGGGGGGCTGCATAATGGCAAAATCAATGGCACTCATCGAAAACGGCACCGTGACCAACATGCTGTGGTGCTCCGATTCTGAACCTGAAACAGATATTCTTATCAACCCCGCAGACCGCCCTGTGGCTATCGGCGATACCTACAGCAATGGAAAATTCTATAGAGACGGGGTTGAAATCCTCACCCCGCTGGAGGAAGCACTGAAAAAGAATGCCGAATATGAATCTGCGCTGACTGAAATTGAAACCGCTTTGGGGGTGAATAATACGTGACCATTGAAGAACGCAAAAATGCTATCCTTGCGAAAATCGAGGAGATGAAAGCCAGCGGTGGCGAGGAACAGTTGAAAGAGCTGGATGAAGCCTACAAGAAGGGGGTTGACAGTCTGTGACACAAGAGGAAAGAAAAAGCATCATGTATGCCCAGGGGCGGGCGACCGCGCTTGCCTTGCAGGAGAAAGCCCCGGACATGACAGGCACCGAACTGAACGCGGCGGATGGCGACATTCCCAGTTTCAAGGCCGCTGTCGCAAACAAAAATATGTTGGAGCGCAAGGCCGGGTTTGTGTGCCAGTCGTCTGCTGGCCGTGTGGTGCGACTGGTGCAGCCCTATGACAGCACTATCTACACCCAGGAGCCGGAAGAACTCCCCGCACAGTGGGGATTTGCTTGGAGCACCGACCCTGCAAAGGCGTTGCCGTTTGTTGCCATATCTACCAGTCCATATAATAAGGGCGACTGCTGCACGGAGGGCAGTAAAGTGTACCGCTCCACGTTGGACAACAATGTATGGTCGCCGTCCGCATACCCTCAGGGCTTGGAAGAGGTGAACGTATGACGGTAAAGCAAATCCAATGCCTCCTGACCTATCTGGGCTATTCTCCCGGCACGATTGACGGCATTGAGGGCAGGAATACCCAAGGGGC
>OKXB01002873.1_pt1 | contig 12712 bp, 9 predicted proteins | sample 1601731 | NCBI WGS metagenome assembly OKXB01 (sample SAMN04414077, study PRJEB24778) | human gut metagenome | material: faecal | host: Homo sapiens | reverse complement strand
CGATAACTGCGGCGGCGCTTCTTGGTTCGTTCTTCTCGCTGCTGAGAAGAATGAATAAATAAAAGATCTTTCAACCCCTCTCCTCTGGAACTTCGTTCCTTCGGTCTCTCCCCTATACCGCTACGCGACACAGGGGAGAAAGTTGGATAATTCCCGCTCGCCACATAAAAATACTAGACTATAAAAGAAAAAGAATCTCCCTTCCTCCTATATTCTGAAAAAAAATAGGAAAGTCAACTCTTAAAATAAGGATTCACGTTCCACTATCGAAAGGATATTTTAAAACTCCTCCCCAGCCGTCTCCCGCAGTATTACGGGGTGTCACGTATAAAATCGGAGCAAAAGCGAAAGGGGAATACATCTCACCCTCCTCCTCTGCCGTGCCCCGCAGCATTACGGGGTGTTTTGCAACGCAAAATATAGGGGAGGTGTCCGCAAGGACGGAGGGGTTAAACCAGACAATCAAAAGAATTCTGAGTATTCTTTTTTAACCCCTACAATAAAAATGACCTTGTAATATTCCTCAACCCCTCTCCTCTGGAACTTCCGTTCCTTCGGTATCTCCCCTATACCGCTACGCGACACAGGGGAGAAGGTTAAATACTTCTTATCTCACCGACAAAAATCACATAATAAAAGAATACCTCAAAGCTCCTCCCTCTGCCATGCTCCGTAACATTACAGGGTGTCACGTATAAAATCGAAGCAGAAGCGAAAGGGAAATACATCTCACCCTCCTCCCCTGCCGTGTCCCGTAGCATTACGGGGTGTTTTGCGCAGCAAAATATAGGGGGAGTGCCCGAAAGGCGAGGGGGTTAGAATACAAGCAAGAACACAAACCCCAATTCCGCCTTTATCGGGCAACGAGCCAAAAGGCCCGATAACTGTGGCGGCGCTTCTGGGTTCGTTCTTCTCGCTGCTGAGAAGAATGAACAAATAAACGATCTTTCAACCCCTCTCCTCTGGAACTTCGTTCCTTCGGTCTCTCCCCTATACTGCTTACGCAGCACAGAGGAGAAGGTTAAATACTTCTTATCTCTCCGACAAAAATCACATAATAAAAGAATACCTCAAAGCTCCTCCCTCTGCCATGCTCCGTAACATTACAGGGTGTCACGTATAAAATCGAAGCAGAAGCGAAAGGGAAATACATCTCACCCTCCTCCCCTGCCGTGTCCCGTAGCATTACGGGGTGTTTTGCGCAGCAAAATATAGGGGAGGTGGCCGAAGGACGGAGGGGTTAGAAAAGAATAAAAAAAGAGTCGATGTCTAAAAGAGGAATAAGTAAATAAGGATAAATTTATGTTGCATCTTTATAATATCTATCAATCTGAATACAAGATAGATAAAAATTATTTATTACAAAATCGATAAATAATTAAGAAATCACTATAAACTAATTAAAAATATGCTTATATTTGTGTTGATACCGTAAATGGACTCGCGGTGGTATCGAACAGATATACCACGAGAGGAGGTTTTATATAGCCTCCGGTCCATGATGATGCAAATAGCGATTTGCATTAGGAGTCCATTTACAGTATCAATTACTCACTCATCAGGGTCGGAGGCTTTTTTATATAAAAAGCGATGACAAAATATTCTTTCTTACGGCTTAGATTATTAAGAACAATCCGGGAGTGGATTTGTTCAGCGAACATGATTGATATAGAACATTTTACAAAAATATTCTATTCACTCGGCGAAATCGATCGGTCTATTGTTAAAAAATACATACACGGAGATTCTATAAGAAACATCTCCCGATGTCTCGGCTATTCAGAGTCCTTTATTTACGAAAGGATATACAAATTTCACAAGAAAATACGAAAAGTTTCTCGTCACGAGAAGGCACAAGATTTCGACTAAATCCAGCTTCCGCAGATTTACTCTACAACGACAGACTCGGTACTGACAATAACAAAGCAGCCGATCTCTAAAAGACCGGCTGCTCAATAACTCTATCCTTAAAAGGATCAACGAATACTTTTCATTTTAAGATTTTGTCTGATAAGGGACTGCATATGAAGTTTTTCTGTTGCAGACAACGGTTTCATTTCCGACAATTTCATCTCGTTTTTCAACAACTTTATCGACGACGGGATATTAGTATTTGCGGCTGCGGCTTGAACAGATCCTTTAAAGAAGAGAGATGCATTCCACAAATCATACCACCCTAAGCTAAAATTGCTGTCACTGGGGTCGGCATCGGCATTAAAGCAATAAAGTCCACACCAACGATCTTGCGCATATACAACCTCGCCGCCTTGTGCATTTTCAGCGAAGTTTACATATTCAAAATTATCGGTTTCACTCTCTGGAAGTCCTGCGAAAGTGAAAATAGCGTTAACCATTCCGACATTAGTTTCTACCTGCATAACTCCCATAATTTGTAAATCAGCAATTCTAAAACCATTATCGGTCACTTCGGCTTCCAGTTGATTGGGATACCCATCCTTAAAATAGAAATGGTCTATTACAAGAGTATCAGGATTATTTGCATGTTTTAATGAAAACTCAGTATCGAATCCCATAGGTGTACTTCCGGGTTGTTGTGCTTGAAGATCATATTGATAAAACAAGAATCCGAATGTACCTGTAAAATCACTTTCTTGTGCAGCGGTATACTCCCAATAAGGAGCTGCAACGGTTTGAGTTTCTTCATCGACGCCACCAACCAATGCAGCAGACACATTTCCGCCGGCATCAGCGAAAGCACCCTCGGCAAAATCGAGGAATACATACGATACGGCTTCGTTCTCGTCGAACACTACACTTTCGGGCAAAGTAATCGTAACAGACTCATTATTGATAACGACACTCTCGATCGTACCGTTGGCATAAGAGGTAAGGTTACCCTTCGTCACATCGTAGGTGATAGCACCGCTTCCTCGAACAACGGTCTCGTTGAAAGTCAAAACGACACTGCGTCCGCCGTTCGTAGCTTTATATTTATTACCGTCGGGAACGTTCACCAAATAAGGAGCCTCTTCGTCGGGCAATTCGACAGATGCCGAAGCCACAGCCCCGCAAACGCCTTTTTCATTGGATGCCACGGCATATACATAGTACGTAGCCCCTAAATTCTGGTTAGAAAGCGTACCGCTCACGCTGGGTTTTTCGGCAGCTTTCACCAATGTAGAACCTTCGTATTTCGCTTGCAACAACTGGTCGGGATCGACAGTCATCGCCTCGTCGGTCACAATATAAGAATAATATACGGTTCCCTCTGCCGGAGTAATGGTTACCTTGAAAGCATCCACGGCTGTTTTCTCAGCCGTCACCGTTACGGCAGGACCTTCGCCCATATCCACCGGCGTAAAGTCTTCGAATTCGGTGCAACCTGCCCCCATGAGGCAGATTGCAGAGAATAATCCTATAATATATTTTTTCATTGCTCTATAATTTTATTATTCTTCAACTTTTTTCAGAGTGACGGTTTGTGCACCGCTTGCAGCATAGCCCGGTTGTTCCACAATCGTCGCGATCACATAGGTATTTATGGAAATGGTTCCATTAGAAACCTGAGCCGTTGCCGAGCTTGCGCCATTGAAATCGAGACTCAAAGTATAAGAACCAGCAGTACCCAAATCCTGACCGGCGTTAATCGTTATCGACCTGAAATCGGCACTTACCGTACCCATTACCGATTTATAAGTCGCGCCACTCGCCGACGGAACGATCTGCGTAAACCAAACTCGATCTACATAGTCTGCGTCTTTCACGACTTCGCAAGTCCAATTTTGCATTTGAGACGTACCGAACGGATCCAGACCCGATGCATTATATTTACCCAAGATTCCGGCAGCGGCCAGCGGGTGGTCGTCATCGCTGATGGTGACGGTAGTCGTGTAGTTCGCACCTAAATTACAGCCTTCGGGAGCAGAAAGTTTGATATCGAAACACACATCGCCATTATAATCGTCGTTATCGATAGGTTCGATCGATATGTAAGCGACCATCTCGCCGTCAGCGGTAAACGACAAAGTATTCGACGTATTTTTCAAACGGTAATTCACACCCTCTTTCGCAGCGTTTTTACCGGCATAGGCAGTCGTATCGATTTCAAAACCCACCGACACATCGAGCCCTTTGGAAGCCACCAATGAAATGGGGATTTTAACCTCTCTAGCTGCATTCTCGGCTATGGAAGTGGTCTTGCTGTCAAAAGCCACGAATGCATCTTTGTCGCTGAACATAGGAGTATCCACCGATTGGCACGAAGCTAACACCCCTCCTACAACAGCCGCATATATAAATTTACTTATTTTCATAATTGTCTTCTATTAAAATTTATTTGCTTTGATAACCGGGATTCTGATCCATGTTTTTGTTATTCAAAATATCGTTCTCGGGAATTGGCAATGCCCAACGATAGCTCGGGAAATCGATATTTTTCGTGAGCGGATCCAAGTCGTAATCGGTCCGAACCAACGACTTCTGCAATCGTTTCATATCGAAGAATATATGGCCCTCGAACAAGAACTCCTTGCGGCTTTCCTCGAACAGGTTATCGAGCGTCACCGTGGCGTAAGCCTCGGCATTACGGTTCGTGGCTACGCGGTTCAAATCGTCGATAGCGGTTACGCCCGATACCGTGGCTCCACGGTAAATAGCCTCCGAACGTATCAGATACATTTCCGAGATACGCAATACCGGCACGTTATTGTAGGCCAACAGTCCGTTTTTACCGGGGAACTTGGTCGACCAGCGATAACCCGGATACTTACTGTTGGTTTTCGTCAATCCGGTCAGGCGCACATCGGTTGCGTCATACAAATCGATAAGGTCGTTCGATACTCGAACGTCGCCGTAACCGGCTCCACCTGCAACTTCGGGTGCTGTCAAGTAGTCTCCGAGGTCACTGCGGCTGCCGTCGCTTTGGGATACATAAACTTCAAATATGATTTCGCTGCCCGATTGGGGGGCTACGTCTACCGAGCCGTCCCACATCGATACGAAGCGGTCGCCCGAAAGCAGACGAAAACGCCCGTTCTTGATCACTTTCGTCGCATAATCGGCGGCCAACTGCCAATCTTCGTGGTGCAGATACACCCGTGCCATCAAGGCTTGGATAACCGGTTTCGTCACCGTGGCCACGACATCTTTCACCCCGGCGCGCACATAGCTGTCGCTCATCAGGCGTTCGGCTTCCACCAAGTCGGGTATAATGAGGTTTTCATACACTTCCGCTACCGTGTTACGGGAGGGACGGGCCGAGAGGTCGTCCTTCAACACGATGGGCACACCCATCGCTTCTACTCCGGTAATACCGTTTGCCTTGATATAACCGTAGGGTTGGGCGTAAACTCGTACCAAATCGAAGTAAGCCAAAGCACGCAAGAACAAATTCTCGGCTTTGATGTTGTTGATTTGCTCGTCGCTTACCCCGTCGCGCGAGAATTTTCCTTCGTTAATCGCCGTGAGTGCTTTATTACAGCCCAGTATCGCGCTATATGCGCTCGACCAAAGGCCCATCGTGCTGGTCGAAGTATAGTTCCATGCCGGTTCCATACGCATACGTCCTGTATTGACCGGGCCTACCATACCGTTGCCGCACATCACATCGAATGTCAACGGGAACGATGCCCCATACCACGAGATGACTGCCCGATAGTTACCCGCCGTCGCTCCGTCGATCCCTTCAAAGGTCGACAGAGCCAATTCGTCTGACTGATCCATAGGCGGCTCCTTCGTCAGGAAGTCCTCGCAGGAAGAAAGAGCCAACGCTAAAACTGCTATCGATAAAATTATTTTTTTCATTGTAACAATTCTTTTTTAATTGATTAGAAAGTAATATCCACACCCACGATCATCGAACGGGTCATCGGGTAACTGATGATGGTAGCACCCGAGGTTCCGTGTTCGGGATCCCAGTAGTTCATGTTGTGGAACGTATAGAGGTTCAATGCGCTGGCATAGATGCGAACACCGCTCATCAATGCCTTTTTGGTCCATTTCGAAGGCAAGCTGTATGCCAGCGTAATATCCTTGATACGCAAGTAGCTGCCATCTTCGAGATAACGGGTAGAAATAGCAGAGCTGTTGCTCGAATTGTTGTAAACCGGTTTCGGCAATACATTGGTGTCGCCCGGTTTCTTCCAATAATTCATGGCGCCTTTCCAAATGTTCGAATCGCCGTAAGAGCCGTCTGCTTCGAACAACGAACGGTCTTGGTTCAACACCTTGTTACCATAGCGGGCTTCGAGCTGAATGCCCAGCGATATGCCTCTCCAAGAAAGCTCGGTATTGAAACCGCCCGTCCACAGAGGTTCGGGAGAACCGGCATTGATACGACGAGCCTCTCCGTAATTCTCGGTCAACAGCCCCTCTTCGTTACGCCACAACGCGTTACCGTTCTGAGGATTCACCCCCGCATAGTCATACAACCAATAGGTATAAAGCTGTTCGCCCTTGACATAACGCAAAGTCGTTCCTATAAAATCCTGACCCGGAGCAAGTTCGAGCACTTTCGAACGGTTGGCCGCAAAGTTCACGCCGGCCGTCCATTTGAAGTCGTTGGTATTGAAAATCTCGGCATCCAACTGAACCTCCACACCGCTGTTGCGAATCTTACCCACGTTCTGGGCCTGCGAAGCAAAACCGGTCGTATAGGGCAGAGGAGACGCGATCAACATATCTTCGGTACGACGGGTGTACCAGTCGATAGAACCGTTCAAACGGTCGAACAGACGGAAGTCGATACCGATATTGTGAGTTTTGTTGGTCTCCCAAGTCAATTTGCGGTTCTGCAACTGAGAAGGCAACTGACCGGTAATACCGTTGTACACGATGTCGGAGTACAAACCGTAGTGTGCATAGGCTGCAATATTGTCGTTACCGTTCACACCATAGCTGTAACGCAATTTCAATTGATTAAGTACCGATTTGATATCCTGCATGAAATCTTCGTTGTGAATATTCCACGAAGCGCTGGCAGCCCAGAAAGTACCCCAACGTCTGTCGGGACCGAACTTGGAGCTACCGTCCGTACGAATAGAACCTTTTACATAATAACGGCCTTTGTAATTGTATTCGGCTACACCGAAGAAAGAAACCATCGCCATTTCGGTAAGACCGTCACCCACTCGTTGGTCTTCTACCGAAACACCCACAGAGTGGTAAGGACGTTGTTGATTCACATGATAAGATATACCTTGCAAGAAAGAAGATTCATACGTATTGGCTTCCTGACCGATCAACACATTCAACGAATGGTCGTCGTTGAACAGGTCGTCATAAGCGATCGTATTCGAAGTAGTCAATATGCGATATTGGCTCTCGGCCGTGTTCAAAGAAGCACCATAAGAAGCCGTGTTCACGAAAGCCGGACTGTAAGCGCGGCTGGTAGTCGTGGCATACTCGATAGAGTTGTTGGTACGGAACGTCAGTTGTTTGATCGGTTTCCATTCCAAATAAACGGTTCCGTTGAATTTATACTGCTTGTCGTATTTGTCTTGTTCGCGAATAGCGGCGATCGGGTTCACGTTGAACACGAAAGGCAAATCGAAGTTGTAGCTTCCGTCCTCGTTGTAAGCATTCATGGTCGGCGCCAAAGCCATACCCGAATAGAAGGGGTTCGTAGGAGCCAAACCGCTATCGCCCAACAAACTATTTTGCACATCGGAAACCTTCATATAACCGCCATGCAGACGAGTTCCCATTTTCAACCATTTGTTCAACTCGGTATCGAGGTTCGCGCGAATCTGCATCTTCTCGAAACCTACGGTCGGCACGATACCGTTCGTTTTATTATAAGACAATGAAGTATAGTAAGTAGTCTTGCCCGCACCGCCCGAAGCGATCAGCTCATACTCTTGCAAGCTGCCGTTACGCGTCAACTCTTTCATCCAGTTGGTCGCGCGTCTGCCGGCCATAGCCTGCGGAAAATAATACTCCGACGAGGGATCATCGGGATTATACCCGGCATTGATACGGGCATCGCGTTGATATTGCACATACTCTTCGAGGTTGGCCATGCCGAAGTCATTGTCATTGGCAAGCGTGGACACACCGTAGCGGGCACGGGCGGTAATCTTGGATTTCCCGGCTTCTCCCGACTTGGTGGTAATCAAAATCACACCGTTGGCAGCACGAGAACCATAGATAGAAGCGGCTGCGGCATCCTTCAACACCGTCACCGAAGCGATATCGCTGGCGTTGATCAAGGCAATAGCGTTCATACTGTTGGAAAGTCCGCCTACATCACCGCTTTCCACGGGAATACCGTCGACCACATACAAAGGGTTGTTACCGGCGCCGATAGAACTGGTTCCGCGCACCCGAATCGTAGCCACAGATCCCGGTTGCCCGTTGCTCGACGAAACCGACACACCGGCCATTTTACCGGAAAGCATCTTGTCCACCGAAGTCTCTGGGATAGAAGCCAAGTCGTCGCCATCGACCGTCGCGATAGAACCGGTTTTGGCCTCCTTCCGTATCGTCTGGTAACCTACCACCACGACATCGTCGAGAGTATGATCGGCAGAATTCAATTTAACGACCATACCATTACGCGCAAAAACCTCTTGTTTTTCCATACCGATGTAGGAAATAACCAAAGTTCTCGATGCCCCGGCAGGGATCTTGATTGTAAACTTACCGTCCGTATCGGTAATAGTAGAAGCATTCGCGCCCTTCACCAAGATAGACGCACCGATAACCGGCTCGTCATTCTCTGCCGACAACACCGTACCGGAGATACTCGTTTGAGCCACCGCTAACGAAATGCCAGCCAACAGAGCGCACAATAACAATGTTAATTTTCTCATACGACTGAAATTAAATTTAAATAAACGATTATTCCTTCTTCTTTTTTCACATTACACACTCTCGACAATCTTTGTCAAGTTTTTTTCATTACACACTACTAACACTAAAACTTTTCTTTCCTTTTTTAACCTTATTATATATATAAAACTTAATAAAAATAGCGAATCTCTATGCTCAAATCAACTTCTCATAGAAGTATTCAGCATGCAAAGATAACAAAAAAACATCAATATAAAAATCAAATTGAAAGAAAACATACCTTTCGGGCTTTCTTTTTGATAAAGCCCATTCTCTTTTTTCGGAGATTCATAAATATACATTTTTCACAACAAGACTAACTTATTAAGAAACAATATAATAGATAATTCTTAATTTAATTATAAAATAATATGAGAAACAAGGAATATTCTATGTTAATAAAATATAAAACAGAACCTACTATAATCGTATTATCGCCAAATAGCGCTAATCTTATCAAAATTTTAACTCAATTCGTTTATTCAATTAACATTCGATACTTCTCCCCTCCTCCTCTGCCGTGCCCCGTAACATTACAGGGTATCACAAACAGCATGGGAGAAAGACTGCTTTTCAATCCTCTCCCCCTGTGTTTCCGTAGGGAATATAGGGGGAGTGCCCATAGGGCGAGGGGGTTGAAAAAACGGAGGGGGTTGAAAAAACATCGGCAGCAACAAAATCAAATCTCACACTCTCCCCTTGCCGTGCCCCGTAGCATTACGGGGTGTTTTGCACAGCAAAATATAGGGGAGGTGACCGAAGGACGGAGGGGTTAATAAAACAGAGGGGGTTAGAATACAAGCAAAAGCAACAATCCCCGATTCCGCCTTTATCGGGCGGCGAAGCCGCAAGGGAGACGAGACGGAGGGAAAAGGGCGAGGAATGTTTGAGCGGAGCGAGTTCCGCAGACCCCGACGGCGACCGTAGCGACAAGCCAAAAGCCCGATAACTGCGGCGGCGCTTCTTGGTTCGTTCTTCTCGCTGCTGAGAAGAATGAACAAATAACGTAAATTAGTGTAACAAGGACTTTCTTTGACAGGGAAAGAAAGTCCTTTGTATCCCCCCTACCCAGCCTCACGAGCAGAAAAAAACAGCCCCATTCCGAAAACACAAGCGTATAAAAAGGGAGTTGAAAAATAAAAGAAAATAGACAAAATCGCCCCATTAGTATAAATCTGAGAAAAAAAAGAACCGTTCATGCATGCATACACATTCTCTTTTGTACTTTTGTCTAAAATTTTAAGCTGTGAATCTTATCATCGATCAAGGAAACTCGATAACCAAAATGGCACTCTTTCGGGCAGGACGATTGCAAAATGTCTATTTCTACCCGAAATGGGACTCAACGACCGTTATTGACTTCTTGGATGCTCACGAAGTCGATGCCGCCATATTCTCGACAGTCACCGAGTACGATCCCCAAGCCATAGCGATACTGCGACAGCGACTACCCTATTTTTTAAAATTCGACCATTCATCGGAACTCCCCATTAAAATAGGATATGCCACCCCCGAAACATTAGGTCTGGACAGAATCGCCGCAGTAGTGGGAGCCGTCATGCAATGCCCCGACAAAGCAGTGCTCATCGTCGATGCAGGCACATGCGTCACCTACGATCTACTCACCGCCGACGGCACGTTTGCCGGCGGAAACATAGCACCGGGCATCCGATTGAGATTACGGGCCATGCACGAACACACGGGAAAACTCCCCCTCATCGACGATGCAGGAGAGACACCCGAAATAGGATTCAGCACCGAAACCGCCATGCGGGCAGGAGCTGTGCTCGGTGTCGCTTATGAAATAGAAGGATATATAGCCCGGTTAAACAAGGTTTATCCCGACCTTTTCGTTTTTTTAACAGGGGGAGATGCCTTAAAATTGGCTGCAAAAATAAAAAGTCGCATCTTTGTGGACGAAAACTTGGTACTAACCGGCTTAAACAGAATCTTACAAGAAAATGCTAAAATATAAAATTCTCTTTATCTGCTTGTCGATAGGGCTCGTCGCCTTTGCCCAAAACGGGACAAGCTCGCCCTATTCCAGATTCGGATATGGTATTTTGGGTGACAACGCCATAGGCGCTCAACGAGCTATGGGTGGCGTAGGATATGCCTTGCACAACAATCGGCAAATCAATGTGATGAACCCGGCTTCCTATGCAAGCATGGATTCGCTCACTTTTCTTTTCGATATAGGACTCACCTATCAAAATACAATCACCAGAGAAGGCTCGCTAAAAGAAAACAGCCAAAGCGGGTCGCTCGACTACATCGTCATGCAGTTTCCATTGGGACGGTACATGGCCGGTAGCGTGGGACTCCTGCCCTATTCCAATGTAGGCTACTCTTTCATAAACAGCATAGACAACGGCTCGGATAGCCGGTCGGGCGATGGCAACATCTCACAAGCCTATGTGGGAGTAAGCGGTAGACCCTTCAAAGGATTCTCGATAGGAGCCAACATCAGCTACCTCTTCGGGAACCTCACCAATACCAGCACCGGAATACCGAATGACGGCAGCAGCGGCATGTTCGAAACCATGCTCAAAGTACGCGACTACCATTTATCGTTCGGAGCCCAATACGCCATAGAATGGAACAAAAAGCATACCATCACGCTCGGTGCGGTTTACTCCCCCGGGAAAGCCCTATTGGGCCGAGCATACACCAGTACCTACGATGTAAGCTCCAACACGACGATCGATGCCGATACCCTGAAAATGAAAAACAATTATTCATTGGCCTCGACATACGGTGGTGGTATCAGTTATAACTACGATAAACGCCTTACCATAGCGGCCGACGTAACCTACCAGAATTGGGCGGACGCCAAATTTACGAATCTCCTCGCCGGACAATCACAACCTTCCAAAGGACAATTCAATAACCGATTAAAAATAGCGTTGGGAGCCGAATTCCGTCCGAAAAACATGGGAGGAAACTATTTCGAACACGTCAACTACCGGGCAGGTATCTTCTACAATCGCTCTTATCTGAAAATAAACGGGAACGATATGGACGAAATCGGAGCCACTTGCGGTTTCGGTTTTCCCCTTGCCACAGACAAATCGGTAGTCAACGTATCGTTCGAGTACATCAATCGCCAATGCACCCCCGTTAAACTCATTACCGAAGACCATTTCAGAATATCGGTAAGCCTCACTTTTAACGAAATGTGGTTCTGGCAACGCAAGTTCGAATAAAATTCTATTACCCATAAAAACGACGAAGCGATTGCGTCAAAACGAAGAAGCTGTTTTAAATTTATTCCGAGACAGATTGAGACCTATGTTGAAGCAGATTGGAGTCCGAGATATGCAGTTAATAGCGGGCTATTGACAAAAATCAAGGGATTCTAGATGCCAGACAGGGGCTCAATAGGGCCGGAACATACCTGCTTGCAATGATAACATTATTTCTCAATAAATTTAAAACAGCTTCTAAATGACCGTTCTGAAAAGTCACAGATCGTAACCGCTAAACCTCAAAGAGCCGTATCAAAACTCTTATAGAGTAATGATACGGCTCTTCCTTCGTAAAATTGTTTTCACCTCCTTCTCACCTTTTTAGGCTGCCCGAATTTTCATCTAATCTCTCCCCTGCTCATCTGGACTACCCCAAAAACTGAAATACAAAAAACTATTATCCTCCTCCCCTGTGTTTCCGTAGGGAAATATAGGGGAGGTGTCCGAAGGACGGAGGGGTTAAAAAAAACAGCGACAGTAACAATCCCCGATTCCGCCTTTATCGGGCGGCGAAGACGCAAGGGAGACGGAGGGAAAAGGGCGAGGACTGTTTGAGCGGAGCGAGTTCCGCAGCCCCCGTCGGCGAGCGAAGCGGGAGGCAGGAATACCCGATAACCAGCGGGCGACCTTTCTTGGTTACTTCTTTGCGGCGGGAAAGAAGTTACAGAACGCTG
>OKXB01002862.1_pt1 | contig 12758 bp, 7 predicted proteins | sample 1601731 | NCBI WGS metagenome assembly OKXB01 (sample SAMN04414077, study PRJEB24778) | human gut metagenome | material: faecal | host: Homo sapiens | reverse complement strand
GGCATCAACATAAGTCATCTCTCCTTTTCTATACCGTCCATCTGTATATGATGGACTCTCAGTTATGCATCTTTACCTTGTTTCTTTGGAACTTAGGTTATCAGGAATCTCATAGAACTTATTTCTTTGTTCTCTTTTTGTTCCCCTTCCTTTGTTCTAGCTGTAATATAACACTTATTATTAGCACTGTCAAGAGGTGAGTGCTAATTTTTTTGTGAAGAATTTGTGAACCTGTGAATTTGTGAAATCTTCATTGTACACTTTTCCAATTTGTGTTACACTCCCATTCCAAGCTAATACAACGCCCCATGGAGGATCAGTCCACGGGGCATTCTGAAATGTTTGATGTTAACGCTATCATTTTCCCTTGAGATATCGTTTTAATAAGAACGTACAGAAATATGGAAATGTATAAATCCCGTCTTCTATTCCAATATTACTGTCTGCAAGTTTTATTCCCCAATGAATATCTCCATAAGAATCACCGGATATCAATTGCCTCAATGACTTAGACCGGTTCCTGTTCGCCTTCACTTCTACCGGAACCAACTCATCCTTTGTTCTTACAAAAAAATCTTCTTCCAAGGTAGCATTTTCTTTTTTATAGTAATATAGTCCAAGCCCCTGTTTCACAAACGCCTCTGCTACAAAATTTTCATATAAAGCACCTTTGTATACTCCAAGATTTTTATTCGCCCGAAGGTCTTCTTGTGCTTCCTCATCTAATGAAGCAATCAACAATCCTGTATCTGGATAATAGATTTTGAATTTTGAGTCATCATAGTTTCCCTTTAATGGAAGCTCCGGATACTGTAGACAATAACATACAGAAATCACACCTGCATCTTCGAGCCAGGTTATACATCCCATATATTCTCGACTTCTGGCTTTTTTGTCTATTTTACTTAATTGAAATTTTTTATTTTCTTTTGCAAGCTGTACAGGTACGTTCCGATAGACACTTACAATTTTAGTCTGATCCAGACCTTCAGCGTATTTTCTGATATCCTCTTCATAATCCATCTGGATCTGTCTCTGGATTTCCAGAGTATCTGTAAAAAGATTTTTTTCAATATATACTTTTACTACTGCAGGCATACCGCCAAGTACACAATATTCCAAAAACAATTTTTTATAGACTGATAATTCGGTTTCTGAAAATGGAGTTCCTGTCTGCATATGTTGCAAGATATCTTCAATGTGCTTCTCCGAGTATCCTTTCGCCCACAGAAATTCTTCAAAGTCCATCGAAAACATTTCATAATCTGTTTTATATCCCACACTGTTGCTATGAATTTTTCTGTAATTGATTCCAAGCAAGAAACCACTGCATATGACATCAAATCTTCCATCTATCCGGAAGGACTTCAAGGCAGTTGCAATATCCGGAAACTCCTGTAATTCATCAAAAATAATCACAGTGTCACCTGCTATAAATCTTTTTGATGTATCTATCATAGAAATATTTTTTATAATATCTTCAACAGCATATCCGTCACTTAATATTGTTTTATATTTAGGTTCCAGAACAAAATTAATACTCACAATATTACTGTAATTTTGTTCTGCAAAATGATTAATAGATTCCGTTTTTCCAATCTGCCTTGCACCTTTTATAATTAACGGAAGTCTTTCTTCATTTTTTTTCCACTCCAGCAGGTACTCATCTATCTTTCTTTTTAAATACATAAAACCCCCTCCTTTTTTCAAAGTTATCACGTTTTATGAGCTTTTGTCAATCTATTATTCACGTTTTATGAGCTTTTATTTATAATATTTTCACGTTTTTATATAAAAACGTGAACTACTTTTCTTAACTACCTTTATTTCTATACGTTAAGTCCCCACTCACTGCTCATTGCTTTTCGCAATCACGCAAAGTGCTTATTTGATTCAATAAAAAAAAATGCAACCCCTATATCTCTTTTTTCCTGCTTACAGATATAGAGGCTGCATTTGCCTTTACATTTATTTGTATGTAGCGTTGCAAAATCGCCATTATAGAATCGACTGTCCTTATACTTATAAAATACTGTATAAAGTTGCAACATAGTAATATTTAAAAATAAGTTGTAATTTTCCGATACTCTGCCGGTGTCATATTCATCTGTCCAGTAAAAACCCGGGTAAAATATTGTAGATTGGGATATCCTACCTGCTCTGCTATCTGAGTAATCTTTAAATTAGAAGAACGTAACAATTTTTTTGCCTCCTCCAAGCGCAGTTCTGCAAGAATTTCAGAAAATTTTCTTCCGGTAGCCTGTTTGATAAAACGACTGATATACGAGGGATTTCTGTTTACATGTTCTGAAACATTTGTCAGACCGATTGGTTGTGAAAAATTATCATTCAGATATTTATAAATTTGCTGGATTAGCTGATTCTGATCATTATTATGCATACTTTGAATATTATCTGCAATATACTCCAGCCAATATTTCATATAGTCTGCTTTTGTCTTTCTTTCCGATTGTACATGAATCTGTTGCTCAAATGATTCCGTAATCTTATTTTTGCTTTCCTTATCCAATGGAATTCCTGAAAGAAATAAAAATATATTGGCACCTATCAACTCCATGATATTGTTAAAATATTTTTCTGTCTCTTTCTCTGTCTCATTGATAATCTTCTGCATCTGTTCGAATATTTTTTTCTTATTACCGGATCGAAGATATCTGATCAGTTCTGTAATTGCTTCTGTAACATCGAAAAAGTCATTTTCCTTATATTCCATCGGTAAATCCTGATATGAAAGCAGCTGCGTACATCCCGTATCTTTTCCGTATTCCAGACATTTCAACACTTCCTTTTTCATCTGTTGAATATCAGACAGATTTTCAGAATAATGGCTGACAGCTATCATACAATCCAGTGGCTGCAACTGGGCCAATTCTCTTCTGATCAGCTCTAATTTACTGCAGAATTTCCACAGTGTCTTTTCTTCTGTTGGCCAGATCATATAAAAGATACCACCATGTTCCAGTGCCAGTATCTCTTTAAATTTTTTCAGAAAAAATTCATGGATTATATAACTGTAATAGCTCTCTTCTTCCAAAGGCATACGATTCCTGTCATATGTAACAGCCACCACTCTATATCCGTTTATTGCAATCCGCAGCTTCTGCTTTTGCAGTTCCATCTGTTTTTCTGAAAAAATTACAGGTTGAAAAAAGAGTTTTTCCACAAATTGTTGTCTGATCAGCTCCTGATTTTTAACAAAATAATCCTGGAAAATCTGATACATTTCCGTATGTTTTTGTTCTGCATGAAATGCACTAATCGCTCGATTTAAGCACTTGATTGCTTCCTGTTCATCTACGGGCTTTAAAAGATAGTCAAAAACTTTATACTCTATTCCATATCTGGCATATTCAAACTCTGCATATCCAGTCAGAAAAACAATTTTTGCTCCATAATCCATTTGATCGATCTGCTTTGCCAGATCGATTCCAGTGATGCCCGGCATACGAATATCTGTCAAAATAACCCCAGGTTTTTCCTGTTCAATATAATCCAATGCCATCTGTGCATCTGTAAAAGCACAAACCGTATGCATACCCCGTAGTCCCGTTTCCATGATCCTTTTTAATTTGTCTGATATCAATGGTTCATCATCTATAATTACCACTTTCATATCCTTTTTCCCCCTTTGTTTTGGGAATACAGATGGTTACTGCTGTCCCAGATGGCTTTACATGTTCCACAGTCAAACCATATTCTTTTCCATACAGTAGCAAAAGTCTTTGCTGAATGTTAAAGATACCAATGTGTTCCTTCTCTTTCAGTATTCCATTTTCTCTTATTTCTTCCAGCTGTCTGATAATAGTTTCCGGCATCCCATTTCCATTATCTTTTACAGTAATATAAATTGCATCTTCCGTTTCCTTCCCGGTTACTGCTATCATTCCTGTTTCTTTCAATTCTGAAACCCCATGGACAATTGCATTTTCCAAAAGCGGCTGTATCATCAGCTTCGGAATGTAATATTCATATAATTGTTCCGGTATTTCTACCAGACAGATAATATGTTCCTGAAAGCGCATTTTCTGAATATACAAATATTGATTTACATACTTTAATTCTTCTTCAATCTTTAAAAACTGTGCCCCTTTAATAGACATTCTCATAATGCTTCCAAGAGATGTTACCGTCTTTTTAACTTCCGTAGTCTTACCCATATCAGCAAGACTATTAATACAGTCTAATGTATTATATAGAAAGTGTGGGTTAATCTGAGCCTGAAGAGATTCAATCTGGGCATCTTTCATTAACAACTGCTGTTTATATACCTGCTGAATCAGCAAGTCAATTCTTTCCAACATCGCATTATAAACATTTGCCAGTTCTCTAAATTCATCATTGGAATCAACCTCAACATACGCATTGGAATTTATCTCTGTAGTCTGACGTAATTTTACAATAAATTTCTGAATCTGTTCTGCAATTTTAGCCGCCGTTATGAATAATGCAATTGCAATAATTGAAATTGCAGCCAAAATCATCACCATCTCTTTGAAAAAAATTTTATATACACTCTTAAAAAGCAGATTTTTATCCAAAATTCCTACAAGACTACACCCATCATATTGAAGATTATATCTGATAATTTTATAATTTCCGGATGGTTCTTTCAAAATAGTTTTACATTTATCATTAGATAAATTTGAACCATTAACCAGAATATTATTTTCTGAATCCAATATGAGAATAGCGTTCACATCTCTATCCTCTCCTGTCTGTATGATTTTTTCCATACCCGTTTTGTCAATATCCATCATCAGAAATCCGATTTTTTCATCACTTTTTTCTATTTGGGGAACGTAGATATTTCTTGCAAAAGTAATCATATTTTTCCTCACGGGATTTATACGAAGCACCGGCTTTCCATGCTTTTCTTCTGCTGCTTCTTTCAGTATTTCTGCAAAATCATTTGTCTGTTCTATTGTATTATAATAAATTGCATTATTAATATATAATTCGTTAAACTTATTATAAATACACACATTCATTAACGCATCCTGATTATTTGTAATAAGAGATCCTATCTGATAAGAAATCATATCAGTCAGTTTTTCCTGCTCTTCAACACTTAATACACTTTGACGAGTATTTAAATATTCCTGCACTTCATCTGTATAATATAAAAATTTTATGGTAGCCTGATTATAATTATCTAATAATGTATTAACCAGCTTCTTTTTTTCCATAAAATTTTGTTCTGTCTGATCATATACCATCTGCTTCATCTGATCAAACATAATAACTGTAGTACTATAAAAAATTAAAAAATATCCTAAAACAACAAATGGGAGACAGGAAATAAGTAATTTATTTCGAATCGTTAATTTTCCATAAAACTTATATAATCGTCCTTTTTTTTCCTTCATCTCTTTTTAGTACCTCTCTTACAAACAGGAATCCCCGGTATAGCGCATATATCATGCGTCTATACCGGAGATTGATTCAGCAGATTCTATCTTCTGTATATAACACAGAAGCTAAAGCTTTTTGGTAAAAATACACTTCGCTCTTTGTCATACCACACTCTTCTTTTTCTCCAAGCAAATGCTTTTCTAATATTTCCTGAATACAGGCAATCTGGTCATCTATATAGATGCTTCCGATTGGTCGAAGATAATGACCCGGAAAAATAAGTTCATATGAATTTCTTAATTGAGCTAATTTTTTCAATGATTCCAGATATGTACTCATTGTATCAGAAAACGTATCAAACATCAATACTGGCGTACTTACAACAGTATCTCCGGAAAATAGTAATCTGTATTTTCTGTCTAATAAACAAATTCCATCTTTAGTATGTCCTGGTGTATCCAAAACCTCCAAATCTCTATTTCCAAGATGGAAAACAAATCCTTCTTCTATTCCTTTCATCTCAAAGTCACCCATAATTGATGCATCAAATTCCAGGCTTGCTTCATAATTGTATTCTGGACGGGCTTCCTGTGAACGGAAAAATTCCTTACGTGACTGCAGATTATTCTGTTCCTGAATAACCGGAATTGCTTTTTTATGTGCATAAACCATTGAAAAGCACCCATTTCCACCCACATGGTCATAATGATGATGCGTATTTACTACATCATAAGGCAGATGAGTCATTGTTTCTACTACTGACCGTATATTTCCTATTCCAATGCCAGTATCAATCAATAAGGCTCTTTCCGTTCCAATAATCAAATACATAATATCTATGCCAAACTCATCAATTGCCCATACATCCCTTGATACCTGCTGAAGTGTAAAACCGTTTATCTTTTTTATGTTCATATTATCTTCATAAAATGTGCTCATCTTTACTTCTCCTGTCTTTTTTATTTTACTGCACCCGCTGTTAAACCGCTTGTAATATGTTTCTGTCCTACAATATAAATAATTATAATTGGTATCATACTTACAACCAATCCTGCAATCAAAAGGTTCCATTGAGCATTAGTAGAAGATTTAAACATATATAAATTGACTGTAATTGTACGAAGGTTCACATCGCTGATCATAATACTTGGAAGTAACAGATCATTCCATGTCCAAAGGAAAAACAAAATGCCAATTGTCACTGTTGTGGATTTTACCAGTGGCAAAATAATCTGCACCATTGTTCTGAAAGGTCCCGCACCGTCAATTGCAGCAGCCTCTTCCAACTCTCTTGGCACACTCTTCAGAAAACCAACATATGTCATAACACCAAATGATGTATAAAACCCACTATAAAATATAATCAGTCCTAAATGCGTATTAGTCAGTCCCAGTTTTGTAGATAACATAGAAATTGCAATCATAACTGCATGAAATGGAATAATCTGTCCTACTACAAACAATGTATATAATTTGTCACCTGTCTTTTGAGGAAGATGTGAAATTCCATATGCACTCATAAAAGACACGGCACTGGCAACTATGACAGTACATACCGTCACAAACAGCGTATTGCGAAATACTGTCCAAAAGTTCATAATCCGCATTGCTTCAGAAAAATTTTCCAGATATAAACTTTTTGGAAATGAGATAAACGAGGTTAAAATATCATTATTCGGTTTAAACGCATTCATGATAATAAGAAAAACCGGAAGTATAAAGATAATTCCAAGGCACAGCCACAAAATACTTTTAAAAACTACTGTTTTATTCATTCCTTCTTTTTCCACTTTACATCTGTACCTCCCTTTTTCTAGTAATCTTAAGCTGAATCAATGCAATAATACCTACCAGTAAAAACAGTATTATAGATTTTGCAGAGCCATATCCCATTTTAAACGAACCAAATGCATCATTATATATATTCAGTGCAATTGTCTGTGTACTATTTGCCGGACCTCCACTAGTCAGTGATAACGGAATGTCAAATGCTTTGAAAGCTCCTGCAATTGATACAAAGAGATTAATTGTAATTGTCGGCATTAACAATGGCAATTGGATATAAATAATTTTCTTAATTCCTGTACATCCATCCAGAACAGCTGCTTCCAACACATCTTTTTGTATTGTCTGCAATCCTGTAATGTATAACATCATAAGAAAACCGGTAGACTGCCATGTTGTTACTAAAATAACTGTAAAAGCCGCAGTACCTGCATTTCCAAACCAGCTGATATTAGCCAATGCATTTATGTGCAAAATTTTGGCCAGATTTGGAATGGCTCCTGTAAAAATAAAAGACCATACAAAAGAAACCATTACACCACTGATAATATTAGGAATAAAAAATAAAGAACGTATTACGCCTTTACACCGTACATTTGAATCTAAAAAATATGCTATTACAAAGCCTATTAAGTTTGACATTAAAATTGATATTACCGCCAAAATTAAAGTAAATACCACAGAATGAATAAATGTCTCGTCTCCAAGAAGCTTAGTGTAATTTTCCAGACCGACAAAATCTTTATTTCCTTTTATTAAATTCCAATTATAAAAAGACGCCGGAAGTGTTCCTAAAAGTAATGGACCTGCAAGTGCAAGAACGTATAATAACATCGACGGAATCGTAAGACCAAAATAAAACCATTTATTTTTTTTACAACAATCCAACATAAAATTATCTTCCTTTCTGATAACAAAAGCTTCTGCAACATTTCTGCAGAAGCTTCTGTTACCACTTATACCTTTCCCGATTTTACTTTACTCAAGAAGCTCTGAAAATTTCGAATCTAACTGATCTAAAGTAGTATCCATATCCGTTGTTCCGGCAAAATATCCCTGAATTACCGGCCCAATCATATCACCAGCGCCGGACTCAAGCTGTGAGTATACCCATGGTCTTGTCTGGTTATTTGACATATAGTTCTTATAATCTTTGAAATACTGATATTCTGTTGACATTGTAAAATCCATTGCAGGTGGTGCTGCGCCCATCGAATCAGCACTATAATGCATCCATCCATTTTCATCTGTGTTATCACTCAGATAATTCAAAACCTCACGCACTGCATCCAGATGTGGAGTATTTTGATTTACTGCAATACAAATTCCTACATCTACATCAAGTTTTGCATCTTCCTCATTTTCTGTAAGTGGTACTCCAAACAGACCAACCTGTAAATCCGGATTAATACTTTGTGCATTCAGAAGAGAAAATTCTCCTGTCACAATCATAGCTGCTTCACCTGATGCAAATGCATTAAAGCCTGATGTGGAATCTGCATCCATATAATTTCCACCGGAATTTTCTTTCATCATATCCATAAACTCAAATTCAAGTGAAGAATTATCATTCCTGAAACTTCCTTTTCCTGCATTCATATCTGCAACCCATGACTCATAATCTCCAACTGCTGCTCCCTGCAGACAGCTAAATAAATGATTCAATGTCCATGTCTCTTTATAGGTGGCTGCAAATGGTGTAATACCACTTGCCTGAAGTTTTTCACATACTTCTTTCATTTGTGAGAATGTTTTCGGTACTTCTGTAATTCCGGCCTTTTCAAATAACTCCTGATTATAATAAACTCCCAGCATTTCCAGATTCATTGGATACGCATAAATTTTTCCATCATAGCTGCATGCATCTTTTACAGAATCATAAATCTTTGTTGCAAATCCTTCCTCGCTCAAATCCACAATTCTGTCTGTTGCTGCAAACTGCTGCACCTGTGCATATGGATTCAGGAAAAACATATCCGGAAGATCATTAGATGCCACCTTTGCTCCAAGATATTGGCTATAATCTCCTGATTGCATTTCAACTACAAAATTAATTTTATCCTGGCGCTTATTAAATTCATCTGCACCTTTCTGAAAATTATCTGCTGCTCCAGAAGACCACACCGCTAATTTAACGGTTTCTTTTTCGTCTGAATCCGCTTTTACAACTGTTGCTCCACTAATCATGACTGTCCCCATAGCGACTGTCATCATCAGGCTAATCATCTTTTTCCTCATAAAAACTCCTTTCTTTTACCTGCTTTGTCCTTTTGTTATTTTAGAAGTACTTCTTTTGTTAACAATATAATACCAACCTCTGCCTCCTTTTTCCATACGTCAGATTATGACAAAACATATACATTTTTTTACCTTTACTCAAAAAAGACGCAACCCACATTTCTGTGACTCACGCCTTTCTCTACTCATATTTTCGTCATCCAGACTTTTAACTCTATTTATGATAACTTACTCATAACAACAGACCTTACAGATGGCATCACTTTCCACAGCACTCCACAATGGCTTTTTCCATATCTTCTATCTGGAAAGGTTTTGCCAGATGTGCAGTCATGCCGGCTGCAAAACATCTTTTTGCATCTTCCTCAAATGCATTTGCAGTCATTGCAATGATCGGAATTGTTTTTGCATCTGCCCTGTCCATGGCACGTATGGCTTTTGTTGCTGCAATACCATCCATAACAGGCATCATGACATCCATCAATATGGCATCAAAGGTTCCCGGAGGATTATTTTCGAAGCACTCCACCGCCTGTCTGCCGTTTTTTGCAACTGTAACCTTCGCACCGTCATCTGTCAGCAGCATTTCTATGATTTCAGCATTAAGCTCATTATCCTCAGCTGCCAGCAGATGCAGTCCACGAATATCATATTTCTCTGCAATTTCCTTATCCTTTTTCTGTTCCCGGGCAATCTCAAAGGGAATGGTAATGACAAACACAGATCCAACTCCCACCTGACTTGTCACTTCAATACTTCCATTCATCTGCTCAATCAAGCCTTTAGTGATCGCCATTCCCAGACCGGTTCCCTGATAAACACTACGGGCATCTGTTTTTTCCTGTGAGAACGGATCAAAAATATGACTCAGGAACTCCGGACTCATCCCTATACCTGTATCAGAAATCGTCCATCTGTATGTACAGATTCCATCATGTACATCTGCAGCCTCCATTACCGTAGTGATCTTTCCTCCCGGCCGGTTATACTTAATACAGTTTCCATAGATGTTCAGAAAAATCTGGCGAAGATGCAGTGAGCTTCCATAGACATAAGGATAAGGGATATTCTCCTTATTTTTCTCATAAATCCACTGAATATCCTCATCTGCTGCCTTGTGAGTGATAATACTCTCAATCTCATAGACCAGATCTTTGAGACAGATATATTCATGAGTCAGAACAATATGACCTTCCTCTATTTTACTCATCTGCAGAACATCATTGATAAGGGAAAGCAAATAATCCGCTGCTATCTTCATCTTTTTATGATTTTCCTGTATCAGTTCCTTATCCTCAAAATGAGTCTCGTCAATCTTTAACAGACCAATAATACCATTCAAAGGTGTCCTGATATCATGGCTCATACGGCTGAGGAAATTCGTTTTTGCCCTGCTTTCAGCACGCATCTCATTGAAGGCGGCCTGAAGGCGTGCCTGTTCCTGCTCATCCCGTTCATGTCTCTGTGTGGTATCCTGCAGCAGAATGATCGCATAAATCATAGGCACCTCCGCAAGGATTTCTGTATCAAACACCACCATCCTGGTCATAAGAACTGTTTTCTGTACCCAGCGGATACTTCCATCATCTTCGCGGGCACAATATTCCACAGACATATTTGTTTCTCCGTTCTCAAACCTCTTACGAAGTTTTTCACAGTTATCTGTCATGCAGTAACCGGCAATTGTTTCCTGGGTGATTTTTTTCTCATATTCCCAGCAATAATCCCGATAAGAACATGGAAGCGGGTAGTCCATAAAAAGTTCCCGGCTCTTCTGTTCTTTTCCATTCAGTACGATCCTTCTTTCCAGAGCATCCTTTGTCAGATTTACTGTATAGATCACATCTGACAATTCCAGAAGCGCATCCACATAGCTGTCATTTTCCAGGATTGACTGTTTCAGTTGTTCATAATAGAGCTGAAGCTGCTCTTTTGCACCTGTCTGACCTTCAGAAGTCTTTCGGATGGTTTCAAATGCCAGAAGAAAATGATGCAGCTTTTTGTCCTCATCCCAGTCCACCGGAATCAGTGTAAAGCGGTTATATGCCCCCTGTTTTCCGATATTATACTCATATTCCAGAATATCTTTCTTCGTATGCATCTTCTTTTGAAGTTCCGAAATCTGCAGTCCTTCGCGGATATCTGCCTGACTGGATTTTTCAACCTGTTCCTCTATGATCTGTTCCACTGCTCCGGAATATGCACCATCAGAGGCCAGGAAAAAATTTTCACTGGAACGGATTGCCCGATAAGTATCCATCCTGGCATCACAGTACAGACAATCCGAGAAATTACTGCCATGCTGATTAAGCAGCTTTAACAGCTGATATCCCTGATGCTTTTCTGCAGCAGCTTCTTCCCTTTTTACATGATTCTTATTGATATACATGTTTTTGTCTGCGCAGTTAAACAGTTCTCTCATTGTACTTCCGGGAAAATCGCTGGCCAGTGCAAAGCCTGCTGCATAGCTCAGGGGAGTATCCGGATACACTTTGGATTCCTCTCTCATATCTCTGCGCACCTTTTCAAGGCACTGTATCATCTGTTCCCTGTCCAGTCCATGGGTAACTGCAAGAAACTCATCTCCACCTGCTCTTCCCACAAACTGCTCAGCCGGCATGGAAGCCCGCAGGCAGATGGCAAATCTACGGATATAGGCATCACCGGCCTCATGACCTCTGCTATCATTAATACGCCGGAGATTATTAAGATCAAAACTGCAGACACCGGTATCTGCATCCGGTTCTTCCTCACTCAGTAATTCTTCACATTTATTTTTGTTCGGAAGTCCCGTCGCATCATCCAGATATACCTTTCGCTGCAGTAAACGATTCATTGCAGCATATTGTATTGCTTTGATGAATTCATATCCGATCAACAGCATCAGCACAACAATATCTGCTGTGATATATTTCTCAAGCAATGATAAGGATGTGGCTTTTTTCTGCGAATATTTTTCAGCCAGACCTGTTGCTTCATCACAGATCACAAAAAACTCCTCACTTTCCGGAATAATATCTGTGTTTTTGGCTCCTTTGAACCTCACAAGATAAATTTTCTTATACAGGTCAGAGAATTTATCATCCAGTTCCTGCATTTTATTCTGAAAATCAACATCATTGAGACGTACAAGATTTAATTCATCATTTCCATTTCGCAAACCGTCAATAAAAGTTCTTATCTCGTTGATCATCTCATTTTCCTGCTGCGTGGAAAGCTCCAGTTTTATGAGTCTCTGTGTCTCTCCCCTGACTAAACCGGTATAATTTACAATACGGGCCGTTCCCTGAATATCTGAGACAATTCCCATCATTATGATAATAAGGATAGCCAGAATAACTGCCAGAACACCAATACTGACC
>OKXB01002846.1_pt1 | contig 12845 bp, 10 predicted proteins | sample 1601731 | NCBI WGS metagenome assembly OKXB01 (sample SAMN04414077, study PRJEB24778) | human gut metagenome | material: faecal | host: Homo sapiens | reverse complement strand
GCCTCAGGTTGCGCAAACTTAGCTTTTTCAGATGCAATTCTTATATCACATGCCATTGCAAGTTCACATCCTCCTCCTAAAGCAAATCCATTCACGGCAGCAATAACCGGCTTAGCCATCAGTTCGATTTTCCGGAAAACAGCAGCCCCTAACTCACCGAAACGCCGGCCTTCTTCGGCCTTCATCACACTCATTTCAGCAATATCGGCTCCCGCAACAAACGAACGTCCTTCGCCTGTCAGAATAACCACATCGGTTTCCGGATCGGCTGCAATTTCATCGAATGCCCGGTCCAATTCCTGCAAGATCACCGTATTCAAGGCATTCAATGCCTCCGGATGATTGATCTTTACCAGACAAACACGATCTTGTTTTTCCAGCATTAATTTTTGATACTCCATGTCCGGGCTTTTATTTGTCAGTTTTCCGGATGTTTGCCAACCTCTCGGTCAGCAACGGAACGATCTGTTTCACATCCCCGACAATTCCCAGGTCGGCAACGTTAAAAATCGGAGCATATTTATCCTTGTTCACGGCAACGATAAATTCCGATTCCTCCATTCCGGCCAAATGCTGAATAGCTCCGGAAATACCCATAGCGAAATACAGATCGGGACGAACGGTTTTCCCGGTTTGGCCAACCTGACGGTCATGAGGCATAACCCCGGCATCCACCATGGCACGTGAAGAAGAAACCTCGGCATTCAGCGTTTCCGCTAATTTTCCGAGCATCTCAAATCCCTCCGTATTACCTACACCACGGCCTCCGGATACAAGAATCTTCGCTTCTGTTATATCGATACGGTTCTTTTGTTCTTTCACCGTCTCGAGAATCCGCACTTTAAATTTCGACTTATCGAAATGAATATTCACCTTCTCTACCGTTCCGGCACGTTGTTCATCTTTCGGTTTCGTGCGCATCACTCCCGGACGTACGGTCGACATTTGCGGCCGGTGTTCTTTACAAATAATCGTCGCCATCAGATTTCCTCCGAATGCAGGACGGGTCATCAGCAAATCCCGTTCATCCGAGATAGCGAGGCCCGTACAATCGGCTGTCAACCCGGTCTCTAAACGGGCGGATAAACGAGGGCCCAAATCCCGGCCGATCGTCGTCGCTCCAATCAGTACGATACTGGGTTTACGCTCATGTACAATCTGTGTAATCGCCTGAGCGTAAGGCTCGGTATTATATTGTACCAGCTCCCGTTCGTCAGCACACAATACGACATCGGCCCCATAAGCGATCAATTCCTGTGCCTGACCCGCCACTTCATAACCCAACAACATCGCCACCACTTTTTCATTCAGGCTATCGGCCAACTCCCGGGCTTTCCCCAATAATTCGATGGCAACTTTCTGAATAACTCCTTCCCGTTGCTCTACGAATACATAAACGTCTTTATATTGAGATTTATCCATCTTCATCAGATTTTAAACTTTAGATTTCACCGGATTATTCCCGGTTTTCCTCTAAAATCATGTATTAAATAATAAATTTCTCTTTCAATTTTTCGATAATAACATCTACAGCTTCGGCCGGTTCCACTTCGAAAACTTTTCCGGCTGCTTTAGCTCCTTTGGTAAAAGACTTCCATACCCGCGTCGGCGAACCGTTCAATCCCAATTTAGCTTCATCCACACTGATATTATTAAAATTCCAGATTTCCACTTCCCGATCGTATGCCTCTACGATTCCCCGCACAGACATATAGCGCGCTTTGTTTGCCGTAGCCAGAACAGTAACGACACAGGGAGATTCCACCTGTACGGTTTGATATCCTTCTTCGGTAGATTTACGGATTGTAAACAACTTGTCACCATCGAATTCCAGATGCTCGACATACGTCACTTGTGGCAAATCGAGATGCTCGGCAATCTGAGGTCCTACCTGCGCCGTATCTCCATCGATCGCCTGCCGGCCGGTAATGACCAGGTCGAAATCCAGCATCCGTAAAGCACCGGCAATAGCATTCGACGTAGCCAAGGTATCTGCACCGGCAAACTTACGGTCGCTCAAATGAATCGCCCGGTCGGCTCCCATGGCAAAAGCTTCACGCAAAATATCGTCGGCCTGAGGCGGTCCCATCGTAATAACGGTTACCTGCGCACCATATTTATCTTTCAAGGCCAAAGCCATTTCCAATCCTCCTTTATCGTCGGGATTCATAATGCTAGGTACACCATCCCGTATCATTGTTCCTGTTACCGGATCGAGTTTGATCTCTGTCGTATCAGGTACTTGTTTTATACAAACTACTATTTTCATGTATTCTCTTTTTATAAGTTCAATGCGGAAAACATTATTATTTCAATAGAGCAGCAGCAATCACCATCCGCTGTACTTCAGAGGTTCCCTCATAAATCTCCGTAATCTTGGCATCTCTCATCATCCGTTCGACCGGATACTCACGGGTATATCCATACCCCCCGTGGAACTGTACGGCTTTTGTCGTCACTTCCATCGCTGTTTCAGCAGCAAATAACTTAGCCCGTGCCGAATCGACAGAATAAGGGATTTTCCTGTCTTTCTTCCAGGCAGCCGTCCGCACCAACAAACGGGCAGCTTCGATCTTGGCATTTAAATCGGCCAACTGAAATTGGGTATTCTGAAATTGTCCGATAGAGCGTCCGAACTGTTTCCGTTCTTTCACATATTTTATTGTCTCATCCATGGCTCCCTGAGCAATTCCCAAGGCCTGTGAAGCAATTCCCATACGTCCGCCATCGAGCGTCTTCATCGCAATTTTAAATCCTTCACCCGGTTTACCCAGCATATTTCCTTTAGGCACAATACAATTTTCAAAAATCAACTCACAGGTTGCGGATCCCCGGATCCCCATCTTTTTCTCTTTTTTACCGATGGAAAATCCCGGAAAATCCCGTTCAACGATAAAAGCAGAGATTCCTCGTGTACCCTGCGACTTATCGGTCATCGCCATAACAATGTAAACGTGTGCATAAGCTGCATTCGTAATAAATATTTTGGACCCGTTGAGCACATAATGATCCTCTTCAGCAACAGCCATCGTCTGCTGGGCAGAGGCATCGGTACCTGCATTCGGTTCGGTCAGACCAAAAGCTCCGATCCATTCTCCCGAACATAATTTGGGTAAATATTTTTTCCGTTGTTCTTCATTTCCGAATTCATAGATCGGAGAAGCACACAAAGAGGTATGGGCAGAAACAATAACCCCGGTCGTTGCACATACCCGGGACAATTCCTCTACAGCCATAGAATACAATACGTTATCACCACCGGCTCCGCCATATTCCACCGGGAAAGGGATACCCATAATCCCCAGTTTCGCCATTTTTTCTACCGTTTCGACAGGGAATCTCTCTTCTTCGTCCACTTCTGCCGCCAGCGGTTTTACTTCTTTCTCAGCAAATGCTCTGATCATCTGCTGAAACAATATCTCTTTTTTTGATAATGAAAAATCCATACCTTTTTTAATTTATAGTTTACGATTCGGGCTAGAGGTATCCACCATCCATCCTCCATCGTGATTTCCTTCAATACGCTTTCGTCGTTCAGCACATCTTTTTTAAATCCGGGGCAACGATCAGAGTTGCTTCTGTAGCTGCCTGCCCCTGTTCTACCGTAAACTCAGGATGTATCTCTTTCAGTACAATTCCCCCGGGTGTGATCTCCATAACTCCCATTTCTGTAACGATCATATTCACCTGCCCCTTGGCTGTCAAAGGTAAAGTACATTTTTTCAGGATTTTCGGATTTCCTTTTGCCGTATGTTCCATGGCCAGGATCACCTTACCGGCTCCCATCAGCAGGTCCATCGCTCCTCCCATTCCCGGTGTTTTTTTCCCCGGTATCATCCAGTTGGCTAAATCTCCTTTTTCATCTACTTGCAAGGCCCCCAGGATACTGACATCTACGTGTCCGCCCCGGATAATACCGAACGAAGTAGCACTATCGAAGCTGGCCGCTCCGGGCAGAGCCGTTATCGCTCCACCGCCGGCATTGATCAAGTCCGGATCTTCTTCTCCCGGAGCAGGAGTCGGCCCCATACCGATCAATCCATTCTCCGTTTGTAAGATGACCTCGACACCTTCAGGCAGATAATTCGGTACTAAAGTCGGCAAACCGATACCCAGATTCACCACGTCTCCATCGTGGAGTTCCATTGCCACTCTCCTGGCAATCACTTCCCTGATTTGTTCTTTTTCCATAGCTTGTATATTTTCAATGATTCATTCTTCGATCCAATTCCTGCGCAATAAACGAGGCGACATCGTCGGCATAGGTATTCATCCCGAAGCCGGCATCGTACCCCAATTCTTTCGCCAACTCGTGTGAAATCCGGGGACCACCACAAGCCAGGATCACTTTGTCCCGTAATCCTTCGGCTTCCAACATCTCCACGAGTTCCGTCAGATTTTTAATATGAATATCTTTCTGAGTCACGGTCTGCGAAACCAATAAAGCATCAGCTTTCAACTCGATAGCCTTAGCGATAAATTCCTCGTTGGTCACCTGGCTACCCATATTCAAGGCTTCGAACATTTCATACCGCTCCAAACCATAATGTCCGGCAAAACCTTTCATATTCATAATAGCGTCGATTCCCACCGTATGGGCATCTGTTCCGGTACTAGCTCCGATCACCACAATTTTCCGACCGATATGTTCCCGGACAAACTGATCGGTCTCTCCCATATCCCACTTGGTCGATTCCACTTTCGGCACATAGATATGGCTATAATCTACCGTGTGTACACAATTTCCATAACAATTAAAAAAAGTATATCCTTTCGTCAGTTCCTGATGAAACACCACCTGAGGATTTTCAAATCCCATTTTTTTCATCAACTGTTTAGCAGCCTCTATCGCTTCATCTCCGGCAGGTACAGGTAAAGTGAAACTCAGCTGTGTCTTTCCGTCGTTCATCGTATCCCCATAGGGTTTTATCTTTTTCAGATCGAGGGTTTGATCGAAATCTCTCCCTTCTGTTGAATATAAACCTCCGCTCATAATCTTTATTTGATTTACGATTTTTGTTATCTGTTCATCATGATCTCTACAAAAGGATTGCTATAGTTCTTTCCCTTGGCACAAACGCCGTCCAATCCTTTTCCTCCGTTTTTAGGACGCTTGATATCGGCAAAAATTCCTTTTTCCAAGGCTGTAAAAAGTCCTTCCCGTTCAATCTTTTCCAAGAGAACGGTAGCTTTATCCAACACTTCTTTCGCCCTGTTTTGTATAATCCCGTTTTCTTTAAAGACCACTTCATCTCCGATATTTTTCATATTATTAAAAATATAACGGGCATTCTCGATCGACAGATAACGATCCGACATAAATGGAGTATGTATGGCTTCGGTCGGCATTCCCAACAGTTGAATACCTTGTGAAGTCCAGATTCCGATCATATTGAAAAGAGCATCCTGAATATGTCCGCGGAAAATATTTCCGGTCATAAATTTCGTCGGAGGCATATATTTCAAAGTAGCCTTCGGAAAAATTTCCCGGGTCATCTGGGCCTGAGCCAATTCGTACAAAAAGCCGTTTTCCAGCATGGGATCCATTTCAAAAGCATGTCCCAGGCCCATTTGTTCTTCCGGCAGCCCGGCCAATAAAGCCAATTGTTCATTGATCAGATCGGAAGCCAAAACAGTATGTGCTTCTTCGACAGCGTCGGCAGTAGTCAGGTAGTTATCTTCGCCTGTGTTGATTATCACTCCGGCAAAGCCGTTGATCACCCGCGACATAAACTGGTCGACCAACGTCCGCTGCATATTGATATCCCGGAATAAAATTCCATACAATGCATCGTTCAACATCACATCCAGCCCTTCCAAAGCTCCCATCACAGCAATCTCCGGCATACATAAACCGGAACAATAATTACACAGCCGAATATAACGACCGACTTCTTCTCCTACCTCATCCAAAGCTTTCCGCATAATCCGAAAATTTTCCTGGGTGGCAAAAGTTCCGCCGAATCCTTCTGTCGTAGCCCCATAGGGTACATAGTCCAACAAACTTTGCCCCGTTGTACGGATCACAGCAATGACATCCGCCCCTTGCCGGGCAGCCGCCTGTGCCTGTACCACGTCTTCGTAAATATTACCGGTAGCGACAATGACATAAAGATAAGGCTTTGCTCCCTCTCCGATCGTTGCGATATAATTCTCACGCCGTTTCCGGTTGTCGGAAATCCGACGGATACTGGCCTCGATATAGGGTTGCAACGCTTTTTCCCGCTGGCCGGGAGTACATACCGGTACCCGGGTGACATCTACTTTCCCGGCAGCCACTTGTTCGGCTATTTCCTGCGGAGTCATTCCGGTTTCCACCATTACATTACCCAGAAAGAATAAAATTCCTTCTCCCAACACGTTCTTTTCTTTCAGCTCGTCTACCAAAATGTTCGGCAGAGGGACAGCATGAACATCCACTCCGTCGATACCCAGCAAACGACACAATGTCCTTTCGACAGCCACTGTCGTATAGCCATCCACAAAATCCTGCACCTGGTCAGCAATCTTACGGGCCATTTCACGGGCATGTCCGACTTTATCAAAATCTATTCCTAATTTACTTTTCATATATATTTTCTTCCTACTGTACTGTCTTTTTCCAATCAGGATTTTCTTCCTGCAAATAATTTTCCACCCGTTCCAACACTCCACGGTCGATCCCCAGCATCCAGGCAATACGCATCGCCTCCTGGGGAACTTCTTCTCCGCTGTCTTCTTCGAGTGAATAATCGATAAACTCATTGATATTTTTCAGGGTCATATTCCCTTCAACCCGATTCTCTACAAATCCCCGCACTCTCAATTTACGGCATTCGGCCGTTATTCCGCTATAATGGGTAGTAACCATAGCCATCACCCGGTGAGTAGTCAAAAAATCCACAACCCCATTCACAATTGCCCGTCCCTCGACGGGATTGGTCGTCCGGGCCAATTCGTCTATCAGCACCAAAATTTTACTTCGCTGCCTGACTTGCCGGATCATTTCATCCACCCGCAACATCTCAGCCGCATAAGAAGAGAGACCGTTCAATTCATCCTGATCATCCCCGATACTGGTCAAGACTTGTTCCACGAGCGGCATACCCGCCCGCCGGGCAGGTACATAAAAACCGAACTGCATCAGGTATTGCGCCAATTGCACACTTTTCAACAACACTGTCTTTCCGGCCATATTGGCTCCGGTAATCACCGTCGTTCCCTTTTCCAATTTCAAATCTACAGCCTGAAACGCTCTTCCTTCCTGTTCTAAAATCTCCCGGATCTGAGGATGGAAAAGACCTTCGAACACCATTTCCCCCTCTTCCGGAATTTGCGGCAAAGTCAATTGTCCTCTTATTGCTTGTCTGGCTTTTGCCAATACGACATCCAGCAATCCGACCGCTTCCAAAGCCTGTTTCAAATCGTCGTGATAAGGTCTCAACTGCACAGACAACTCTTCGCGTACCTTGTCTTCCAAAACCACACTTTGTACATACAACGCTTCTAATTCCCGTTCTTCTGCCCCTTGAAGGCTCTTTTGTTTTATTTCAGCTCTCAGCCTGGCCAGCTCAGCCGAATAAGTATCATAAATATAAAAATGAGGAATCCGATTCCCTTCCGGATCCAACAAACGTACAACCGGCTCCAGTTCCGGGAGTAAAACAATCCGCCATTCTTCGACAAGTCCCCTGATTTCTTCCGAGCACAAAGCAAAAGTTTTCAATTCGAACAATTCAAGATCATCCAACACTTGCTCCATCGCCATCCGCCCGATCGTCCCCCGGATATCTCTCACCTGCATCAGCTTACCAGTCAAACGTTCCAGCCGGGATTCATTTTCAGGTTGTTCAAAAAGTACCATGATCTTTTGAATACGTTCAAATTCGGCCTCCAACCGAGATTTCGAATCGAGCCAGGGCAGATCATACAATACCCTCCGGCCTACAGCCGAACAGATATCCAATTGTTCGATCATATAACGGAATCCCCTGACTTGTCTTATCGCTTCCCTTAAAATCATATCCTCAACGGTTTTTACCGACTTTTTCTATTTTTTTCACATCATACACCGGAATTTGCAAGCTTTCTTCCAATGCTTGCTGCAAACGCAACGAATCCAAAAGTAATCCTCCCGGAGACTGAGGATTGATCGTAACGGCCAAAAGCCGGCTACGATGAAGCACCTGTACTCTTCCGCCCTTACGTAAAAAGGCATAAAAAGACTCAGGTGCGGAAAAAACACGGGTAAAATCACGGACGATCAATTCTACGGTCTGTTTCTGTACGCGTAAAAACTGAAATACTTTATCACTCACAGCACCGGCAATAAAGATCCGATGCCCATATTGCAGCAGATCGGTTCCACTTTTCTCCAGCATAAACACAGAAGGCAATTTCAGATCGATACATTCTCCCTCCGGCCCGACCGCCCATACACCTTGTTGAATGGCATCCAACCTCTCTTGTAAAACTTCGTCCACCTCTTCCAGATCGATCAAATCACAAACATAACGGGTACGTCTCACCAATTCCCGAATATTCCCGGAAACAGCAGCCCCCGTCGCTAAGACCATCGCCTCCGTAACGGTGGGAGACGCCAGGCTTAAACGGGACAAAGCCCCGTCGACCAAGGTCGTTCGTACCCCGAAATCTTTCATATGCCGGATCAGACTTTTCAACCCGGCAGTATCCGCAGGCCCTGAAAGCAATACTTTTCCCGAAGTTTTAGCCCTGGCGATAACCAACCGTCCCAAAGCAGTCCGATGATCATCGATTTCCATGATTTCAGCCACCAACCTCCTTTCCCGGTAATGTTTCTCCGAAGTAACGAATATCATTCCTTCCGGCACGATAATCTCGGGTTTCGGGGTTTGACATACCTGATCCCGGTTTTCTCCGTCAATTCCGATCGAAGTCAGAGCGAACCGATCTGCCGAATCTTTTATCCTGCGAAGGATGTAATTCAGGCATTCTGTTTTCCCTGTATTTTTCTCCAATCCGACAATTGCCAGACTCCTGTAATCGGATATGTCATCAACAAAACCCATCTGTTCAGCATTTTCATTTATGATTCCGGATTTATCCTTTCAATCGAATGAAACGGTAAATCCAAAATCACAAATAATTTATCCTTTCGCCAATAGATTACGTGTCTTACGATCCAGATTCGCCGGTTCGAGAGACAAGCGTTCTCCGCTCAGCAACTCAGCCACTCCTTCTGTTTTACGGCGCTTCTCACACTCTTCACAGTGGCATTCGTCTCTGTAATCCGTCGGTTCGGTATACGTAGTCACTACGCCTTCAAAATTACGCAACACCACCCGATTGGGGCCCTGAGAAATCAGATAGGTCGGCATCACCGGAATTTTTCCGCCTCCACCGGGAGCATCCACGACGAAAGTAGGCACGGCATAACCGGAAGTATGTCCCCGCAGGTTCTCGATAATCTCGATTCCCTTCGATACAGGGGTACGGAAATGACCGATACCCACAGAAAGATCACAGATATAGATGTAATAGGGACGTACCCGGATCTTGACCAACTCGTGCACCAATTTTTTCATGACATGTGTACAATCGTTGATCCCGCGGAGCAGGACAGACTGATTTCCCAGAGGTATACCCGCATCGGCCAGCCGGGCACAAGCAGCCGCCGACTCTTCGGTAATTTCGTTCGGATGGTTGAAATGAGTATTCAGCCAAATCGGATGATATTTCCGAAGCATATTTACCAATTCCGGCGTAATGCGCTGGGGTAACACCACCGGTGTTCTCGACCCGATACGGATAATCTCGACATGAGGGATTTCACGCAGCCGTTTGATGATATATTCCAATCGTTCGTCACTGACCAATAAGGCATCCCCTCCCGATAGGAGGACATCTCTCACCTGGGGAGTATTAGCGATATATTCGATACATTTATCGATTCTTTCCAATGGAGTGGCACAATCGTGATGTCCGGCAAAGCGGCGCCGGGTACAATGCCGGCAATACATCGAACACATATCGGTGATCAGGAACAACACCCGGTCAGGATAACGGTGGGTCAGTCCCGGTACGGGTGAATCACCGTCTTCATGCAAGGGATCTTCCAGATCAGCCGGTGACCGATGCAATTCTTCAATGGTCGGCACCGATTGTTTACGGATCGGACAATAAGGATTATCGGGATCGATCAGACTCAGATAATAAGGTGTGATCGCCATCCGTAATGTCTTCAGCGACTCACGGATACCCTCTTCCTCATCTGGTATCAGCCGGATGTATTTCTTCAGCTGATCCAAAGTTTCAATCCTGTTCTTCACCTGCCAATGCCAATCGTTCCATTGTTCATCGGTTACTTCAGGGAAAAACTCTTTTCTTCTGCTAGCCATAAAAACATATTTTTAATTCGTCGGGATTATAAAATCCCGACCATTCAGGCATACAACTCTGTAAATATCTTCCGTAATGCCTCGCTTTCACGAAGTTCCTGCAGTGTAATCTCAGCATGTCCTTTGGTATACCCATTTCCAACGATCATAGTCACATCGCTGCCGACACCTTCCGCTCCCAAAGCAGCCTTCGTAAAACTGGTCGCCATAGAGAAGAAATAGACCAATCCGTCATTTTTAGTACACAAGATGCTGGTCATCTCAGTATCCGTAATATTCACATTATTGATCGTAATATCACACATTTCACCATTCGTCAGTTCGGCAATTTTCTCCATAACCGGAACCGGCTGGGTTGCATCGGCAGAGAATACATAATCACAGAAGCCTAATTTCTGAAGCCGTTCGGTACTTCTCTGGCTATGGCACAAACCGATTACTTTACCGGTAACACCAGCCCGTTTCTTTGCTTCATAGCAACACAACATACCCGATTTACCACCGGCACCGATAATCAATACCGTATCTCCCGGTTTCACCAATTTAGCAGTCTGAGCCGGAGCACCGGCTACATCGAGAGCCGACAAAGCCAACTTCTCAGGCAGATCTGCCGGAATCTTCGCATAAATACCACTTTCAAACAAAATAGCTTTACCATCGATATCTACCTGATCGACATCTGCCCGGATTTCTTTAATTTTATCGATACGAAGCGGAGTCAGCGACAAAGACACTAAAGTTGCGATTTTATCTCCCACTTTCAGGTCGGTCTTTCCAACTAAAGCATCTCCGATTTTTTCCACCGTTCCCAGTAACATACCACCGGAACCGGTCACCGGATTACGGTGTTTTCCTTGTTTCTCTACAATTCCCAGCATGATCTCGGCAATTTTAGCTTTATCCCCTCCGGCTTGTTCTTCAATCTGAGTAAAACTAGCCGAATCGATATTCAGAGTTTGCACATCGATCAAAATCTCGTTATCATAGATTTCGTCCATATTGTTATCCAGTTTGTCTGCCGGTTGTGGTAATACTCCTTTCGGTGAAATTACTCTATGCGTTCCGTATTTATTTCCTTTTTTCATAACGTTTTATTTTTTAATATTTACTTTAATTTTTTCACTTTATACCTTTCGACTTATAGCCTATAGCTTTTCAGCCTATAGCTTTTCAGCCTTTAGCTTTTCAGCCTTTAGCTTTTCAGCCTTTAGCTTTTCAGCCTTTAGCTTTCAAATTCAATATCTTCCGTGCTTCGGCCGAGGTAGCGATTTCGCGTCCCAATTCCTTAGCGATACGAACGACCTTAGCTACCAACTCGCCATTGGATTTAGCCAATACCCCTCTTTCAAGATAGAGATTATCTTCGAACCCTACTCTGACATTTCCTCCCATAGCGATAGCAGGAGCAGCCAAAGTAAAGGCATGGCGTCCGATACCGGTTGCGGTCCAGGTAGAACCTGCCGGAATAGCATTTACAAGCCAGCAAAGATTAGGAACTGTTGCAGGCGTACACCCGGGGACACCGAGTACAAAATTAAACTGCATAGGAGCTCCCGGTACCTGACCTTTCTTTGCCATATTCAATACGGTTTCGAGATGTCCCATCTCGAAACATTCGTATTCCGGTTTGATCTGGTTTTCCAGCATTCTTTTACCGAAATCCCTCATCATAGGCATGGTATTTTCAAATACCTCATCTCCGAAATTACAGGTGCCACAATCCAGGGTAGCCATTTCCGGGAAAAGTTCGGTCGGCTGCAGACGTTCTTCCGCTGTCATTCCCACAGCCCCTCCGGTCGAAGGGATCAGAATCACATCCGGGCATACTTCATATATAGCGTCTATACACGTTTTGAAACGTGCTTTGCTCTGAGTCGGCGTACCGTCGTCTTCACGTACGTGAAGATGAACGATAGCAGCACCTGCATCTACAGCAGATTTTGCTTCTCTGACGATTTCTTCTACAGTATAAGGAACGGCGGGATTTTGTTCTTTCGTTACCTCTGCCCCGCAGATCGCAGCTGTTATAATCAATTTTTCCATAATTATCAAGACTATTAACTTACATTATCCTTTCCGCTGATCCTCTTTTTTCACCACACAGGTTCCACTGGCCCGGCAAACCACAATCGGTTCAGCCAGGACATCCGCAGCCGAAGCTGAAATATCCGGACGGGCAGCTACTACCTTACGGGCTTCGAAAACCATTTTGCGGGAAGTATTTCCTACTTTCACGATTTCACCGACAGCTTCGATATAGTCGCCGGCATATACCGGAGCCAAAAACTCCACATTGTCATAGGCCACAAAAAGACCTTCGTCTCCGTCATGCATAATCAGCAGTTCGGTCGCAACATCGCCGAATAAATGCACCATATGAGTGTAGATACTAATTGAAAAGTGCGCCAATATTCCAGTTGAAAATTGCGCCCCCATAGGATAAGTATAATGACCTTTGTATAATCCAAATGCAAAGGTAAAATGAAG
>OKXB01002831.1_pt1 | contig 12897 bp, 10 predicted proteins | sample 1601731 | NCBI WGS metagenome assembly OKXB01 (sample SAMN04414077, study PRJEB24778) | human gut metagenome | material: faecal | host: Homo sapiens | reverse complement strand
GTAATGACTGGAGTCAGTAAGCAAGTCAGTCATTCTGGAAAATGTCACAACTTTCTCCACTGTTCGAAGTCTTCCGAGTAGATCTCGAGATGCTGCCGAGCGATGTTTTCAAGCAGTCCTGAAACGCTCATTTTACGTCCTCCCAACCTGCGGACAAATTCGTCCAGCCTGTCACGTACCTCGCCGCTGACAAACACGGGCTTGCGGTCTTCGATTCTCGGGACCTGAAGAAAGGCTTTCCTATATTCCTCCAGAGAAAGCTTTCTCTGCCTGCTGCTTATACGGCGTTGAGATGCGGGAACTGCTTCCTCTTTTCCAGTTGACGGTTGCTGGCTCTCGGATGTAGCGTCGGTCTGTTCTACCGTTCCTTCTGACTTCTCTTTTCCTATATCATTCAAGGATGATTCCCTGGCAGTCTCAATGCTGCCATCTGACGGGAGTATGAGTGACATATCCGTACCTGTCATAGCCTCCCATTCTTCTTTGGTCAATTTCTTTTTTGTTACCATACATTTTTGATTTTAATCGGTTTACTCACTGATCTCGGTGCGCACCTTGACTCGTTGTCGTGAGCAAAGGAAATGTGTATAGTGAACAGAATCAAGCAAATGGAGATACCGTGGCAATTATGTTACCTTGTGCACTGCATAGATTGGGCGGTCAGTGCTGTCTGCCGTGATTTGCCTGAGTGATTTCTATATACCGGATTGTTCAAGCAGATTCCGTTTATAAAGAAGGCTCATTGTATGCAGTTGAGATGTAACATGATGTCATTTCTGGCAACGCATCGTCACCGGTCTGAAAATCCATTGCAGTGTGATTTCTACTGATTTTATTTGCAGTGGAAACAGGATAAAACGGTCACATTTCCTACCGAGAATAGGACGATGATACATGATGGAATATCGGATGTAAAAGACCTGTTCTGTTCCGGAATTATGATTATATGTTTAACTGAAAATAATGAAGACAATGGAAATCATCAGCTTTGAAAAAAAGACTTTCGAGGAGATTTCTGCCAAGTTGGATCGCTTCGTACAGCAGGTGGAAAATCTGTGCCGTGAACACGGCGGGAAGGAAACAAGTGAATGGATGGACAATCACGAGGTCTGCCGCAGGTTGCGTATCAGCCCGAGAACCTTGCAGACCTTGAGGGATAATGGGACGCTTGCCTTTACCAAAATCGGAAACCGGACTTACTACCGTCCCGATGATGTAGAGCGTGTGGTCAGTAATGTTGAGGAGAAACGTAAGGAAGCCCGTTGGAAAGGAAAGAGCATTTGAACGAGTTTCCCAAATAATGTATAACCAATATCAAACGCGTATGAGTAATGAAATCAGAGAAAAGGACCACGAATGGGTAAAGGCGTTCCACTCGAATTTCGACAGGCTGCTGGCCCTGCTCGAAAAGTTGTTGGAAAAACGGCAACCGTCTGCCTATGGCGATGAACTGCTGACAGACAAGGAAGTGGCATACCTGCTGAAAGTGAGCCGGAGAACCTTGCAGGACTACCGCAACAACGGCATTCTGCCTTACACACAGGTAGGCGGCAAGATTCTCTACCGGGCTTCCGACATAGAAAAGACACTGATGAAAGGGTACAAGGAAGCGTACAGGAAATAATGGATATGTTTGTCTTGCTCTATAATCTGCATCATTTGTCTATGGAAATGGTGCAGATTTTTGCTATAGCTCATATTGTATATAAATCACCTTTATAGACTTATTTGTCTATATTCTACGATTATAGACTATTTAATCTATAATTTTGGTGGAATAAAAGAAAATTCATACCTTTGTTATCAAATCAATGGACAATAATATGTTTGCAACAATTTCAGCGGATATAGTTTCATCCACTTCCTTGTCCGTGAATGAAACTATAGGATTAAAGCAAAGGATAGAATCATTATTTAGCTTGTTAAAAGTGAGTTATCCTGATTTTGAAGGTCGCCAAATAAAAGGGGACTATATAGAGTGTGTAATGCAAAATGTATCAAACGTATTCCGGATAGCCTTTATAATCAAATCCTGCATCAAATCTTTTTCCACAGCTAAAAATGAAAAGACGAAAAATTTCCATACATACGGAATACGGATTGCCATTGGTATTGGAGATATGAGAATAGTGAATACCGAACAAGGCATTTGGGATGGTGAGGCCATATATCTGTCAGGACGCGCGCTTGAAGAAATGAGTTCCCTGAATAAGGGAACGATGTCTGTTCATACAAGTAAAAAACAATTATCAGCCCCATTGCAAACTATAGCCCTATTGACCGATGCCATATTAAATGATATGACTGTGCGCCAAAGTGAAGTCGTTTACTATAAACTGCTTAGTTTTAAAGAGGCAGACATTGCCAAGAAACTGGGTATATCCCAAGCCAGTGTAAATAATGCTTCTACAGCTACAAAATGGTATTGTATAGAAGAATCTATAAAGTATTTTGAACAGATAAATTTTGAAGAATATGAATAATTGGTTGTTTTTAAGTCTGTTATTGGCACATATTATAGGTGATTTTTACCTGCAAAATGATAAATACTGTGCACAGAAAGAGGAAAGGAAGTTCAAAAGCTGGTTTCTGTATGTGCATTCGCTTATTATCGGTGTGGTATCATGGGCAGTTGTTCCTGTTTATGAATTCAGATTTTATGCCCTTGCCATTGCTTTTTCTCATCTGGTGATAGATGTTATCAAAACATATAGCTCCAAAGGATTATGGAATTTTATGATTGACCAGGTTGCTCATTTGGCGATATTGATTATAGTGACATTTTTCTTTGACACTACAGCAAAGTTGCCAATCCAATCAATGGACTGCAATGGTACCTACTCTATACCTCTGTTCATATTGGCGTTACTGTTGTGCATCAAGCCTGCAAACATCCTGATCAAGCTTGTCTTGAAAAAATATCAAGTTGGAGAGACACAATCTTGTGAAAATATCAAAAATGCAGGAGCGTTGATCGGGAATTTAGAGCGCATTCTTACAATCATATTCGTTATCATTGGACAATATGAATCAATCGGTTTTATCATAGCGGCAAAATCCATACTTCGATTCAAAGACACGGACACTGCAAAGACAGAGTACGTCCTAGCCGGAACATTTCTTAGTTTTGGAATTGCATTGCTGTGTGGTTTAATGGCAACAAAATAACAGATGGACAGTTTTCAAGAGAAATACAATGCGCTTGTCATTAAATACGATGCCCTGCTTGCTGAAAATGAAGAACTGAAGTCAATACTTTTGCAGCATGGTATAGTGTATTCCTCCATCAAACGTGCTGATGCAAGTGCAGCATTTTCTTCCATAACATATCCTCCAATCAAACTCTCTCTTGATGAGAAAATTGCATTGTTCCGTAACTTTTTCAAGGGACGGGATGATGTATTTGCACGACGATGGTTCAACAAAACCACAGAAAAGGGTGGTTACCAACCTGTATGTATCAACGAATGGCGCAGAGGAATATGTGACAAGAAAAAGCATAAATGTGCAGAGTGTCCCAACCGCAATTTTGCCCCGTTGACCAATCAAGACATATACCGGCATCTGGAAGGTAAAGATGAGAACGGATGCGATGTCATCGGTCTGTACGTAGTTACTTCGGATAATAAATGTTCTTTCCTGTGTACTGATTTTGATGACAAGAATTGTACCCATGGATATAAGAACGATGTGTTGGCATTTATTTCCATTTGCAGAGAGTGGAGAATTCCATTCGGCATAGAACGTTCACGCTCCGGTAAAGGTGCACATGTGTGGACTTTCTTTGATCAACCCATACCTGCCTATAAAGCAAGGAAATTAGGCAATACAATTCTTACGGAAGCCATGAAACGTAACGGGCGGATGACATTCGACTCATACGATCGTTTCTTTCCCAATCAGGATAAAGTACCGGAAGGCGGGTTCGGCAATCTCATTGCATTGCCATTGCAGGGAAAAGCCAGGAAAGCAGGAAACAGCGTTTTTGTAGATGATCAGTTTCTTCCGTTCCGGGATCAATGGGCATACCTGTACAATATAGGCAAAATAGATGAAAGTACCGTAGATGCATTATTGCTACAGCATCAGCAGGAAGATTTTGGAACATTGACCACATCTTCGGAAAATAAACTGTGGGAAATACCGGTCATACAAGATGTGACCCAGGAAGACTTTAACGGCAGACTTATAATACATAAATCAGACAGGATATATATTCCTTTAAAATCCATTTCAGATAAGGTTGCCAATCACCTGAAACGTATTGCGGCGTTTAAAAATCCTGAATTTTACAGCAAACAGGCGATGCGTATTTCCACATATAACATTCCTCGTATTATCTGCCGTGCAGATTTTACCGATGAATATCTTGCAATGCCCCGGGGGTGCGAGGATGCCATTATCAACATGTTGTGTTCCCTCAAAATTGATTATGAAATAGTTGATAATACAAATCATGGTAAACCTATTGGCGTAACATTCAAAGGAAAGGAACGCGATGAACAGTTGGACGCCATCAATGCCCTCATGCCATTTTCCAACGGTGTGTTGTCTGCAACGACAGCCTTTGGAAAGACTGTTACAGCCGCGGCTCTGATTGCCCGAAGAAAGACAAATACGCTTATTCTGGTACATTCCAAGGCATTGCTTATGCAATGGCATGAACGTCTGTCTGAATTTCTTGGCATAGATTTTACAGAAGATGAGATTTCCAAGAAACGAGGCAGGAAGAAGGCTTTTTCTCCGGTCGGGTGTCTTGATTCTACCTCTAACACGTTGCATGGTGTTATTGATATAGCCCTTATGCAGTCGTGTTTTGAAAATGACGAAGTCAAGCCTTTTGTAAAAGGATACGGGATGGTCATTGTAGATGAGTGTCATCACGTATCTTCCATAACATTTGAGAATGTATTAAAACACGTTACGGCACATTATGTCTATGGACTTACTGCCACTCCAATCCGTAAAGATGGTTTGCAGCCTATTATCTTCATGCAATGCGGTCCGATTCGTTTTTCTGCCGATGCTAAAGCACAGATACAGAAGCAGTCGTTCCAGCGTTATCTTGTGCCGAGATTTACATCTTACAGGCCTGTTACCGATGACAAACAATCGTTTACGGCACTATCACAATTCCTCGCTGAATCGGAAATACGGAATAATCTTATAATAGAGGATGTCCTAAATGTCGTGACTTCAGGACGGAGACCTATAATACTTACTGCCAGAACTTCCCATGTAGAATTGCTTGCCGGAATGTTGGAGCAGCATGTAGCCAACATCATACGACTCACAGGAGAAGGAACTGCGAAAAACAAGAAAGAAACGCTGCAAAAGTTACAGGATATACCCAAAGATGCGCCTCTAGTAATAGTAGCCACGGGAAAATATGTAGGAGAGGGATTTGACTATCCACGACTTGATACACTGTTTTTGGCACTGCCAATCTCATGGAAAGGATTGGTGGCACAATATGCAGGACGTTTGCACCGTGAGAATGAGGGCAAGAAAGATGTCCGTATTTATGACTATATTGATATACACGAACCTGTTTGTGAGAATATGTATCGTAAACGCCTAAGAGGATACTCTGCCATCGGTTATCGTGTATTGTCAAAAGATACTCAGACGCTGTTTGATAATACAGATGACTTACAAATATCATCATATGAAGGACAGATTTTCAATGGTAACACGTTCCGTTTGGCATTTATTGAAAATTTGAAAAGTTCAAGACAATCTATTATCATATCTTCACCAAAGCTCTATCGTACAGAACGAAACACATTTGTTAAAACACTCAAAGAGTTTCATGCGAGTGGTATTCAAGTGGCGATTCTCACATCAGAGGAAAGCAGTCAGACGGATTATCTAAAAAGTTTGGGATTATATGTAAAGATTGTACCGAAACTATCATTATCCTCATGCGTCATAGATAGGTCCACGGTGTGGTATGGCAGTGTCAATATACTAGGTTATGCAACAGAGGAAGATAACATTATTAAAATCACAGATATGAAACTTGCAAATGAGCTACTTGATGTTATTTACAATAGTGGAAAATAGAAAAAACAAATTAGTGAGAAAAAATCATCATTTTACTCTCGCATAACAGTATCCTAAAAGTGATGACTCTTGCCGAACAGATGCGAATAACAGCCAAAGCCGCAGAAAATAAAAATTGATTTTTCTGGAGGGAGCGCAGTTTACCGTCTGCCCATTTTTATTGTATTTCTAAAAAATATCCTTCATTAAGGTGATGGGAACAGCACATAGAAATAGAATCGGACGTGATTTAATTTCCATCTATATGCTGTTTTATATTTTTCTTCTGACTTTTCCGTCAGTCGCTTGTTTCCGCTGCCGTCGACGTCCATTGTACAGACGTGAAAGGGAAAAGGTTTTCGGGCTGAATACGCTCTGAAGGAGGAAGATTCTGCCCGAAACGGCAAAGCCGTCAGACCTTTTCGCTTTCAATAGAGTCTGTACTAACTTCTATGGACGGCGAGGAAATGGGCGACTGATATAGAAGAATGGTTATGATGCATCACTGTTTTTTTATGGAGTTATGCTATCGGAGCTTATATAATTCTTTATAGGTTAACATTAAACAAATCTGTTAATATCAAGAATTCTTTTACAAATTCTTATCTTTGTATTGTGTAATATATTATATAAAAATGATTAAAGATATAATTGATAAGATTATTCAAGATTTGGGAGATGACAAGCCGATTAAAGGGATATTGTTAAAAGCTCAAATTGTTGCATCTCAATTAAATAATAAGGAGTTTGAAGAGTGGATAAAAAGTGAGCAAAATGGATATTCCGATGCTAAAAATCTTCCGGATTATAGAGTTTTAGGAGCTATAGTTAAAGCTAACGTATTTCAGCCTTATATTGGATTATACCAAAACTGTACAATCCCTCCTGGAATATTTGAAAATGAAATTATTAACGATTGTATGAGCCATGCACGCATTATTAATTCTCTATCAGAAATAGAAAATATTTGTAGTTCAAATAAAAATGGCCATGTATCAATTAATTCTCCAGTTATTGCATATCCCGAAGTTGGGAAATATGTAAGAGGAAATGTAGAGAAAGTTTGGCAAGAAATTCCTGTATCTTCTTTAGCTAATATTGTGGATACTTTCAAATCAAAACTATTATCTTTTTTTCTTGATCTTGATAAAAAAATTGATGCAGGTGTCGATTTCTCTAAAATAGAAGGACAAAATGAAATAAAAAATATCATGAACAATTATTATATAAACTCGGTAGTTGCGAATACAGGGGACGGGACTGTAAATACAGGAGATATTTCTAAAAATAACAGTGTGTTATGCATATCTGATCCTGATCAACAAAAACAAATTAAAGAATTAGTATCAGAACTTATAAAAGCAACAAAAGACATTGATAATGAGGATTTAAAGATGGCAGTTGAAACCATCTCAGAAGAATGTAATAAACCATCTTGGGCTAAAAAGACATTGAGAATAGCATTTAATGCAATACAAGGAATTGCAACAGGTATTGCCGCCAATCAATTAACGCCAATTATTACAAAGGCATTGGCTCTATTAGCATAAACATACAAAACATGTGCTATTTATTCGAAATCATATAAGTTAAATATAAGACAAGAGCTCCCAGGCTATAAGGAAATCTCAACTTACTGGCAGCTCTTGTATATTTAGAGTCAGATTTCCCCAATTTCTCATCTCAAATAAGAATCTAGGTAAAAATCTCTTTTACATTATAAACCTCCAAGCAATGAAGATTTATTAAATATACGTTTTCTTCTCTTCATTAGTTTATCCATATCCTCCGAAATCTTATCATCTGTAACTTTTGCGTATCCTTGAGTAGTTCTGATATTTGTATGTCCCATCATCTTTGATATGCTTTCCATAGGAACCCCTGCCGAGACCATTAGGGTACCAAAAGTGTGACGACTTTGATGATATGATAGGTTATGTTTGAACTGATGGGAAAATCCCAATTCATGTATCTCAAACCAAATCATACTCCGTATGGGTAACGGGAAAATGGGCTTACTGTCATCTGTCGTATTATACAAGGAAATTATCTGCTCCGCTACCGGGTGCAATGGTATAAATGACTCAACGCTTGTTTTCTTGCGGTATGTTCTGATATATTTTCGTCCTTCTGCAGTTGTACCTATATGATGCGGATAGAGATTGCGTACATCAACGTAAGCCAAACCGCAAAAACATGAAAATATAAAGGTTCTTCTTGCAAGTTCCTGTAGTGGATCCGGTTTTGGATGGCTCATTATCTCCTGAAGCTGGTTTTTGCTTATATACATGAGCTTTGTAGGTGCCTTCTTTTCATATTTTATATCATCTAAAGGATTATATCTCAAAATTCCGTTATCCACGGCAAGATAAACCAGACGTTTCAGCCAGCAAAGACAATGGTTACGGTATGACGGCTTATGAGGGTAATTTGTTTTCAGATACAAAATGAAATTGGTGCCAAACTCTTCGGTAATATCTGTAAAAAGCATGTCCTCCTTGCCCAGAGAACGGATGTATTCCTCCAGATAGTAATGATACATTTTTGATTGCCTGTAACTGGAGGTTGAATCTATTTGAATGGAACGGATTTTCAGATTTTCCCGTTCCACCTCTCCTGCCTGTAATATGTATTTCGGGATGTCGACTGCTTCGGTCATGGCTGTTTTCAGCAGCTCTGCACTGATGACACCATTTACTTTCAACAGTTCAGCATAAGTTTCATCTATTCGTTTTTTATACTCGCAAAGCATCCCGTTCAGTCTGTTGTTCTTGACTTCCCCTTTCTTGCTGTTCCACTCTTCCGGTTGGCAATATAACCCAGTCGATAATACAACAGCCTTTCCGTCTATTGTAATACGACACATGATTGATGTAGTCCCGTCAGATTTGACTTTACTGCGGTTTATATAATACAGTTGCTTATATGTACTTCTCATGATTCTTTCATTCTTGATTTATAATACCAGTTTCATATCACTCGTTGCCTCAATGAATTTATCCATATCCTCGAAAAGTTTTTTAGGAGTTACCCTTGCATAAAGCTGGGTAGTTGTCAGATTGGTATGACCAAGCATTTTGCTGATTGTTTCAATAGGAACACCAGCCTCAAGGGTTATCAGACTTCCGAAGGTATGTCTTCCCATATGATAGACCAAATCACAGCTTATGCCAGCCAGATCCCGTAAACCTTTCATGTGGCGTCTCATATTGGGATGGTATATCATCGGGAAAAGCTCTTTCCTGTCATCCGAACGATATTTTTCTATAAGAGAGATAGCCTCCGGCAGCAATTTGACGCGGGCCAGATATTCATTCTTCTTTCTCAGATACTTTAACCATAAGTCGCCTTTATCGTCCTTGTATATATTATCTCTAGTGATTGAAACTGCATCCGCATACGGAACTCCTGTATAACAGGCAAAGAGAAACAAATCTCTGGCTATATTATGAGTGATTCTTTCCGGTGGTATCACAACATCACGAATCTTCTCAAAATCCTCACGACTCAAAGCCCGTGGTGGTTTACGGTTCTCTTGGGGTAGTTTGAAATTCACAAAATAACGCTTCTCCGCATGTCCTTCCTTGAATGCCATCCGGCAGATTTTCTTCAGGATTGCCAGATAATGTCTTACCGTATCTACCGCAAGTCCTTTGTCCTTCAGTATATAATCCTGAAACTCCCATGGGATGTGTTCATTCAACTGTCCAAAAGCAACATCACTTGTCTTGAATCGTTTTTGAATAAACTCGCCAAGATACCTGCGGGTGTAAATGTATGTTGACATGGAGCTTTTAGCTACATCAATACCGATTCTTGAGCGCATATCCTCGATATGCATATCAAGCCGTTTCAACAGAGTAATCTGGGTTTCTACACTTCCCTGCAAAAGCTCTTTGACAGCAGTTGCGTCAAAATCAATCTTACGTTCAACAAGTGAATCAAATGCAGAATTGACCGAAAGCAAGAGCCGGTCAATTTTTGCATTAACATCAACGGCTTCTTTACTCTTTCCATTCAGTCGGCTCTCTCTTGGATTCCATAACTCCGGAGTACATGACAGCTTACAACTGAATTGCGCCATCGTGTTGTTTACCGTTATTCGCCCCATTATCGGAGCCTTTCCGAATTTGTCAAGACCGCTCTTTTTCAGGTAGAGCAGCACCTTGAATTTTTCTACTTTCATACGCTTATTTTTTTAATGGCAAAATTACCTATTTTATAAGCGTCCTTTGATATGCAAAATGCTGACATACAGTGAATAATAGCCTCTGTGACAGATTCTTTATTGTTCAGTCCGTTACCTATTCGGTTCAGGTAACTGGACAACTAACACTCTGGTAACTGAACACCTGCAATATCCTGTCCATTTTTGCTTTCCCTTATCTCAGCAAAAAACGGAACTACTGCTCATATTCAACCGGTTACGTTTTTCTTTCTCATCCCTTCATCTGCTTGCTTCCTATATTCTGTTCCACTGCTTTAGGCACACATATGCTACACTACAGATCGCAGCCGGTACAGACATCTTCACAGTGTCAAAAATGCTTACTCATAAGAATGTTGCAACAACACAAATCTATGCTGAATTAGTAAGCGAAAAGAAAAGAGAAACTGTCGATAAGATATCACTAAAGTAATATGCAATAAAATTGCATATCTGAAATAAACATGCAATAGTGATCAAAAGTTTTTATATGTATAGCCGTTGGGAAAATCGGAGTTTCCCAACGGCTTTTTCATTTATGTAACAATACAAAATACAGTTAAAAATGTAAATTTTCTTATAAGTATGATTGGCGATTTCACGAAGTATGATACTTATATTATATTAAAAACCAGACATTTTGTAATCATTTCCTTTAATTTCTGATACTTCAAAAATATATTTGCATCAAAATCAATAACAAAAAATCATTAATTATGAAAAGATTAAATTTATTCCATTTTGCTGTAATATATGTAACTGCAATATGTTCAATTACCTCAATTCCCAGATATCTGATATTGAAAGGAAACTCTCCACATAGTCTGGACCTTGTATTATACTCACTCTTCACTACCCTACTTTTTATTACAATCATATTTATGATTGAAACAGCTTACTGTAAATATATTGTACCTACAATATGTAATCTTATTGATGTAGTACAAGATCAAAGAAGTAGAAGGGTTACCAAAATAAAGGGAAATACGAAAAGGAATGGTAGACTATCGATGAAACTATTTCATAAAACCATAGATGATAATAAAGAAAAGACAGATAATTCTATATTGTACTCTCATGAGGAAGAAGTAAGATTGGATAGAGAACGTATCAAAAAAAGAAGTCATGTATTATTTTGAAGCTACTTTCAAAGATATACTGACAAGCAATGAAATGAGTGTCATGAAAGAAAATATCATGGCCTTAAACAATAAAACAGAAATAAAGACAGCTGTATCACGTCGTTTGAATGGAGTTACATCAAAAGATCTATACCATTTAGCTAGAAATATCGGAAAGCGGTTAGGATGCTCAAACATGCAAATAGCACATTTCATCAAAAAAAGTTTTCAGCTTATGCTTGAAGATACAGAAATACTGACCATTTCAAGCAAACTCACCTGTAATGAAGGACGGTTTACGATAAAAATTATCCCTATCGGAACACCGCTCGTTGCACAGTCTCTTCCCTTTTCAAAAGATTAACAAAGAAAAAACATTACTATCCATTGGTTAACTTATAATCCACCAGTTAACCAATAATACACCATCTTTCTTTGCTGAAAATCAATTTAAAATGATGAAGATGAAATTAAATTTCGAGGAATTACCTCAAGCCACAGCTTTTCTATTGGAGAAGGTGGAAGAACTGACGATTTCTATTAATGAGATGAAGCAGTTATTAAAGAGACAGACAGCAGCAAAGGAAGAAATGATTGGTATTAACGAGGCTTGTGAGATACTCAGCCTTGCTAAGCCAACGGTTTATGCTCTTGTTCAGGCAAATAAAATTCCCTATTATCAACCTGGGAAAATGCTTAAATTCAAACGTACCGAACTTATGGAGTGGATGGAAAAAAGCAGGAAAAAACCGATTGACAAAGAGAGCCTATACAAAGAGATACAAAAAGGAGTAAAACATAAACCAAAATCAGGATGGGAGGAATTTTAGATATGGGAAAAATTGAAATGACAGATGAATACGTAAGAGTTGGTACCACACTCTATAAAATAGTTTTTCAACCTCTTATTAATGGTACATTTGCCAAGCGTAGAGTCCCTTGGAGTATGGGGACTTTACGTTATGATCATGGGAAAGACTTTATAGCAAGTGTTCCTAAATACGATGGCTTCTGCACGGTACCAAGTCACGTAGATTATAAGAGGAATATTGGCTCGTTCCTTAATCTGTATGAGCCGATTACCCATACCCCACAAAAAGGGAAATTCTCACATATACAAGAACTTATTCTTCATATTTTCGGAGAACATTATGAGTTAGGTATGGATTACTTTCAGCTTCTTTATCTCAATCCAGTACAGAAACTACCAATTCTACTTTTGGTTTCTCAAGAAAGAAACACCGGTAAAAGTACCTTTCTGAATTTTCTGAAAGCAATCTTTCAGGATAACGTCACATTTAATACCAACGAAGATTTTCGTAGCCAGTTCAACGCTGATTGGGCCGGCAAATTACTCATTGGAGTTGACGAAGTGTTGCTTAACCGTAGAGAGGATTCTGAACGATTAAAGAATCTAAGTACAGCAAGTGTATACAAGATTGAAGCAAAGGGTAAAGACCGCTGTGAAGTGCAATTTTTTGGTAAATTCATCATGTGTTCCAATAATGAAGATACCCCTGTTCT
>OKXB01002828.1_pt1 | contig 12907 bp, 13 predicted proteins | sample 1601731 | NCBI WGS metagenome assembly OKXB01 (sample SAMN04414077, study PRJEB24778) | human gut metagenome | material: faecal | host: Homo sapiens | reverse complement strand
GTTATTCGCTGGCAAACAGGTTCTTGGTTATTGTTACGGCGGCGATAGTGGCGTGCTACGGCGTATATTGCTCAATGAAGCTGCCCGTCGATATCCTTCCAGACCTTGACAAGACAATAGCGACAATCGTAACCGAGGCGCCCGGAATGGCGCCCGAAGAAATAGAGACGCTCATAAGCGTACCCCTCGAAACGGCTCTCAGCGGCCTAAGCGGGGTCACGCGGGTGCGCGCGGCAAACACTCCGTCGCTGTGCATGATAAACTTGGAATTCGATTGGAATACCGATCCATACAAGGTGCGCCAGCTGATTCAGGAGAGGCTCCAATCTGTTTCTTCGACGTTGCCGGACGGGGTGCGCCCTCTCATAGCGCCGATCTCGTCCGTGATGGGAGAGATTATGATATTGGGGCTTTCAACCGACAATCCTGAAGTCTCTCCGATAGACTTGCGCACAATGGCGGACTACACAATCGCGCGCCGACTGACAAATATCCCTGGCGTTTCGCAAGTGCTTTCAACAGGCGGAGGCCTGAAGCAGTACAGGGTTGTTCCCGACTCCGCGAAAATGGCATCTTACGGAATTACGCTTGAAGAACTCGAAAAGGCTGTGTCGAAGGCGCAGTCTAACACGGGCGGCGGCATAATAAACCGCGGGGGCGTTGAAGTGAGCGTGCGCAACGTCGGCAGGAGCGCGTCGGTTGAGGATATTAAAAACTCGGTGGTCAAGAGCGGCGTCGACGGCAACATACTCGTAGGAGACGTTGCGGACGTGCGCATAGACAAGGCGCAGCTGCGCGGAGACGCCGCAATAGACGGCAAGCCGGGCATTATGATAACAGTCTCAAAACAGCCCGGCGTTGACACGCTAAAACTTACAAAGGCGCTGGAAGCCGCAGTTGATGAGATACAAAAAAGCCTTCCCGAAAAGACGGAAATCCGCGTAATTTACCGTCAGGACCAATTCATAAAGACGGCTGTCGACAACGTAAAAGACGCAATTATAGACGGCGCAATAATGGTGTTTGTGATTTTGTTTATATTCCTATTCAACGTCCGCACGACTTTCATAACGATAACCGCAATACCGCTGTCGCTCGCAATCTCGATAATATATTTTAAACTTACAGGGTCGTCCATAAATACGATGACTCTCGGCGGGCTTGCAGTGGCGATAGGCATGCTGGTTGACGACGCCATAGTGGATGTGGAAAACGTGTACAGAAGGCTGAGAGAAAATGGTGACCCGTCGAAAAAGAAGCTCTCGCTAAAAATAATATTGGACGCGTGCGTGGAAATCAGGGCGTCGATATTTTACGCGACTGTTTTGATTATGATAGTTTTTATCCCGACATTCGGACTTGGAGGTATAGAGGGGAAAATGTTTAGGCCGCTAGCGGAGGCCGTGATAGTTTCAATGGCGGCATCGTTTCTCGTGGCGCTTACGGTGGTGCCCGCGTTATGCTCAATAATGCTTGGTAAGACAGGTAAAGCGCGCCGTGAGCCGCTTATATCGCGGACTATTAAGCGCATTATATCGAAAATCGCGATAGAGCCCTCAATAAAGTTCCCTCATGCGGCGCTCGCGCTCGCGGTGGCGGTTTCCGCATTCGCGTTCGCATTCTTCCCGATAATGGGCAGGGACTTTATTCCGGCTCTCAACGAGGGAAGCTCGCTTCTGATATTGCAGCTGTCCCCCGAAAGTTCGATAGACCGCTCAAAGGAAATCGGTGCGATAGTCCAAAAAATACTTTCAGAAAATCCGGAAGTAAAAAGGAGCGGCATGAAAATCGGAAGGGCGGAGAAGGACGACCACGCCGAGCCTGTAAACATAGTGAAATTTAACATTGAATTTGATACGTCCAAAAGGCCGCAGTCGGAAATAATAAAGGACTTGCGAAAGCAGCTCGACCGCGTAGCCGGAATAACGTATTCAATAGGGCAGCCGATGGCGCACAGAATCGATTACATGCTCAGCGGAACGCAGTCGCAGATAGCGGTGAAAATATTCGGCGACGACCTTTCAGTGCTCAGGCGCAAGGCCTCGGAGCTCGCAGATAAAATTGGCGGGCTTGCCGGCGCGCGGGACGTGAGCGTCGAAAGGCAGGCGCAGACGTCGCAGATAAAAATCGAAGTCGATAGGCAAAAGGCGCGGCTCTACGGTGTGCGGGTAGGCGAGATAAACGATATCCTCCAAAAAGTTCTCGGAGGCGAAGTCCTCGCGCAGGTTGTCGACGGCGAAGCTGTTTTCGATGTATTTTTGAGAATGGACGAAGATTTTATCGCGTCGAAAAAGAATATAGAGGGGCTTTTGATAGAAAATATATCCGGAGAGAAATATCCTTTATCGTCCTTTGCGAGGGTTGAGGATTCCACCGGCGCAAACCACATAAATAGGGAAGGGCTAAAACGCAGGGTGGTAGTTGGCTTAAATACGAGCGACGGAGATTCCGTGCGCTTGGCCGGGGAAATAAGAAAGATAATAGACGAATCCTTGGACCTTCCGCACGGATATTACGCGAATATAGAGGGCCAGTTCCAGAACCGCATAGACGCGGGAAGGCGCATAGGTTTGTTGTTTATATTTGCGATGCTTGCAATATACGCGATATTATATACGCACTTTAAAAGCTCCGCATTGGTGCTACAGATAATGCTTGGTATCCCGACAGCCTTCGCGGGCGGGATTTTTGCGACGTGGTACTTTATAGGGACAATGTCGGTAGCTTCGCTAATAGGCATGATAGCCCTGTCGGGGATTGCCGCGCGCAATACGATAATGATGGTCTCGCATTATATGCACTTGATGGAGTTTGAGGGCGAAAATTTTTGCGATAATATGATAGAGCGCGGAACTGTTGAAAGGATAAATCCGATTCTAATGACGGCGCTTACGGCGGCATTTGCGCTTCTGCCGTTGATGTTCAACCCCGAAAGCCCCGGCAAGGAGCTGCTGTATCCGGTGTCGGTGATGATAGTTGGAGGGTTGGTGTCATCTACGATATTGAGCGTGATAGTAACTCCCGCGGCGTTTAAACTTTTTGGGTTTAATCCAAATAGCGGGACCGCCGCATGAAGCGCAAATTGCCCATAAAAAAGAAAGCGATTATTTAAAACAGTAGTTAGCGAAAGCTAAAATCCATAATAAGTTGCACTATGCATTATCATAGTTGCAACTTTTTTTACTTTTATGGCGCTTATTGTGTTTGTTAATTGCATATGTGGCATATAGTAAATAATTGACAAAGGTATATATTAACATATTCAACAATGCGGAAATGAGAATATTATTAATAATATTTATATTTTTTTATGCTTCTTTTGCAAAAGAGAATAATGACATAGACATGCTTGTTGCAAATTTCTGTAAAACTACAGATAAATACGATACCTTGGAGGCATATCATAAACATATAAAACTTAGTCCAGAACAGGAAATTGAGTTCGCGATAACTTCGCTTGACAGGCTGTTGGATAACCCTCAAAAGTTGAGTTTAGGCTATCAATTTAAAATGTCAGAAATATATGTATTTTTGGATAGTGTAGATTCCGATAAAATTCCATTAAAATGTGTACCTACTCTATTTAGAACATTGAGAATAGGTTCAGTGATGTTAACGGGAGACGTAATAATAATAGATTTACTTGATCGCATTGTTGGGAACAACCCCGGTTATACGATGCAATATCTTGCGGAAAATAATTTCAATGATACGGAAAGATTAGCTCTTATAAAGCAATGGGAAGAAATTTTTGAACTTAATAAGGAAAATATACTAAAAAAGCGATATTATAAAAGAAAATATTACGGGAAGAAAGTTGCCAATTAGTGGTAATATATAATGGGAAAGTAAAAAAAGCTATCAAGCAAACAAACAGACAAAGTAATCTCGAAAGATCCTCCCATATTAAAGCGACAAATTTCCTTTCAATAGAGAGTTATATAAGCAAGCAAACAAATAATATCCCAATAGAAAATATAGAAGAATTTGGCAAAGTCTTCGCTATGTTAAGTGATAAAAATTTTGTATTTTTTTTAGTTATTAAAAAATCTAAAATATTAAGTTATTTCAATTTTTGGATCTGAAATAAAATATATTGATTAGTTTTCAATTATTTGTTAGCAATTAACTGTAAAATGAAAACTACCATGAAGTGCTTGAGAAAAATTATAATTGGATTTATTGCGTATTTATGCATGAATTTTTTAGTGTGCGGCGCAAGCGGCAATAATGTAGAAGATGCCGTTAAATTGGAAAAGTTTGGAATATCTGAAAAATCGATAAACGATTTTTTCTCAACCGGCTTGTATAAGGGGCTTTTAGATGAAGGTAACCCTATATTGGTCATAGCTATGATGTCAAAGACTATACCTAAGCCGGATATTAATATGGGTTTCTTTTACAAACTAACAAGAGGCAAGAAAATAGACCTTGGCATAAATATTGTAAATCCGCCTTTTGTTTTCGGGTTTATAGGAATGTATGAAAACGCAAAATTAAAACTTGATACTACAATCGAATTGGGATCTGAAGAATTTAAAATTGCTACGGATACAGTCTATAATCTCCCAACTGAAGTAAAGGATGGGTTCACATTGATTAGATATTTTGAAATTACTAAAAATAAAGATAACACTTACAATGAGCCATACTTAGCATTTATCCATAAGAAAAAGATTGATAAACACTAACTGATAAATAAACTACAAAAAGCTTTAAAGTTAATCAGTGGTTTTAGGAGGGGTTCAACGCTTATTTATATGTAGTAGGAGTGCGACTTAGGGATAGAAAACGCACCAAAGAATAAAAAATTCATAGAGAATTTAATTATAGATTGGGTAATAGTTATGATAGTGAAAGGTTATTGCATGAAAAAAACGTTATTTATTATACTTTCATTTGTATATTTTGCACTTGCGTGCTATTCGTCGGACAATGCGGCACCGATACCAAAACTAAATCAAAACGAAACTAAGGCTCTTAATCTTGCAATAGAACTAATTGAAAAACTATCCGCCAATACGCCCTTTTCAAGAGAAGAAGGGAAAAAGTTCTTTGGAGATACCGGAAATTTTTATGGGCACACGCTATCTTTTTACTGCATGAACGGCCTAGTTGATATAAAAACCGAGAGTAAAGACGGCCCAGCTGAGGTTGTTATAAAAAAAGATCTTCCGTCATTGTCGTTTTTTGGAGAAATATTGCGAATATACAGAAATATTTTCATAGATGAAGATTCTAAGCCTCTCTTTTCCGTAGAAAATAAGTATTACGTAAATGAAAGCAATACAATTACATATTTCGGGGAAGAAATGGTTTCAATTTTGATAAGGCCCAATCTAAATAAATCAACTCAGATTTCTTTATTATATTCAGTTAAACACGGATATTTTTTAGAAAATATTTCTGTGAATGATATTCCGCTGTTTGTTTACTTGAAACTCGCAAATGCAGATAGCCCTAACAAAATCTCTGAAGGATTTTTAAATTTAATGAAAACATATATACTCTCTAAATAAATGTACAATAAATGCTACCATGGCACAGCGGTATTTGGCGAAGGGAGCATTCCAAAAGACCGTTCCGCACGCTTTACCGGCAAGCCCTACGATGAAGACTTACAGGCGTATGTATTCCCATACCGCAATTACGACGCCTCCACCGCCCGTTGGCGCTCCTCAGATATAGTGTCTGGATGAGGATGAAATAAATACTAATTTCACTGGATAATATCATTTTATGGTATTACATAGATACGTAAATAGGTGTATAGCTGGCATGCAAGTCTATATTTTGCCATACTGTTATACTTTAAATATTTTTTAGTTTAGAAATTTACGGATATTTATTTAGCTTGATTTTAATTATATAAATATTAAACTATTCATAGCTTATATGGAACGTAAATAGTATTTTATGAAATATTTTAGATATACAAAATTTCATAATTATATGAGGGTTATTCCATTATTAGTAATTTCGTTAATTTGTATTTGCATCATCTATATTAGAAATACCTTTGACGGGTTATATGGTTCGGGGTGTACTCAAAAATAAATGACAGATACGAATTATTCATGACAGATTCAGTGCGTGGTTTTTTAATAGACAACCTTTCCGGTAAAAGTATTCCGATAGCCAATCCTTCATTTGAAGGTAATATTATTTATGGGGAATGTGAATCTGATATTAACGGAAACAAATATTTTATAGTAGATGTTTATGATAATACACCTTTGCAACTTGTAACAAAAAATAAACTTCAGAAAATATTAAGGTCACACGAATGAATTTTATAAATAACAATTTTTTAATCCGCTAAAAAATAATTTATTTTTTATAGAAAGTGCGTGGAAATTATATTAAGATGCAACAATATTAAGAGAAAAGTATATTAGAGATTATTATATCGGGTATATATTGGCTATCAATCTACTATGGATTTAAATATATATAGAATAAAATGGAGATACATCATAATTCTAATAGTAATTATATTAGGTTTCATGGTGTCGTTAAATTATTACTTTCCAATAACGCATCCTTTAAAAAATAACTATATTGGAATGACTCGTACAGATGTAACAAAAACATTATTTAATAAAGATAAAAAAGTAGTAATATATTTTAACTCAAATTATAGAGAATTTTCTAAAATCGCAGATATGCGAAATTGCTCAGAACTTCTGAAGTCAGATAAATGGGAAATAGATTTTTATAAGTCAAATGGTAAAATATTTTCTTATATTTTACATTTTAAAGATAACATTGTAGAATCTCAAGAAATATCCCGAAGAAGAGACGGCCCTTAATGCTATAATTTCTAATACTACAATAAAGAAATTAAATATTGGAAGAATTCTTATAGTATATATATTTCTTAATTATATAATAAAACTAAGTGATACACCTATTTTCATACCGCAATTACTACGCTTCTGGCGCTCCTTCGACTCCCACTGGATACTCTGACGGCATAAACCAGCGCTTATGGCTGTCCTACTTATGCGTTGTATCCCTTAAGATTGGAGTTTTTTATGTTGCAATTGATACAGGGTTGTGGGTATAATAAATAAAATTTCATAAGCTATTTATGGTAAAGTAAGTGCAAATGGAAAAAACGGAAGCAATATTCTGGTAGATAGAGCTTTGGTAGAATAATTATGAAAATAATATTCTTTATAATCTGCATGGCATGTAACTTGCTGTTTGCATCAGACCTAAATAGATTTCATTGTTATTATAAAATTCAGAAAGATACTTCTAAAATATTTATACATGAATCTAGGCTTTTGTCAGTTATAAGATACTTGGAAACTAAAATGTCATATCAATATGAAAATACTTTAAATGATCTTATTGATAATAGTTTTCCATTTGTATTAATAGAAATCGTTTCAGATAATACATTTTTCAGAAAAAGTTATTTAATTACGCAAGAAGGAAATAATGTTTCATTGAACAATGTTCTAATTAAAAACCTACATAAGCCTAAAATAGAATTCAATCATATTATAGAAATTGCAAAATTAGCAACTATGCCAAATCGACTATTTGATGGATATATAATTTCAGGAAGAAAATCTTCCTTACTATCATCACCTGCCATATTTACATTTTTAACCGTATATGACGGGAAAAGATTATATTGTTCTATATTCTACAATCTAAAAATCTTGTCGTCTTTTTATAATTATAATAACAATAAAGAAATTAGCTCTTATATAAAACAAGGAGAAAACATTCGTAAGATTATTGAAGAATTAGATAATATAGATTATAATATTTTATGATTCAATTTGAATCAAACAAGAAATAACCAAATGAGGCTATTAGTATTGTCTGACATAGTTAGTGGATACAGCTCATTTGGGAGTAAGGGACTCTGGGGTATAAATTGATTATATCCTTACATATTTAGATACAGTTTCTCGTTTTTCTAATAGTACAAGAAATAAAATATAAAATTTTTTCTAACTTGGCTAACTTTAAAACAACAGGGTTTCCTAAGGTTTCAATGACCTCATCGCCGATCTTGGCGGAGAATTGAAAAATATTAATTGTGCTACAAATGTAAATGATGGAAAATGTAGTAACTAATTTAAAGGTAAGGTAAAAAATGCGAATACTTTACATATTGACGATATTTACAATCTTTTCCGTTCCAATGCTTGCGCAGGGGAATAATTATTCTGAGTCCATTGAACTTTCCTCAAATTTTATAGAGAAACTCAAATCGGATATTTAACTCACATTTAGAGATGGGAAAAGTATTTGTGCCTTATGGGAAAGATAATAGCATCTTTGAATATGTTTCTACTAATGGGACAGTTCCATCTTGATAATTATGGCAATCCGATAAAAAACTTCTTAAGCATTTACCTCTGGGGAAATTAAATATGAAATACTTTATCTACATTTTATTCTTTTTGATGCCATTCTTGTCTTTTGGTATAAGTGGTATCGAAATGAATGAGATTGTTTCTAATTTTTGCAAATCAACTGATACGCTTAAAAGACTTGATGATTACCATCCGAATGTGAAATTATCCGAAGAAGAGAAAACACAATTTGCATTTTTAGCGTTGAATAAACTGCTCGATAATCCTCAATGGCCCGATTTGACCTATGGATGGAAAATATCCCGATTAGAGGGCGTTATTGTGAATCTTGATTCTGATAGAATACCGTTGGAGTACGTACCGGTCCTATTTAAAGCTTTACGTAGCAGAACTTCCACGTTTGATGCGGATATAATTTTTATAGATGCTCTTGAAAGAGTCATAGATAATAATCCGGGATATACAATACAGTATGTGGAAAATGGGGACTTGGATAAAGAAGAGAGGTTAGGTTTAATAGCCAAGTGGGAAAATCTGTTTAAGCAAAATAAGGAATATATAGTTAAAAAACGGCAATATAAGAACAAATACTTTGGCAAAAAAGTAGCAAATTGAATTATATCGTTAGGCATGCAAGCATTGATAAAAATATGAAATACGCAAAGAAATGTTTTTTATATCTATTATTGAACTTAATATTTTCTATATTTCTACACGCGGACAGTGAAAGTCTAACAATATCAGAGGATAAAGAAGCAAAATTTGACGTTTCAGCACCTGTTAAACAACGCCTTAATTATGTCGTAAATGATATATTATTAAATACAGTAAAAGAAAATAATATAAAAGATGTACTTTTATTGGGCGTGTTTAATGAAGGCGTTGTCGCAAAAGAAACAGCTTTTATAATAACAAGCAAAAAAATATATATCTTTGAGTTATCTCCATATTCAAAGGAGAGAGATTTAAATCCACCAAAGTTATATAAGGTTACTGACGATTTGCATGTCAAAATTGATGATTTTAAACGTAACGATTTTGAGAATGAGAAAGCTTCCGCAATAAATCTATCAACTGATAATTCGGCCATTTGCTTATATATTGTAGATAAGGATCTGAATATAAAAAATACTTTAACCAGATATTTCTTTCCGAGTAAAAAAATAAAAGAAATCGTATCGGAAATTAATGAGATTAAAACCACTCAAAATCCAGTCTTGCTAAAAAATTTTAAAACAATTAGTTCTTTAAGGGCAATGGAAGAACAAAATATTTTGCAACTTGCAGAATATCTTATAAATAAGATTACATCAGACACACTTATTACCTTTGAGGACGAGAAAAAAATATTTGGGTTAAATGATATTTCCTCAGAGTTGCAAGAAAGATTATTAGAGAGGCTTGCAAATATACAAGAAGGAAAACCTCCTAAATTGATATACTCGCCATTATGCGAACTTATAAGGATAAATAAAACATTGTTCTTAGAAAAAGAAATTAAGGAGAAAATAATTTCTATATCACATTCTTCGTGGGAATGTTCGGGAAAGCCTAAATGTGTTTCTGGGCTAAATATAGTAGTATTTGTAAAACTTATTTATGTAGATAAAGACAGTTTGTTAATAGAATTATCGTATAATCCATTTCTTAAAGCATTTTCTCCAGATTTCTACATATACAAAGGCAATGGCAGAAATTCACTATTAGAGATTGGATTCTATTGGGATAAAGAAAATCAGAAATTTTGCTAAAAAAAAGATATACTGGTAATGTTAGAAGAGCATCTTAAAAATTTATATAATAGCCGTAACAGATCTGCAGATCGTAACTTATAAGCATAATATGTAAATATAATTAATATTTATATTATAGTAAACAAATCTATGGGGAGAAAAAATGAAAATTTATTTTCATCTTTTTGAATCAGTACATACGACAATTATATTTTTTAACTTTTAGATTAGACCTTGAAATTTATAAGGCATATCCTATTTATTATCTAAATTCTCTTCCAGCATATTTTTAATAAGTTCTTCTTTTGTATCTTCGGTACTTGTTTTTGTTGTCTTATACGTCTTGTTATTTATTGTGTCGCGCACAATTGTTCCTGGAACGAAAGCGATTGTGTCGATAATTGGATTGTTAAATTTTATGGAGTCGGGTACAATATCGATTTTTATAACGTTATTAACATTAACCCTACCGCTTGATTTTATATTAACTTCTATTTTGGTTGGTAACCTATATCCCGATTTAGTTACATAATCGCTTACTTTAATTACCCTTGAATACTCTATGTTGCCGTCAATGTCGTGTACAGAGGTTTTTATTAGATTTAGGATTTTATTTTTCTTATCAAACTTGAATGTAAAAATCGTATTTTGCCTCTTCTCAAATTCCAATGTCAGGGTATCGCCTTCTTTTTTTAAGTTCATAGGGATTTTTTGGGATAATGCTTCTCTTAGTATTTCCGAATATAATAAAGGCTTTTGGGGTAAATTCGTTGTATATATAAATTCCAAAGGGTTGGGAAATTGCCCATACGTGAGTATTTGATTTGTAAATCCGCCTTCAGCTAAAACGCATTTGTCGGAAATATATAGGTTATTATTGTGCTTGACAACCTTGCCGTCCCAAAAAACCTCTCTTATATCTTTGCGTTTCTGAGAATCAATCTCTTGAATAGTTTTCAAATTATATGCGCCATTTACAAAATTATATGAAAGGCTGCCGTTAAGTTTTACAGGCTCATTAGCTTTTCCGTTAAAATTGGTGCGTGTATTTTCTACATAGTCAAATGAAATTGTAGTTGGCAAACCGGGAAAATATTCGTCTACATTAAACTCCTTTCCAGATAGGGAATATATTGATAAGCAATATAAAGATAGCGTGCTAATAAACATTTTATTCATAATAATTACTTTCTATATTTTTTATAATGATAGCATAGATTATAAGTTCCAAAATACAGTACAAAAGTTATTAAATAATTTATAGGTTTATACTTTGAGATTGTAAAGATTAAAAAAATAATTACTTACGCTCTTATTGGGCGTGGAATTTACTAAAACTTGTATGAATAGAATAATCATTAGGACTTCCCAAACTTCTGCTTTTGTTGGTCATGCATTCAATTATGCCGCTGCAGCGAAAAATTCATTTTCCCCAACTTTTACTCAAAGCCCAAAAAATTATGAGTTCCCCAATTGAAAGTTATAGATTGGCTTATGGTAGTTATAATTCTATTGACATCTACCAATCTAACATTTTATTAAATAACAATAAAGTTAATTTGATTTTCACATAAATCGATCCAATGCTGTGAGGTAGGCATCTCCATAATTCTAATTCTAAATATATAGAAAAGAGTCAGGCGGAAAGGAATAATATATGTTAAAGACAAATATATTTATATGTTTATATCTATTTATAGTGCAGATAACATGTGCAACAGAGCCTATCGAAAAGATTGGGGCAATAGCTCAAAAAATGTTTTATCAAAGTTACTTTTCATGTAGATATACTGTAAAAACAACGTATGAGAAAGCTTTTGTGGGAAATAATAACAAGCCAGAAGATATGAATTTCCTAAAAATAGGCAATGTTAGATGTCAGTTTAATAGATTTTCTTATCTGGAAAAAATAGATGAATATAAAGTAAACTCTGATGGAAAATACCTTCTGAGAATGCAATTAAATAAATCATATTTTAAAGATGTAATGACCCTGCTTAGAATTTACCCTAATAACCTAATAGAATACTCAAATAAATATGGTCTACATAAATTTTCACCGCAAGAATCGATATCACTAGCTAATATTCAGAGAGTTTTGAATCCAGATATTCCAAGTATATTAGATGCTTTTGGTTACTATTCAAATGAGAGAAAATGTTTTATATTCTATGCTGAAAATTTATTGAATGCATTAAAAAATCATAAAAATATAAATGCGGTCTTGGAAGATGGACTAATTTATATTAAGGATTTTGGAATGTATTTTGACCCTAAATCGATGCTATTATCTAAAATTGAATTGTATTATATAAATTCTGACAATACTGTTGGTGGGAAGTGTAAAATTATATGCTTAAATAATTATGAAATAATAGACGATGGTGTAACTGTTCCAACAAATATAAAAATTGAAAATTACAATACCGAGGGTGACTTGATATTTACAAACAATTATTCAATTTTAAAAGATTCAATTAAATTATCTAATCAAGCAAATGAAAATTTTATTATCAAATTACCTAATTTATGTAGTGTAAGCGATTATATAAATAATGTCCAATATGTTGTGAGTGAGTCATCATTCTATAATAAAAATACAACAGAAGATATAATTTCTGATTCACTGAAAAACTATATAGATTCTTCAAACAAAGGAAGCGAGAGTATCAAATGAGGATTTGGACGCGCAATATAGCATATCATTTCTTATTTATCTTTTAATCCGCGAATTAAATACTCCAGTGCATAAAAGCTAAAGGAGTTAGACAAGCGGTTTAAGGAATGTAGAGTAGATGTTTTTCGACCAAGAAAAGCACTATGACAAAACCG
>OKXB01002823.1_pt1 | contig 12936 bp, 22 predicted proteins | sample 1601731 | NCBI WGS metagenome assembly OKXB01 (sample SAMN04414077, study PRJEB24778) | human gut metagenome | material: faecal | host: Homo sapiens | reverse complement strand
CACGGCCCGGGAGATAATTCAAGCTATGTTCAATTTTAATCTGCCCCATTGTGAAATCTACATTCTCCCATTTTAAAGCGAATATTTCACCTCTCCGGCATCCGGTGACAACAAAAAGCATTAACAGTGTCCGCATCTCCATAGGCTCCTGCTCTATGGCCTCAATGAATTTTTGCAACTGTTCCGGCTGCAAGCAGTCGGCGGGGCGGGTCGGTCTGCTCGGCGGAGGTGTGGCTCTCTTGGCTGGATTGTAAAGGATTATCATTTCCTTTTCGGCTTGGCCCAAAACAATGCGTATCAGGCTGTGACATCTTCTTATGGTTTTGGGGGCAAGCGGCTTATCATTCCCAATAAGGCAAAACAGATCGTTGCGTCCTAAACTTTTTTCAATCAGAGTAGCGGTTTTTTGGCTAATATGCTTCCCATCCATTAGCCGCATGATTTGTTGATGGTGTACCCCGCATTTTTCCGCAAATCCTCTCAAGGATTGCCCATCTACAAGTTTTTTAAAATCCACAGCAGGCTCTGCCCACACCCGCCAGCGGTTTGCTCCTGGTTCAGATAGTTTCCTGTACAATTCATTCAAATGCTGTGGGCGTATGCTTGTCAACTTCATGTGTCCGATATGTTCATTTACCCTTGAAAGCAACATTTTCACATTTACCAGCGTTTGCGGCTTGTCTCCCCGTTGCTCCATAAGAGAATACACATAGTCTGAATACTGCGCGAAGGTCTGCCGATTATCCGCCCGGAAGCCTATGGATATTTCCCGTTCAAACTCCTGTGCTATGCGCTGTACTTCTTTCTCCATCTGGCGGGACGTCATGGGCCGATCTGGTTTCCAGGTCTTGTAGTGTCTTTTCTGCTTTCCCTGGGCATCCCGGCCCATTGAAACGGTTATCTTATAGGAAACACCTCCTTTCCCTTCTATTTTCTTGATACTCGCCATAATTAAACCCCCTTGTTACCTTCAATCTCCACCGGCACCTCCCTCCTGCACTTCTTGCAATAGGTGATAACGCCGTGGCAATTTGCGTCAGGCTCTATCTTGTGTATTTTCCGCCCACAGAACGGACAGCAATACCAGAGTTCCCCGCCTATTAGTTTAATCATGTTTTCCTCCACTTTCTTGGCGCACATTTGGCGCACAACATCAGTGCACAAGAAGAATGAAGAGACAACAAACAACAACTAAACAATGTGGTTTTCTCTCTGTTATTGCACATAATAGAATATCCCACAACTTCCGGTAACACCATTTTACATTCCCTTCATAAATGTTACAATATGGAATATTGAACAAAAAAAGTTACTATTTTTATCTGTTGTGCGCTTTTTCTTTGTTTATTACTCAATTTATATATAGTTGGAAAAACCTTCGGCGCACATTTGGCGCACAAAAAGCGGAAAATGTTGGTGAGAAGAGGGTTTATATCCCTCTTCCTTTTCCAACAAACGCACTTGGCCCATCAATGCAAAGCCCACCACGAGATCAAAAGATTCAGGAATCTCTGCTCAAGAGATTCAATCGGATAAATTGAATCGCAGTTTCATACACATCTGAAAATGTTTGTGTTTCCCTTTGGCTTGTCCGAAGGGCCTTAATGGCCCGTTTCAGGTCTCCGTGCGTAGCGTCTAATATCTCTGTTTCAATAATCGGGTTCTTGCCACAATTACTGGATTTAAGCAAGCACAATGCAGCCAGGTATACAGGATAGTTCGTTTCTTTTGCCCTATGCAGGCGATCCATAATGTCACGCATAATTCGAGACCTCTTTACTTCTGTTGGTTGTCCAATTCAAACAACACTCTTTCCACTGAACGGGCCCAACCTATCATCTCGGAAATGTAACGGGGATTATCAGCATTTCTGAGAATAATAAGAATCAGTTCTGTTGTCATAAAATCGCCCTCTATTTTGTTAATATATTCCCGTACCAGTGAAGAAAAAGCATCATTGCATTTCGGTTCCATCTTCGCTTCTATTCCTTTCCTGAGTGGCCCTCTTCGGCCCTTTTGGTATCTACCCTCGGTATTACTTAAAATCGCTCCCGTGGCCTCTGGGGGGCCAATGCGGGACGCAATCCGTGCAACTTCTCGTTCAGCCTGGAGTATATGTCCTTATACGGTCTCCTGGCCTCTATGCCTGTCCTGATCTCCTGCTCTATGATCTTCTCAACTATCAACAGGGCAAAGAGTTCCACGGTGTGGGCCTTGTCGCGCTCTACAATGCCCGCTGTACGGTTTGCAAGACTGGATATACTTTGATAGTACCTGGTCGCGTGTCTGCTCCCCTGGGCCTCTGCATAGGCCACCAGCGCCTTTATTGCGTCCGTCTCAATCTTCCGTATCTCTTTGCCAAGCGAGCGGGTATCCTGCCAGATGGGTGACTGCCTTTCCCGGATAAAATCCCGCATAGCGTGAAACGCCTTGACATACTGCGCCGTGAATATCGTTCCAGCCTCACCCGTCTGCTTGTTCGCCACCATCTCACACCCCATTTCCGTGAGATAGTAGCAGGGGCGTGGCTTTCCTTGTTCATCCCTGTATGTAGCTTTGATGAAGAAATCAGCCAGCGCAATTTTGCGCCCGCTAAGATGCTTGCACATGGTAGAGATAGTCCGCAGCGTGTCCTTGTGCTGCCTCCCTATCATGGCGGCAACGTCCCGGCTATCGGCCACCAGCTGGCCCCGGTACTCGAACACCGGAAGAGCCTCCATCTTCGCCGCCAGTTCATTTTGGGGCATGAAAATACCCTCCCTTCACAAGATGCACTTGCAGAAGGGAGGGCCTTTGTGGTATAGTAAATTTACCACAAAGGGGCCAGCCCCCCTGCGTTGGTGCTTTGAGTAGTCGGGGGCCGTCGCCAAACTGCAACCCGGCTACTCTCTTTATTTTCTTTTCAGCCGCTTGTTTCGCTCCTCAATAGCAATCCGCACTTCATCGGCCTTTGTGTTGCCAGTAATGCGGCTATTTTCATCCAAAAGAGCAAGCATTTTTTCATCTGTTCGCATCTTAAAAAACTTGTCTTTTGGATGCTCTGGAGCAGGGCGGCCTTTTGCGTTAGGGTTCCCCATGTTTCGCCTCCTTTTTGTACCCTACGTTTAATATATCAAATGTAGGGTACATTGTCAAGGGAGATCATTCGTTTTTTCTAATAAAAAATCAAGCCTCCTTGCCGTTCCCACTTGCAAAAAGGCTTGAAAAAGGGTAGAATAAATTTACCCCTTCAAGCCCTTTGCTTGTGGTGGGTTCTGGACAGCGTAACGGGGATGCCGCCAAACTTCGACCGTTGCGCTGTTCTCTTATTTTTCTTGATCCAAAAGAAGGTGAACCCCCCTCCTGATTGCTTCGGTTCTTGTGATATTATTCCGTTCACAATATTCCAAAAGCCTTTCATGGAGAGATTTGTCAAATCTTACTTTAACATCAATTTCTTTGGGGTTTTCCGACTTTGGTCGTCCTGTTCTCGGAGACACGGCTTCACCTCTCTTTCTGTGTTCCGATAATTATATTATATTCATGGAACACAAAAAGTCAAGAGGAAATTCCCTATTGCTCTCATTGATTTTTGGAGGGAAGCCGTGATATAATTAGCACGGCCTCCCTGTTTGGGTGGTTGTGGGCTTCATTCAGCGTTCCTTTGGTCGGGGGCTGCTGAATGGGGCCTTAATCATGCTACGGTAAAACGCCGTACCGTGGTTTCCTTCTTGAACCTCTCCGCCACATCCGGAAGGGCCTCTTTTAAGGCCCTGGTATCTATTCTGATAGACGTTACGGGCTTCCAAGTGATTTTATACTCCCCTGCCTGGACGGTCTCAGAATCGCCCATAGCGGCCTTTATAGCATCCCGCAGAGCCTCGGCCTCTTCCTGGGCCTCCTCGATCAGGACTTGCAGTTGCCGCAGCTCCCGCGCCTTTGCCTCGATGTCCTTAATGTTCATGGTGTTTGCCTCCTTGTTAAATTAGCGGGGAGAACGGAGCCGGGGGCCTTAAACATCTATGCCTTTGGCAATCTCATTCTCTCTTATCCGATCCGGCTTTTACCTTGCGTTCTTGTTTCAGCTTTTGCTTACTTCGTCCGCCTTGCCGTTCTCCCTTTCTGTGATTATATTATATTATATAGCACGCATATATTCAATGGGCAAAGTGACCAAATATATAGCAATTATATTGTACACAATATATATAGCATTTATATATATTATATGGTATAATAACGTACAGAAAGGAGGACGACATGGGAGAAAAATATACAGAAGCACAAAAAAGGGCATCTATTAAGTATTTGAGCGAGAAAACAGACAGCATACAAATACGAACACCGAAAGGGACAAAAGATAGATGGAAAAATGCTGCCGCAGATCGCGGAAAATCCCTTAACCTGTTTATTGTAGAGACAATGGAGAAAGAAATAGCGAAGGGGGGCAGCGATGGAGATTAGTTATTCTAAATCCGCCGCAAAGGCAATCAACGGCCTCGACAGGCCCACAAAACAACGGATACGGGATGGGATACTGGGCCTCACGAAAAAACCGCCAGAGGGCGATATTCGACCATTACAAGGCTATAATGATGGGCGGCAACGTCTGCGCGTTGGCAAGTACAGAGTAATTTTCAAATTTGACCTTGAATCAGAAATACAAATCTTGTATATTATGAATGTAGGTAGTCGTGGGGATATTTATAAATAGAAAGGAGGGCTGCACATGGCTCCTATTTCGCAACAAATTGCGGGAATGGTTGATATGCTCCCAGAACAGGACCAGGCCCTTGCTTTTGAATTAGTAAAGAAACTGGTTCTTGCCTGGGACCCGGATTTCACAAAACTAACTCCAACAGAAAAAGAAACGCTTGATAAAGCACAGAAAGAATTTGAAAACGGGGAAACCGTCCCACACAATGCAATAAACTGGAATTAAAAAAAGTGAGGCCGTTAAAATAAACGGTCTCACTTTTTCATGTTTTTTTATCAGGCTGGATTTATGATCGGGGTGCCATTCGCCTTTGCGTATTTCGCCAGCGGATCGAGTATATAAGATGCCATTTTAGAGCCATCTGGCATCATAAGATTGATTGTTATACTTTGGTCTCCAATTCCATTTTGAAAAGCCGAAGAAATCCCGTTAATTATCCCAGCCGACGAGAGCCCAATAGCAGACGAAGAAAAATTGACTCTTTGGGTTGGCAATTCCATGTTTCTATATGCCTCTGCCTGCCGCTTAGTCAGCACCATTTCTCCTCTGTGCAGCTCTGCCAAGTATCCATCCCACGGAACATAATTCAATCCAGACGCATGCGACCCGTCCGCCCCTCCGACAACTCGCTTATTGACTGTAACGTTTGCAGTTCGATTCCCAAAGAGAGAATCCCACAACCCATTAAACCAACTTGTGAGACTATCCCACGCACTTGAAATGCCGTCCTTTATTCCATTGACAATATTAGAACCGATCTTTTTGAACTCATCCCAAGCCTTAGAAAAAACGCCTTTGATATCTTCCCACACGCCAGAAAAGAAAGTGGTAATATTGTCCCACGCAGATTCCGAAGCGTCTCTTGCCTCCGTGAATTTTTCACTAAAGAAATTCTTTACTGTCGAGAATACGCCTTTGATCCCTTCCCATACACCAGAAAAGAAACTGGAGATACCATCCCAAGCCGCCTCCGACGCCTGCCGCGCCTGCTGAAATCTTTCGCTGAAAAATTCCTTGACAGCGGAAAAAGCTCCTTTAATCCCTTCCCAAATACCGGAAAAGAAGTCCTTCACTGTGCTCCACGCATTTACAATGGCGTCTTTGGCCGATAGGAAGAAGCCTTTAATTGCCTCCCAAATTGCGCCAACGGCATCCCGGAAGCCCTCATTTGTCGTCCACAGGGTAACAATGAATGAGACCAATGAGACGACGAGAGTAATAATTGCTCCAATAGGATTGGCTTTCATAGCCAAATTTAGCCCTTGTTGAGCAGTCGCAGCTCCCGTCATAGCAGGAACAAAGAGGCTTGTTAAAGATGATGCAATACCAGAAATCAAAGAAGTTATTTTCCAGCTCGCAAAAGCCGTTCCAATCCCCGCTATCGTGGATACGATTGTGGGGCCATTATTTACCACAAAGGTAACAAAATCCGAAAAGCCATTTACAAGTGATGAAACATCAATACTGGAGATTGCATTTGCTATTTGCGGGGCCGCTGTTGCTAAGGCAGGAACAAGTTCATTTAAGAACTTCGTTTTTACTTCCGAAACCGCCTTTCCTATTTTACTCATGGCATCGGTTACATCATTACTCGCATATCTTGAACTAACAAGGGCTTCGTTATTTTCATAAAACGCTTTTGCCGCTTCCCCATATTCTCCAGAAAGAGCTTCCATTATCATCTTGTTCCGTTCGCTTTCGCTGGAGCAAGATGCTAATTTTTTGTTAAACTCATCCTCGCTAATTCCTGCCCAATTTAGCGCGTCTGCTAAAACTCCGGTAACTTGTCCAACTTTTGCGGTCTCATTCGATGCTTCAATCAGTCCCTCAATCGGAATAGAATCACCCCAACGGCCAAACACACCCGCCGCGATATTGGTCCAGGTTGTAACATCCTGTTCATTAAGGGCAAGTTCAGCTAAAAGTTGGGATGCTTCCGTTGCCGTATCGGTATCACCCAAAATCCCGTAAAAAGATTTGTATGCCTGCTGGGCCACATTTGCGCCCATTCCTGCGGCTTCAAATGCGGTATTTAACTTGCCCTGCGCTATTCTATATTCTTCCGTAGAAGATTCAACTGCAAGCAAGCCGCCAACAACCGCTGTCGCCGCGCCACTTACAACCGCTAACCCTTTTGCCGCAGTTTTTCCGGCGCTAACAAGTTTTGATCCTAAACTTTTTGATGCTTTTTCCCCGCTCTGTGATACTTTAGCAATACCAGTGTCAGCTTCACTTGTATCTATTGAAATTTTTACGCAGAGATCAAATAAATTCATTTTGACCTGCCTTTCTCTATTCTCCCTGTTGTATATCCAAGTTGATATGCTCTATAAGCAAATTCGCAAAATGAAGTAACTAATTCAGGGGACAGACACATGTTTGAAAGCAGTTCAATTTGTTTTTGTGAATCACGCTCGGAAACGGGTGTTTTTCCCTCCTTTCCTTCCACAACGCCCAATTTATATGCTTCACTTGCATAGACTGACATTCTTTTCAGGTATTTTTTTGATAATTTATCTTTTGATATTTCATCCCCACATAAATCTACAAGCATCTTCTCAAACCATTTTCTTGAGTATGGTTGCACGTTAATCAAATAAATCGCCTCCTAAAAAAAGTGGGAACAATTCCAAAACGGAAATTGTTCCCACTTGAACCTTTTTGCTCACCTCTTAAAGCAAAGAACAATATTAAATTTTTGTTACTCTCTTTTTTCAGAAATTTTCAACAATCTCATTCGAAAGGCGTTCCCATCTCTCGCCCATATTTATTGTATGAGTAGGTGAATCTCTTCGGTCTCTACTTTGCCCACTGCAATAGTCTGCAATCTTGGATAGATCATCCCATACCCGCATCGTCCGGCTTTTTCCCTGGCTGCATACGGAGTACAAATGGTGTAATAACCCACGTTCCTTCGCCTGGGTATTGTCCATACCGCTGGCAGCTTCCTTTGCATACTTCGCCACAAAGCGAAGCATGGTGGGATTGTCGTCGTACTTTTTCATAAGGGCATAGTAATCATCAACAGAAAGAACACCACTTTTCATCAGTTCCAAGCCGCTATGGTCAACTGAATCTGGGTTCGCAACATTTCCATTTCGCACATCCCGCTCCAGGTTTGCCCGTAGTTCCGCCCTCTTCCGGTTGAACTCCGTCCAGATACGGTCCTCCGCCTCCTTAAAGTCCAGTTCTGCTTGCTGGTATCTCAATTCTGCCCGCTGGCGGGACATAGCGTCGCCCTTTCCACAGGCCTCTTTCGCCTCCTGGAATTTGCCCCACGCCTCCGCATACTCCTGCCGCGCCGCCTTGAAAGCGGTGTCAAGGTCTTTTACAAAGTGATTGTATTTACTCATAGTCATTCCCTCCAATATAATCTTTTAGTGCGTCACAAAGGGTGCTTGCCTCGTTATCGGACAACTGAATACCTTTTAACGGGATTTTGCCTTTGCTTCCGTCTTGCTTCCATGCCCGCACATCGAGACGAGCGGGCCGGTCATTGAACGATACCAAATTCAATTCCCTGGAATAGTTTCCATTCTCGCTCAATGTGGCAATATGTTTTACTATCTGCAATTCAAATCTCTTATTTATCACTTAACCCCTCTCTTTTCGGTTGCACAATTCCCATAAAGCACATTTCTCGGTACATGAAAATATGTTGTGCTTGTCTGCAAACGGGCAGCGTTTCCCGGTAGTCGTAGCCTCACCGGTCACAAGTCCGCATCCACGCTCCCCATATAAAGCACATTGTGTGGTACACCTGGAAAGGAAAGGACACTCCCCCCAACTCTTGGGGCGCTCCGTCTCGACGATCTTCGGAGGCGGTGGTACGCTGTCAATTTCAAATTCGCCGTAGGTGGTTGTAATCGTTGCCATATACTCTATATTACCATTCCCAATACGACGGAAGCGCCGCCCATGTTCATCTATTTCCCAGGGGCCGGGCTCAACTTTCTGCCTCATAAAGTTCTCCTTTCTTATCCGACAGAATATCAAAGCGGAAATAGGGCAGATGGTAGCCGGTGGCATCCCTCTCAATCTCCCGGTTTGCGTCTGCCGCTGCACAGAACGCCGGAACTACCTGCCTTTCCCATGTCTGCCTGTCTATTCGTTTTTCACAATGGGGACAGGTCGCCGCCTGCTGGCTGTTCCAGTTGTCTCGCTCGTACACTTCCCACCGCTGGCCACAATAGCCGCAGTAGATACGCATATAAGCCATGCGCTCACTTCCTATCTGCGTGATATAGTAAAATTTTTGATAGGCTCAATTTTGAGCCTATTTTCTTATGCCGAAATGCCACGTCTGTATATCAGGCTGTCCAGCGCATAGGCACAAGCATCAATGGTGTGGTTGTTCTTGTCTGGCAATCGGGAGAGAAAATTGCCGTCCTTATCGGTTTCATACTCATAGTTCACAAACTCCCGGTAGGCGTTGGGTGTTCGGGCCGGGTCTATCACGATCCGCCGGTGTTGTAACCATTTCACACGGTACTCCACGCACCCCGGTTCCTTGTGGCACCCCAGGCACCGCAAGCCTTCTTCTCTCATGTCGTTAATACTTTTCGGCTCGGCGCAGTCTGCCGTGATAATCTGCTTCTTCGGCGCACAAACTCCACCATATAGCGTGGATTGATAGTAATTTACCCCGCCCCGGTCATAGTCTCGTCCTTTGATTTCCTCTGCAAGCTGGGCATTGGACAGGCCGCGCTTATAAATTTCATCAAGGAAAAATATTGTATCATGCTTGCGGTCATAAGATACACGGAGAAAAGCCGCCGGATCTACTGCAAATCCAAAATCAAGTCCCTGGTAAATATACTCCATTCTGCTGATTTCCTCGTCTGTGATAGTCCTGATTTCCAGATTAGGGAATACTTCTCCCCCGGTCCCCGTCGGGTGCCCTAAATACTCATGCTCGTATGCTTTTGGGTTTAGTTCCTTTAGCCGCTCTGCTTCATACAAGAACGCCTCCCCCAACCACTCCGGTGGCATCATGGTGTAATCGGTCGAGCGGGTCAAAGCTCTTTCGTCCGGCTCTTGTATAAACAAATTCGCCCAGTTGTTCTTGCTGATCGGCGGGTTAAATGTGCGGAACACAACGAATCTCGCCCCCTGGCCGCGCATGACAGATTGTAGCACGTTCCGTGTAAAGTTCGGGCCGGGTAGCTCTGAAAATTCCTCAAACCAAATAAAGCGAAAAGTCCCCTTTTTCGGCTTGATAGATTTCAATTTGCTTGCATCGTCCAACCCACGAAAAATGATCTGAGCCCCCGTGGGTATGTACTCGTATCGCATGGGGCTCACCGTTCCCCTCCAAAAATGCCCTACACCCAGGGTATCAATGGCCCATGAAATTTGAGAAAAAACGCTTTCCCGCATCGTCCCGGCCACAAGGCGGAACACTATTGCGTTGCTGCAACCGGTGATGTCCTTCATAATCCCATTGACGATCTCAAGAGAGGCAAAGGAGGATTTGCCGGAACCTCGTCCGCCAGGCAGATTGTAATACTGGTGCGCCTCGGCCTCTATGTCTGCGTGGAGCGGAAGATATACCGGCGCTATATGTTGGCACACGTCCAGACTATTTAGCAGGACTTTGGTCTCCTGCTTTTGCCGGTTTCGTTGGATTGCAACCTTTACGCGAGATTTCAATGCGTCATAGTACATTAGCCGCAATCTCCTTCAATTATCCGCATAATATCCGCAATTTCTGTTAAGCGCAAACCATATTCCAGGATGGTGCGAGCGGCTTGTATCCTTGCCGTTGCTGTTTCTTCGCCATCTTCCACAATCTTCCGCAAACAAGACAGTGCTGGACTTAGGCTCTGCCGTGCCTGTGTTGCCGCATCTTCGATCATCCCGGAAACCATTCTTTGATATTCCGCATGAAATTCTGGGTCTGCCAGATATCGACGCAGCGTTTTAGATTCAATCCCAGCCGCCTTTGCCGCTGCCTCCTTCGTCGAATTTGTCAGGAGGGCAGCAAGGGCTTTTTGCTGTTTCTGTGTCAGTGTTCTCACCTTCTTTTCGGTCATTCTCGGTTGTTTCCAGTAACTGGAACATTTTTCGTTAAATCATTTCTCTCCATATAGTTTTAGCCAATCAGTCAAACGCATGGTTACAAACCACGGCTCATAGTTTCGGCGGTGGAAAAGGGTGGGGATACCTCCAAATCTGGTGGAATCTCTTACAGCTTGTTTCATTGCCTCCGATACATTAAGACGCTCTACCCGTTTTACTTCAATATGAATACCGGGGAGTCCAGTTAGGTCCGGTATCTCTCCATAGGATAGAGAACCCCCCCGTTCGATACGGTATCCACATTTTGAAAGAATCGCGGCAAGCTCTCGCTCCCCATTCGCACCTTTTCTTTGTGATGATTTTCCTCCCATGCCCGGGTCCTCTTAATAACAAGTTTCAAAGAACCTTAATTCCCTTATCCGTCCAGAGAAAAAATGGTTTATATTATAGTCACATCTTCTGTATTTGGTTTCAAAGTGTTGATCTATAATTTCTTTGTATTCCTCTGGTTCAATGTCAATTTCATTTCCGTCCAGACAGTTTATATAAGGCATTTTTTCAATGATTTGCTCTATTTGCTTTATTCTTATATTTGGATGTGGATGCCCCATGACAAACTCATATTTCCAGAAATAATACTCAAATATCCACAATACCCATTGGAGAGAATATGGCCCCCCTTCATATACATTGCGTACCAGGCGCGAAAAAGTATTAAAATCAAAGAACATGAAATACTCCTGTCAAAAAAGGCGGGTGCGACGAGCGGCAACGCCGCTCCCTTTTATCCCTTTTATTTCTTCTTCTATTTCTACTTCTACTTCTTCTTCTGTTTCTGTTTCTTCTTCTGTCTCATTCGATATCGGTCGATATCATACGATATCGCTTGATTTCTTCTTGGCGTTAATTCGCTGTTCGTATTTTATCCACGCTTCTTCCATATCAGGGAAAAAAGCAGAAAAAGCAATCCGCTCTATTGGTGTTAGGTTTTTAGGGTCCTCCATAGTTTCTAAGTAGTCCCAGCAAGCAAGTAAAACATTTACTGCTGTTTCTGGGGGAAGGTCTTTTATTAGTTTCCTTCGCTCGATCTTCATTTTGAACCACGTTGGATGCTTTTCCTTGATTCCTGGCATTATTCAAATTCCTTTCTCATAGGTTGATTTCTCAACGGCTTTTGCAGCTCGCTCAATTTCTTTTGCCCTATGTTTCATGTTTTGAACAAATCGTTCTTTTTCCTTTTCGTTTGCGGGAAGGAAATACCCAGTTTTATTGTCCGACAAAATAGGGACCCCGGACAACCGTTCGGCTGCAATCTTCTCCCGGATTGTACGTTCATCTATATTCGTCAGTCCCGCAATTTGTCGGAGTGGAATTGCGTTTTCCTGGCCGTGGCTAAGAAGGTCAACGATCTGCATAAACTCTTCCCTCCATAAACGTCTCAAGCGCATCCATATTGACAAGGTAGTTTTTTCCTGTTCTGACAGACGGAATTTTCTTTTCCTTTACCCAGCGACGCAGGACACACAAGGAAATACACGTCCCCGGGTCTTTCATTTTCAATTCTTCCGCCGCTTTCGGTAAACTTCTCATTCGTGCCATTATTAAACTCCTTTCCGAAAATAAAAAGAGCCTACCGCTTACACACTGTTACCATGTGCAAGTAGTAGGCTCAAAGGCACACGCAAAGCGGCATTTCTGCCGGTATTGCTTCTTCATTTATTTTTTATTATACCACATTTTGTGCCATTTCGCAAGAAAAGCCGCAAGGTCAAGCATTTTTCTTTTTTAAAATTGTGTTTGATATACATTCTGCCGCTTTTCGCTTAGCTTCTTCCACGGCGTGCCCATAAACATTTAGGGTTGTCGAGGTTGCTGCATGGCCCAGCATCTTAGAGACCGTCAAGACGTCAATACCATTTGACAGCAGAACAGATGCTGCCGTGTGGCGGAATGTATGCGGGTTAATTCGGGGCAGGCCATGCCGGCTGCAAAACCTACACAACATCCCATTGAAAGAGGCCGGGTTTTTGTGTTCTCCGTTTTTCGCCGTAAACACATAGCCACTTTCAATCCACTGATCGCCCATAAAAAGCCTTTGCTCTGCCTGCCACGCACGATATTTCTTCAAAAGTGAGACCGTTTCTTCAGGGAGCACAATATAGCGTGTGTTACTCGTCTTTGTCTCCCCCTCATAAATTCCACGGCCCGGGAGATAATTC
>OKXB01002804.1_pt1 | contig 13035 bp, 9 predicted proteins | sample 1601731 | NCBI WGS metagenome assembly OKXB01 (sample SAMN04414077, study PRJEB24778) | human gut metagenome | material: faecal | host: Homo sapiens | reverse complement strand
GCAAAAATGAGCTGCGAAGCAGCGGAAAGCATCGAAGATGCGCTTTTGCGAATGGCGCGGGTGAACTGTAACATTTTATTCCAGTTCACTGGAATTATAATTCGCAGTTCTTTACCGTTCTCGGGAAAGGAATGACGTCGCGAATGTTGCCCATACCGGTCAGATACATAACACAGCGCTCAAATCCAAGACCAAAGCCCGCATGGCTTGCGGAGCCGTATTTTCTCAGATCCAGATAGAAGCCGTAATCCTCTTTGTTCAGCCCAAGCTCGTCCATGCGCTGTTCCAGAAGCTCGAGGCTATCCTCTCTCTGGCTGCCGCCGATGATCTCGCCGATGCCGGGAACCAGACAGTCCATAGCGGCAACGGTCTTGCCATCCTCATTTAACTTCATATAGAATGCCTTGATTTCCTTCGGATAGTCTGTTACAAATACCGGACGCTTGAACACCTTCTCCGTCAGATAACGCTCGTGTTCGGTCTGCAGGTCGCAGCCCCAGTATACTTTATAATCGAATTCGTCGTTGTGCTCTTCCAAAATCTTGATCGCCTCGGTATAAGTCACATGTCCGAAATCGGAGTTCAATACATGGTTCAGTCTTTCCAGAAGTCCCTTATCCACAAAGCTGTTGAAGAAGTTCATCTCTTCCGGAGCATGCTCCAGCACATAGCGGATAATGTATTTGAGCATGGATTCTGCCAGTACCATGTCGTCCTTTAAGTCCGCAAATGCGATTTCCGGCTCGATCATCCAGAACTCGGCGGCATGACGTGTGGTGTTGGAATTCTCCGCACGGAATGTCGGTCCGAATGTGTAAATATTGCGGAATGCCTGTGCATAAGTCTCACCGTTCAGCTGTCCGCTTACAGTAAGATTAGTCGGTTTATTGAAGAAGTCTTTGCTGTAATCTACTTTTCCATCCTCTGTCATTGGAAGATCATTCATGTCAAGTGTGGTTACCTGAAACATCTCGCCGGCGCCCTCACAATCGCTTCCGGTGATCAGTGGTGTGTGCACATACACGAAATCCCTCTCCTGGAAAAATTTATGGATTGCATAAGCGCAGAGGGAACGCACACGGAATACAGCCTCAAAAGTATTAGTTCTCGGTCTTAAATGAGAGATGGTTCTCAGATACTCAAAGCTGTGTTTTTTCTTCTGCAGTGGATAATCCGGTGTAGAAGGACCTTCTACTTCCACTTTTTCAGCCTGAATCTCAAATGGCTGTTTTGTACCCGGAGTTGCAACTAATTTACCGGTAACGATAATCGCTGCTCCGACATTTAATTTTTCTACCTCTTCAAAATTTTCCAGAACATCGGAATAAACAACCTGGACCGGCTCAAAAAAAGTTCCGTCGTTTACCACGATAAATCCAAAGTTTTTGGAGTTACGGATGTTTCTCACCCAGCCACCGATCGCGATGGTCTGATCCACATACTCATCCTGTCTGCGGAATAAATCTCTTACATTTACTAATTCCATTTTTCTACTCTCCCTTTCTCTCATCAACGTCTGTCGACTCTTTTATGATCTCATACCTCTGTTTCGGTATCGTTTTCTTATTCTTCTGTGCTGTCTGCGGATTCTGTACTTTCCACAGACTCTGTCGTTTCTTCTACTGCGTTCTCCGTAACCTCTGCTGTCTCTGCCAATTTATCTAAAACTAATCCTGCAAGATAAATCACACGGATCTGATTCTTTCCGTAAACATAATCGCCATAACCATAGTTACTATATAACGTATCAGCATCACCGAAACCGCCGCTGCTTACGATCGTGCTTACATAATCTTCAAACTCCGTATCGTCAATCTGGATATCTTCTTTTTCTGCAATGGCTTTTACGATCAGTTCTAACCTGATACTGCTCTCCACACTGTCAGACCATTCCTGCTCGATGCTCTCTTCTGTATAGCCGTAAGAGCTGAGTACCGTTTCCATCTGGCTCTCATCCCCGGAGCAATAACGGTCAATGAAATTGGCACGGATCGCTTCGATCACATCAGATCTGTAATCTGCCGGCATATCAACGGTACAATTTTCTAACAGATAATCCTCCAAAGCGGAGTAAATATCATTTTTATGAGTGCTCTCTGCGCTGGACTCCAGATACTGGCGTACCTGCTTGTACACTCCATCCACGGAATCCACGCCAAACTGTTCCAATGCGAATTCATCATCCATCGTATCCATGGTCACTTCCTTCTGGATAGAATTGACCGTAAATGTAAATACAACTTCTTTTCCGGCAAGATCCGGGTTATTCGGGTACTCATCCGGGAACGTCACATTGGAATCGATCACATCGCCTACTGATGCACCGATCAGTCCGTCTGTAAATCCATCAATGTAACCGGAACCGCTTGCGGAAGAATTGTTGGACACATCAATATTCTGATCCTCTGCTGTTCCGCCGCTGAACGCCTCACCGTCTAATTTTCCGACATAGTCTACGTTTACAATGTCGCCCTCTTCCACTGTTGTCTTGTCCGGATCAGCCGTATAAAAAGGTCCGCCCTGTGTAAAAATCTTTTCCACATAATCAAGCACATCCTGATCTGTGACGTCATAATCTCCTGAAATCGTAACCGGGATTGCACTGTAGTCACACAATGTCACATAATCCGATCCCTTCAGATCATATTGTGCAAGCGGAACTGCCGGCACCTCTTCTGTGCTTTCGGTGTTCTCTACTGCTTCCGTTGCCTCAACTGATTCACCTTTGCTGCCGCATCCTGTCATGCTGATCGCTGTGGATACACACAATAAAAGTGCTAACACTCTCTTTTTCATTTAATCTTACCTTTCTTTTCCTCATTTCCTTTTCCGGCTTTTCTGCCGGAAATCCAAAAGACGGAGTCTGCCGTCTAACTTTTATAACATATCACAATTTTCCCTAAAATAAAAGGTATTTCCCCAAAATCACATTGCTTTTTCCAAAAATCAATGCTACAATAAAACACGAATTTGAAATTAGGGAGGATTTTCGTTGTGAGTCCAGTAACAATTGTATTATTAGTTATTTTAGCAGTGCTTATTGCTGCAACAATTGCTTTATATTTCCTCGGAAAGAAAGCTCAGAAGAGAAAAGACGAGCAGGATGCACAGCTTGCTGCAACTGCACAGACTGTTACCATGTTGATTATTGATAAGAAGAGAATGCGTCTGAACCAGTCCGGTCTGCCACAGGCAGTCATTGACCAGACACCAAAGCTTATGCGCCGTTCCAAGCTTCCGATCGTAAAGGCTAAGGTCGGACCAAAGGTTATGACTCTGATCGCTGATGATGCATGTTTTGATATGATCCCTGTGAAAAAAGAAGTCAAAGCTACAGTAAGTGGTATTTATATCACGAAAGTTACCGGTGTCCGCGGTCCGTTAGAGAAACCGGAAGGCAAAGTAAGCTGGAGAACCAAGTTAAAGAGAAAAGCTGAGAGCGCCAACAAAGAACTTCAGAAAGAGAAAAAATCCATGAATGAAGAAAAGGCCGCTAAGAAATCTAAGACAAAATAAGAATGAATGGGAAAGGCTTCCAGCCCGGATGGGTTGGAAGCCTTTTTTCACTTCTTCCTTATTTCTTCAATACAAAGGAAGCTTTATTATCTGTCAAACTATCTTTTCCGATAAATATTTCGAATTCTCCTGCTTCGCTCTCATAGATTCCATTCTCCGTCAAGAAAAGAAGCTGCTGTTCTGTTATGGTAAAAACTACCTTCTTTTCCTCTCCCGGACGAAGCGTAACCTTCTTAAAATCTTTCAATTCTCTGACCGGACGCACTACAGAAGCCGCAATATCATGGATATAAAGCTGCAGGGTTTCTGTTCCCGTGCAGTTTCCTGTATTTTTTACAGTTACCTCCGCTTCGATCTGTCCCGATGTATCCATCCATGTCCGATCTAAATGAATATCTGATACCTCAAACGTTGTGTAACTCAGACCGTATCCAAATGGATACAATGGCTCATTTGGAATATCCAGATATTTCGAGCGGAATCTGTCTTTATCTTTTCCTTCTACATGTGGGCGTCCTGTTGAATATTCATTATAATGTACCGGTACCTGTCCTACACAGTATGGAAAACTCATCGGCAGTTTTCCACTTGGATTATATTTTCCAAATAAAGTGTCCGCAATTGCCCTCGCTCCTTCTGTTCCAGGCAGCCACACCTGAAGGATGGCTTTTGCCTTTTTGTTTATTTCACGTATGTCTAACGGGCGTCCTGAAAATAAAACCACTACAATATTTTGATTGACTTCCGCAATTCTATCAAGCAATGCTTCCTGTACCTCAGGGATTCTGATATTTGCGTTACTGGTTGCTTCACCCGACTGTAAACGGTCTTCTCCTATTGCAAGTACTACGATATCTGCCTCTTCTGCTGCCTGTACCGCCTCACGCAGCATATGATCCTCCTGCTCCTTAGTATAGGATTGCTGCTGCTGTTCTCCAAATCCTTCCAGACATACATCCGCCCCTAACATTGGTGATCCCTGGCAAAATGTACTGTTTTCTGAAACGTACTGTTCCTGTACTGCCTCATGCAGCGTCATAACATCTTTTGCATCTGCGATAAATGACCAGGCACCAAACAGGTTTCTGTTATCTACATACGGACCAATAAAGGCGATCTTTTTCTGTTGATCTAAAGGCAGGATATGTTCCTCATTTTTCAACAAAACAAAAGATTTCTTTGCAGCTTCCCTCGCCAGATTCCGGTGCTCCTCACATAAAATATATTCCTGTTCTTTTTTCTGATCTGCATCTTTATATGGATTCTCAAAGAGTCCCAGCTTATTTTTAAGCCGCAGAATACGAAGACATGCCTCATCTATAAGCTCTTCTCTTATTTTTCCATCCCTGACCATCTGACACAGATTTTCACTGTAAATTCCTGTCATCATGTCAATATCTACGCCTGCTTCCACTGCACGCACTGCTGCTTCTTCTCTGTCTGCACAATATCCGTGATAAATGGTCTCCTCGATGGCTGCCCAGTCTGATATAAGTACACCATCGAACTTCATCTGCTCTCTTAAAATGTCCCGCATCAACTTTTTATTTCCGGTTGCCGGGATTCCGTTAACTGTATTAAAAGATGTCATAACAAGAGCTGCACCTGCATCTATTCCCGCCTGATACGATGGCAGATAGAACTCTCTGAATGTATGTTCTGAAAGTTCTACCGTATTATAATCCCGCCCTGCTGTCGGTGCACCATATCCTGCAAAATGTTTGACACATGCTGCAATTGCATAGTTATCTTTCAGGCTGTTTCCCTGAAATCCACGCACCATTGCTGCACAGAATAGACTGTTCAGGTAAGGATCTTCTCCCGTTGATTCCATGACACGTCCCCACCTTGCATCTCTTACCAGATCTGTCATAGGTGCAAATGTCACATGAAGACCGCTGACCGAAGCCTCCTTTGCTGCCACAGATGCACACTGTTCTGACAATTCCGGTTCAAAGGAAGCTCCCTGCGCAAGCGGAATTGGAAACACCGTCTTATAACCATTTATGACATCTAGCATAAACAGTAATGGAATATGGTGCGGATGCTTTTCCATATAGTTTTTTTGTATACTTTTCAGGGTTTCAGCGCCCATGGATCCGATGACTGATCCTGCAAGATTTACATTGTCTTCTGTAAATCCCTTATCCGCCATGGGACCTGTGACAACGATTTCACCATTAAAAAATCCTCCTGTCACCTGACTCATCTGATTTACTTTTTCTTCCAGAGACATGTCTCTCAAAAGTTCTGTTAATTTCTGTTCTGTCATACGTGTGTTCCCTCTCCAAATTTCCTTCTATATTCCAGTGGCGTCAATCCTGTATTCTCCTTAAACATTTTTGTAAAATAGGAAAAATTACTATATCCAATATGTAATGAAACCGTATTGATTGGAAGACTGCTGCCACACAAAAGTTTTTTTGCTTCGTCTACCCTTTTCTGCAATATATAATTGCTTATAGATACTCCCTTTTCTTTTTTGAACATCCGAGACATATAGTCTGTATTCAAATAGACTAATTCTGCCAGTTCATCTCTGTGTATCTCTTCCCTGAAATGACTGTCAATATAGGTACATATCTGATCTGCGACAGAGTCTTCTTTTGTGATATATAATTTATATCCAACCGCTTTCCGCATCAGATTTTCTACATACTCCATCATTTCGTTAAATCCATTTACAGCACCAAGCATGTAATTCTCACTCTCTTTATCTGAAAAAAGTGCATTGGCATAAATCCCCATCTCTGACAGCCATACATACACCATCTGTGTAACGTCCGTCCTTAATGACAGCAAAAACTGCCTTGTGATCATCTCATTCTTCCTGACTGTCTCCAGATAACTGCGTATGCTTGCTATGACTGCTTCCACTTCCTCCCCTGCCAAAAGGGTTTTCCATGTATCCAGCTCCGGATTTTTATAGACTGTTCCACTTGGCTGGAACTCATACAGATATATAACCTCATTCCATACCGACAAACTGCTTTCACGCATCTTCTGCAAATCGTCAGCCTGTGCGGTCACTTCAGAAAATCCACTCCAATTTCCCGCTCCACACCAAAAATAGGAATGTACATGATCTGTCATCCATTGCACAAAATGATTGAGCAGATCTTTTTCCCTTATTTTTTCTCCTTCTTCCGGCATTTTATCCGTTGACAGAACCACCCAGTATCGACATTCGTTTTCACAAAATACGGTGTCCACTCTGGCATAAAAGGAATTAAATAACTCCGTCAACACATTTTGCATGACAAATTCGATGGTGGAAGGTTCCCACTTTTGTGTCTCTTCCGCTTTATGATCCATATAAAAGCAGATCAGTTTAAAATATATCAATCCATCCTGATACAAATCCATCCTTTTTGCGGATTCGCAGAACTGGTTTTGTGTCATGTTACCGCTCAATAAATTTCTCCAGATATCCTTTTGCAGGATTGTCCGGTCTTTTTCCCACTGCTCACTCGCTTCTGTAAGTTTTTCGATATGTTTTTCCTGAAGCACTGCCTGTTCTGCTTTTTTTAATGCTTCTTCCAGTTTTTCAAAATCAATTGGTTTTAGCAGATATTCAACGCTTTCCAGCTGTATCGCACGTCTTGCATAGTCAAATTCCGCATAACTGGTCAAAAAAATAACCTGTATCCTGAAATTCTGCTCCCTCACCCATTGCACCAGATCAAATCCTGTTGCAGCAGGCATCACAATATCACTGATAATAATGTCCATTTTAACAGCTGTTATAATTTCCTGCGCCTGTTTCATTGTAAATGCTGTATAAATCTCAGTAATACCTGTCCGCTCCCAGCAGATATTTTTCTTTATACTTTCAATCACATAACGTTCATCATCCACCAGCAATAATTTCATTCCTGTGTATCGCTCCTTCCGATTTTATATGGAACATGAATATCCACAACGGCACCACCTAATGGACTATTGCTGAAATGGATCTCTCCCTGATCCCCATAATAATACTGAAACCGCCTCATACAGTTCCAAATACCGATATGTTTTCCATTGTCAGAAATGTTTTGTCCATTTTGTAGTTTACATAATATTTCATTCGGAAATCCCTTTCCCGTATCCGAGATAAAAATATTAACGTATTTTTCATCGTCCCTGTCCTCAGGATATACCGTAACTGAGATCAGCATTTTTTCATCTGCCATCAATGCCTGTTTTGCAGCATTTTCAACATAAACCTGTATTAAGAATGGAAATATCTCCGCATCTGCCACTTCATCATGAACTTCAATATAATAGGTAAACTTATCCGGATATCTCAGCAGCAGGATTTTTAAATAATCTTCACAATGCTTTGATTCCGCTAAAACCGGAACTCTGTCCGTTGTATTCCGAAAAATATACGAAAGATAATCCGAAGTGATTTTTGTCATTGCCCTTGCGTGTTCATAATCGCCAAAGTCGATCATGCTGTAAATAAAGTTCAGGCAATTCAAATAAAAATGCGGCCGGATCTGCATTTTCAGATAATCCATCTCAATTTTCTGTCTCTCTAATTCCCGTTCATATAGCGTGATCTTCAATTTGCGGATCTGATGGATCATTGTACGGAATTTTCCATCAATCTGCTCTAATTCAAGCAGATTTCCTTCCGTCATGTTCAGCATATATCCACCCTCATCATATTGCTGAAGGTTTTGTGTGAACACTTTAAGCGGTTTCATAATATTAGAATACACATGAAAAAGCAATATCCCACTCATAATAAGAATCATAAAGATCAATACTGTCATTCCGAGCAGACTTCCCGCCATCAGGCTTAAGACACCGCCTAAAGAAATCCCGATCCTGATCTCAAATGGTGCTCTGGATAATCCCTGACGGATCGTATAAGTATTTTGGGTATTCATACTTTGCGGCTCTGATATGATTCCACTCTGGTCTAACATACCTATACAGACCTCATCCTGATCGACAAGGCTTACATATCCATGCTTTCCCAACGAAAGCTTTGAGAATGGTTCTAAGATACTTTTTACATTTACAATGCATCCTAAGGCAATTCCATTTTTTTGTGCAATTTTACAGATATATACCTCATTATCACACTCCAAAACATCCCACTTCCGCTTCACTGCATATGTCTTTTCATCTAATTTGTCTATCTGTTCACGGATAGACGCTGCAATATCAGATGACATTGTGTAATTTCCATCCGAAGACAGGGAAAGCTGATATAATTTATCCGTATCATGTGTGTATAAAAAAATCCTGTATTCCGTTCCATATTCCCATGCCGAAGAAAAATATTCTTCTCTGAGTTTTCCGATCGCATACTCCGAATAATCCCCATTCTTCATCAGATTTACATTTCCCCAGAACGTGGAATTTGTCTCATTGGTATCCATGATCGTAGAAAAAAGATTCCGGCTGATCCTCAAAAAACGATTGTCAAGCTCCTGCGCATACAACTGTGCCATCTGGCTCATCTGTTCGTAAATCTGCCCACTTGTTTTGTTTAAAACATAAGTGCATCCTCCCAGAATAATTACCAGAATGACTGTCATTAAAATTAATATTTGCTTACTCTGTTGTGCTAAAGATTTCTTTTTTCGTCTTTTTAAATTCATCTTTTTTCCAAACGCCATGATATTCCTTTAACCTTTTACTGCCCCTAGCGTAATACCCTCTGCGAAATATTTCTGTAAAAACGGATAAATGATAAATAATGGAAGCATTGCTATAAAAGCAATTGCCATCCTTATGGACGTTGTCGGAAGTTTTGCAACTTCTGCCCCTATATTTCCGGCAACCTTACCGCTTGCAAGATACTGGATATCAGTGATCATCTGATTCAAAAGATTCTGGATACTATATAATTTCTGTCCCTGATTTCCTGATAAATAGTATAAACCATTTGTCCAGTCATTCCAATAGCCAAGTGCGGAAAACAGTCCCATTGTTACCAGAATCGGTTTTCCAAGCGGAAGGGTGATGCTGGTAAAAATTTTCATGTGTCCGGCACCATCGATCTTGGCTGCCTCGAACAGCGCGTCCGGGATACTGGTGTTAAAGTAGCTTCGGATCATCAGCACGTTGTTTGCACTTAACAGGAAGCCCGGAACAATCAATGCCCAGATCGTGTTTTTGATGTGAAAATACTTTACATACATCAAGTAGGTCGGCACCAGTCCGCCGTTGAACAGCATCGTGAAGAATACGAAAAAGGTAATTGCTCTGCGGTATGGCAGTCCTTTCACCGAGAGCGGATACGCCAAAAGAGAAGACATGGCAAGGTTTACAGCGGTACCGACGATGGTTACAAAAATGGTAATTCCGTATGCTCTCAGGATTTTCTCGCCCTGGCGGATGATATAGGAGTAAGCATAGAAGCTGAATTTCTCCGGGAAGAACGAATATCCGTTGCGGATCAGTGTGTTTTCATCGGTCAGCGAGGAAATAAATACGAGTACAAACGGCAGTACAATGGATAAGGTAATCAGAATGAGTACTACATTAATCCAGAACTGGAAACGTTTTGCTTTTTTTGAATTTATCATACTTCCATCCTCCTAGAATAATGCCTGGTCTTTGTCTACTTTGCGGACAATCCAGTTGCTCAACATCACGACACAGAAGCCTACCAGAGACTGGTATACACCGGCTGCAGATGACATACTGATATTTCCCTGCTCAATCAGGGCACGGTATACATAGGTATCGATAACGTTTGTGGTCGGGAACAGAACACCGGAGTTCATTGGTACCTGATAGAACAGACCGAAATCGGAATAGAAAATTCTTCCGATGCTGAGAAGCAGCAGGGTAATGATGGTCGGAACGAGGCTCGGCAGTGTGATTTTTGTGATCTCCTGCCATTTGCTTGCGCCGTCCAGCCTTGCAGCCTCATAGAAGGAAGGATCGATACCGATCAGCGATGCGATGTAGATCAGGCATCCGTATCCTACGCCCTTCCAGCAGTTCGCGATAATCAGGATCGCCGGCCAGTATTTCGGTTTCTGGTACCACTGAATCGGATCCATGTGGAACAACGGAAGGATCGAGTTGTTGACAAGACCATTTTCTGCACTCAGAAGTGCATATACGATGTAGCTTAAGATAACCATGGACATCAGGAACGGAAGAAGAATCGCACTCTGATATATCTTTTTGAGCTTTGTGTTTCTTACCTCCGTAATCAGAATCGCAATGGCAATTCCGACTACCATGTTTACAAGAATAAATGCAACGTTATACAGCAACGTGTTTCTTGTAATAATCCATGCATCCTTGGAAGCAAACAGGAACTTGAAGTTTTTAAGTCCTGCCCATGGGCTTGCCCAGATACCTTTTGCAAAGTTCAGCTTTTTAAACGCAATCACCATACCTGCCATCGGGATATAGTTGTTGATCAGCAGATACAGAAGTGCCGGAAGCATCATCAGATAAAGCGGCCAGTATTCCTTCAGCACGTTTTTCTTTTTTCCTTTTTTAACCTCTGCTTTTTTCATAAAGCGTGTCTCCTTTTATGAGGGCTGTTTTTTCAGGTTCTTTCACAGAGAAGGCTCCACATCTTTTCTAGTAAGAGTGGAGCCTTCGGTTACTGTATCACACCGGATTTTCTTCCGCCCCGGTCGTGTTCTTTTTACAAATTAGCCTATTTCTTTGCAAGAAATGCATCCAGCTGCTCCTGCTTTGCAGCAATGACATCATCGATTCCCGCATCGTCCAGTGCCTCCAGGAACTGTGGAAGCAGTTCTTCCGGATCTCCGGAGCCGCTGCTAAGTGCGCCGTTGTACTGGCTGATTACGTTGTTCAGGGCTGATACCTGATCCGCATATTCGCTGTTATCAAAGACAAATCCCAGTGCTTTCGACTCGATACCGGAAGCGTTGAACTCCTGCATTTTGTCCCAGAGCTGCGGGTCAGATCCATCCCATTTGTATGCGATAAACTGGTTCGGAAGCTCCCATCCGCAGTTGTAGCTGTAGCCTACGTTGTCTGCTGTTACGCCGTCCGGGTAGTTGATGATTCCGTTTTCTTCATCTTCTACTACGTAGTCGATTCCCTCTTCGCCCCAGTTCAGAAGGTTCATGACTTCCGGGCTGCCATAGATGTAATCGAGAACCTGAATTGCTTTTTCCGGATTCTCGGAGTTCTGTGCTATAGAATAAATAACTGAGCCGTAAGCGGATGAGTTGATGATCTGCTCATCATAGAACGGTACAATTTCAAACTCATATCCTGTAGAGCTCTGGAACTCAACCGGGGTACCCGGATGATAAGCGTAGAACAGGGAGAACACGTTTCCTGCTTTGCATACGGTTCTCCAGTTTTCTGTGTTTGTTCCGGCATCCTTGCTGATATAGCCTTTCTGATACCAGTCATGCAGCATAGTTGCAGTCTCCTTGTACCAGTCGCTTGCAAAGTAGTTTTCTACGGTTGTGCTGTTGGTCTGATCCATCAGAACGCCGGTGTTGGTATCGCCGAGTCCATCACCGCGGAACAGACGTCCCATAGGCGTATCACCGCCGTTGCAGGAGAACAGCATAGTCATATCAGGCTCGCCTGCCTGTACGGTCTCAAATACTTTCTCCATATCCTTCGGCTCTTTGATTTCATCGGTATTGATATTATACTTTTCTACCAGGTCTTTTCTCATGAAAATAGCCGGAATGCTACCTCGCTCGATCTGACCTGGAACGCCATAGACAAATCCGCCAACCTGATTGGTTTTTGCAATATCCTCGCCATAGATATCTTTCAGGTTTGTGCCGTATTTGTCAATCAGTTCAGACATATCCATGATCTGGCCGGAATGCATATACTGTACAGCTGTTGTTGCATTTGTGTACAGAAGATCGATTTTCTCATCGCCGGAAAGCATCAGCTGTAACTGCTGAGATGCGCTTGCCCACGGAAGAACAACGATATCGAGCTTTGCATTCAGCTCCGGCTCCAGAATCTCGTTGATTTTTTCTTCGATTCTCTCTTCATCCTGCTGCTGGCTGCCCTGCAGTACCATAGTTACAGTGTACGGCTCGCCTTTTTCCTCTGTCTTTGCTGTGCTTCCGGAAGCTGCGGAGGAACCGGAATCAGAACTGGATCCTGTGCTTCCGCATGCTGCCATGGAAAATGCCATAGTTGCTGCAAGAATGCCTGCTAACACTTTTTTCTTCATACTTTTTCTCCTTTTCACGTAGCGTGTTGTGTGACCTTTGATGGTTGTATTATAGCAGGATTTTGACTTACAACTCTATAACTGATTTGACTTTGAAGTATCACTCTTCCGACCTTTGTGTCTTTTTTGTGTCTTTTTTCTGTCAAAAATCTTCCACCATCTTTGCCCCTTCTGCCCCATCGAGTTCGGCCACGGTTCCATTCATGACACGGTAGACTCTCTGGCAGAGGCCGAGGACACTCGGACGGTGCGTCGTAACGATACAGGTTTTGTTGGGACGCTGACGGATGATGTTTCGGAGGACGTTTCGTTCCGTCGTAACGTCCAGTGCCGAGGTAGCTTCATCGAGAAGCAGCACCGGGGCATCG
>OKXB01002801.1_pt1 | contig 13056 bp, 9 predicted proteins | sample 1601731 | NCBI WGS metagenome assembly OKXB01 (sample SAMN04414077, study PRJEB24778) | human gut metagenome | material: faecal | host: Homo sapiens | reverse complement strand
ATCCATTCCTATGCTTTCATCAAAGTTTTCACTGCCATATGTTCCATTATATACTTTAACTCTTATTTTATGATTTTTTCCACTTACTTTTTCAAATGTATGTGTATAATTTGTATCGTTTGTTTTTACTGTTGCATCTAATTTATTATCTATATAAAATTCATATTTAGATACACCACTTTTACCTGTTATTACATCTCCAAACACTTTAATGGTGTTTGTTGTTGATGTTGTTTTAATGCTGTTTATTCTTATTTTTTCATTATCTATTATGATTCCTTCACAATTTCCATTATATATTTTTACCTCTTCCTTATTAGGATTCTTTTCAGCACAATACTTTCCATTGGTAAGTAAAAATTCTATTTCACCTTTATCATATATTTTTACATATCCATCTCCCATAGATCCTGTTGCACCTAAATTTTTCTTTTTTATATTACTTGAATTACTTATACATTCACTATTATTGCAATCAAAGTAGATGCTATCAATGTCTTGATATTCAAGTGAATTATCTACATAATATTTTTTACTAATTTTTTTAATATTTTCTGCACTTCTAATAAATGATACTTTTCTTGATTTTTCTATTACACTAACCACTACTGGCACTGTTATTAATGATACTACAGCTATTACAACTATTGTTGCTAGTAATTCTATTAATGTAAATCCATTACGCTTCATACTCATTCTCCTCTTACTATCTTCTTATTTAGATTATAACATGTTTTTTATAAGTTAAGTAAAAAAATTTTTTCTTTAACAGCATTTACATTTCTATTTCACCTTTATTTTTAAAATTAATAACTATTGGAGTTCCTTCTAAATCAAAGGATTCTCTTATTTTATTCTCTATATATCTTTCATAGGAAAAATGAACAAGTCCTTTATTATTTACCTCTATATCAAATGTTGGTGGACAATTACTTACCTGATGACTAAAATATATTTTTAATCTTTTTCCCTTATATGATGGAGGTAAATTAAGTAAATAAGCGTCTTTAATACAATCATTTAATAAACTTGTTTTAATTTCTTTTTTAGCATTTTCGTATGCTTTAATTACTTCTGGTAAAAGTGTATGTATTCTTTTCTTAGTTAAAGCGGATAAAAAGACAATTGGTGCATAAGGCATAAATTGGAAATTATTTCTTATTTCTTGCTTAAATTTTTTCATTGCCTCATCTTTGTCTTCCGTAATAGTATCCCATTTATTAACAACAAGAACTACGGCTTTTCCTGCTTCAATTGCATAGCCTGCTATATGCTTATCATGTTCAATTATACCCTCCTCGGCATTAATAACAATTAAACATACATTTGATCTATCTATGGCCTTTAGAGATCTAAGTACACTATACTTTTCAACACTTTCATATATTTTTCCTTTTTTTCTCATACCGGCTGTATCAATAACCATCATTGCTTTTTCATGATATGTAAATGGTGTATCGATAGAATCTCTCGTTGTTCCTGCAACATTTGATACAATGGCTCTATCCTCATTTAAAATAGCATTTACTAAACTACTTTTACCTACATTAGGTCTTCCTATTACACAAAATCTTAATACATCATCATTAATATCTTCAGAATATGGTGTTATTTTGGATGTAACCATACTAAGAAGTTCATATATACCTATGTTTTGTTCACCACTAATTTCAGCAATATCATCAATACCTAATTCATAAAAATCATATTTATGTTCTTTATATTGTTTACTATCCACTTTATTTATTACAAGTATTATTGGTTTATTTGATTTAATTAATTTTTTATTTACAATATAATCTTCACTAGTAAGTCCTTCTTTACCATCTACAACAAAAACAACAATATCTGCTTCATCTATAGCAAGTTCAACTTGCATATTTATTTCATTTTGAAAAGTATCATCTGCAATTGATATACCACCAGTATCTACTAAATGAAAATTATATTCATTAAAAGATACATTACCATATATTCTATCTCTTGTAATACCTGGTGTATCTTCCATAATAGAAACTTTTTTACCAACAAGTCTATTAAAAATTGTCGATTTACCTACATTGGGTCTTCCTACTAGAGCAACAACTGGTTTTTTCATAAGTACCACCTCAAATCTTGTTTATTATAACATGTTTATTTTATTTTTCAAAGTCCATTTATTAAGTTTTCAAATTCTTCTTCATTTAATATTGTTATTCCTAAACTTACAGCTTTATCATATTTACTACCTGCTTTTTCACCAGCAACCACATAATTTGTTTTGGAACTAACTGTTCCTGTAACAATACCACCATTATCTTCAATAACTTGTTTTGCCTCATCCCTAGTAAAATCATTAAGTGTACCTGTTAATACAAAGATTTTTCCATTTAATTTACTAGAACTTTCAGTTCCAAGATAATTCATATTAATACCTTTTTCTTTTAATTTATTAATTAAAGCAATATTTTCATCATTATCAAAATAATTTCTTACACTTTTCGCAATTATTTCTCCTATATCTGGTATATTTACTAGTACATCATATTGAGCATTAATAAGATTATCTATATTTTTAAACTCTTTGGCAAGTATTTTACCAGTTTTACTACCAACATGTAAGATACCAAGGGCAAATAATAATCTCTCTAAAGAATTATTTTTGGATAACTCAATTGATTCTAATAAATTATTAATACTTTTATTACCAAAGCCTTCAAGTTCAATAAGTTCTTCTCGATGTTTATTTAAATCATATATATCCGTATAGTTTTTAATAAAACCTAAATTATAAAAATCTTCAATAATAGAGTCTCCTAATCCATCTATATTCATAGCTTTTCTACTTACAAAATGGACAAGTCCTTCAATACTTCTTGCTGGGCAATTACTATTTAAACAAAAATAATCAGCTTGATTTTCTTTTTTATAAATAGTTTCTCCACATATAGGACAATTATGAATCATTTCAAATGGTTTTTCACTACCATTTCTTCGATCTTTTTTTACTTCAACTACTTCTGGTATAACATCTCCTGCTTTTCTAATAGAAATAGTGTCTCCTATTCTAACATCTTTATTTATACAATATTCTTCATTATGAAGAGTTGCTCTTGAGACAAGTGATCCTGCAACATGTACTGGATGAAAAATCGCATTTGGAGTAATTCTTCCTGTTCTTCCAACCGTAAATTTTATTTCTTTTAAAGTTGTTAATACTTCTAAAGCAGGAAATTTATAAGCAATTCCCCATCTAGGAACTCTTGATGTAAATCCTAATTTTTCTTCATCAAGTAAACTATTTACCTTAAGTACAACACCATCTATTTCATATGGTAAATCATTTCTAATACTAGATAAATAAGAAATATGTTCTATAATATCATTTACATTATGAGCAAGAGAATTTAATTTATAATTAGTAACAAACCCTAATTCTTTTAAGAAAGCAAGTGACTCTGATTGTGTTTTTATTCCATAATCACTTGGATTAGGAATAAAATAAGCCATAAAATCTAATTCTCGAGATGCCGTTATTTTGCTATCAAGTTGCCTAACAGAACCTGCTGCAGCATTTCTTGGGTTAGCAAACAATTTTTCATTATTTAAAGTTCTTTCATAATTAATTTTTTCAAAAGAATTTTTGCTCATATAGATTTCACCACGAACCTCTATATTTATATTTTTAGATAATTTAAGAGGAACTGATTTTATTGTTTTTACATTTAATGTTATATTTTCTCCAACAACACCATCACCACGTGTTGCAGCTCTTACTAAAATTCCATTTTCATATATTAAAGAGCCTGATAATCCATCCATCTTAGGCTCAACTGTATATGTTGGACTTGGAATAATTTTTCTTATACGATCATCAAAAGATATTATTTCATCTTCATTAAAGATATCATCAAAGGAAAGCATTGGTGTTGTATGTGTTACTTTTTCAAATTTTTCAATAGCCTCTCCTCCAACTCTATTTGTTGGGGAAATATCTTTTTTATATTGTGGATATTTTTCTTCTAATCTAAGTAGTTCATTATAATAATCATCATATTCCTGATCCGTTATTGTAGGATTATCTAAAACATAATATTCATAACTTGCTTTATTTAATATTTCTATTAATTCATCAATTCTTTTTTCTATCATTTACTTTTGTCCTTTCCATAAAATAAACACTAAAAATAATACCTAAACTTATCATATAATAAGGGCTAGTATAAAACATTGAATTACCAAAAAATAAAGAAATTATATATGATATAGACATAAAAACAAATATCATTATTAATTTATCTACCTTTTTATACTTTATTATAATATTTATAAAAATTATTTCTAAAAAAGTAACATATAACAATAACCCTACTATACCTGTAGTTGCTCCTAACTGTATAAATATATTATGTGGTCTATCAGTACGGTCACACATAACTATATTAGAATATGGTTCTTCTAAATTTTCAAGTCCATACCCAAACAATGGTTTATTTTTCATTAAATCGATTCCTTTAAGCCATAAATCTAAACGACTATTACCTGCACATATTATTAAGTCATTATTATTTTCCACTTCTTTATAATCATCTACAGGTATATATAAATTATTAGTATTTGTACTTACTTTAAATATTTCATGACTAATTTTAATAAAACTATCACCAATATTTTTAAAAACAATAGGAACAATTAATATCGAAATCAAAATAACAGATATACATATTCTACTTACTTTTACAAGTAAACAGTATACAAACATTATAATAATTGATATTAAAACCGCTAAAAAAGAACCAAATGTATCATTTTTAATTAACACTAATAATTCTATAATATAACAAAATAAATACCATATCTTTTTTATACTTTTTTCCTTTAAAAACATACCTATACTAGCCATTATTGTTAATGATAAATAGTATGCAAAATGATTATTATTATAAGTAAATCCAGAATAAATATTGCTAATAAAACTATTGTTGTTAACTAATAAAATATCTGTTATTTTATTATTCATTAATATAATTAAGCATAAGATACTTGAACTTAAAACCAAAAAAGTCAATATTTTCTTTAAATAATCTTTATTATGACAAATAATAAAACCATTAATAAAAAAACCAAAATATAAAAGATAACTAATATAACCATCAGTACGATATGGTGTTCCAAAAAACGCATATATTTTATTTTGAGAAAGGATACATGAAATTAAACTCCATATAAGAAAAGAAATTATAATACATATAGATATTATTTTTTTCTTATTAAATTGTTTTAAATAAACACTTTTAAGAAAATACAATAATCCATTTAATAAACCTATTCCACCACATAAGAATAATCCAACATACATATACATTGATGAACTACCCTTTACAAATATATTAGTTAATAATATAAAAATTGGAAGTAAAAAATATATTGATATTAACCAAAATGATATGTTGTAACATACTTTTTCTGGTATATTTAATACTATTTCTTTTATTGTTTTGCACTCACTTAACTTTTTCATATATTAATTTCCTTTACTTTACTTACTACAATTTGATACTTATCAAATCTTTTTTCAACCTTACCATTTACTAGTATAATTTCCCCCTCTTTTATAATAACATTATCTCTATAAAATTTAGGAAATAATACTAATTCTATTTTATCTATTTCATCAGATGCTTCAATAAAAGACATTTTATCACCATTTTTAGTCTTTATTTCTCTAATGCTATCTACATACACAGCAATATTTACAAATTTATCAAAATATAAATTTATTTCATTTAAATTAACAATATTAGGATATTTTAATTTTACTTCTGTAATTGGATTATTACTTAAATAAAAACCATATACATTAAGTTCATTTTTCATAAGTTCTATTTTGGTATACTCATTATAAAAAACAATTTCAGGTCTTAACTCATCATCATCTAATAAACTACCTATTTCACTATAATTAATAATTAAATCTAAGTTTTCTTTTAATGTTTTTCTATTATATCCAAATTCATCCATACATCCTGCATCAATTAATGCTTCAATATGTTTTTTATTTATGCTTTTTCCATATACTCTTAAGGCAAAATCAAATATATCTTTAAATGAACCTTTTTCTCTTTCCAAAACTATTTGCTTTGCTATATTAGTACCTATATTTTTAATGCTAGATAATGAAAAAATAATCGCATTATCTCTTACAATATGTATATCATAACTCTTATTAATACTTGGAAGAATTACCTTTATATTATTTTTTTTACATTCATAAATATAATCTTTTGTCTTGGTTTCACTACCAATACTACCATTTAATAACTGTTTCATAAAATAAAGAGGATAATGAGCTTTTAAATAAGCCATGCGATAAGAAATAAAGGCATATGATACAGAGTGCGCTCTATTAAATCCATAAGATGCGAATTTGACAATTAAATCATATATTTTATTACTAAGATTTTCATCATATCCATTTTTAATACTTCCACTTACAAATTTTTCACGCTCTTTTATTAAGACATCTTCTTTTTTCTTTGATATGGCTCTTCTTAAAATATCAGCTTCTCCATAACTATATCCAGCCATTTTACTTACTATCTGCATTATTTGTTCTTGATATACAATAATACCATAAGTAGGTTTTAATATTTCTTCAAGATCTTTATGAAAATAATCTATTTTCTCTAAACCATTTCTTCTTTTTATATATAAATCAATATTGTTCATAGGTCCTGGTCTAAATAAGGCAAGAGATACAACAATGTCTTCAAAATTATGTATTTTAAACTTTCTTAAAAAGTTCATCATACCACTTGATTCAAATTGAAAAATACCAACTGTATTTACGTCATAAAAAACTTTAAGGGCATCTACATCATCTTCTGTAATAGTATCAAAGTTTAAATTGTTATTTATATCATTTAAGCAATCATTAATAATAGTTAAGTTACGAAGAGCCAAAAAATCCATTTTTAATAATCCAAGTGATTCCAAATAAGTCATAGAATAACCGGTAATATAATAATCCGTATGACTTTTATCAAGAGGTACTATTTCATCCAGTTCTTTTGATGACATAACAATACCAGCTGCATGAATAGACGTATGTCTCTTAATTCCCTCTAATTTAGCTGCTACTTTAAATAAAGTTTTTGTATCACTAGATAAATTAATAAGTTGCCTTAACTTTTCATTTCCTTTATAATTTACTATTAAATCTTTTTGAACATCAATTTGTTTACATATACTATTTACCATATCTAAATCAATATCCATTACTCTTCCAACATCACGAATAGCCTGTTTTGCTGCCATTGTACCAAAGGTAATAATAGGAGCAACATGTTTAATACCATATTTTTTAATACAATAATTTACTATTTCTTCTCTTTTTGTATATTCAAAGTCAATATCAATATCAGGCATTGTTACTCTCATAGGATTTAAGAAACGTTCAAAAATCAAATGATATTTTATAGGATCAACTGTCGTAATATTGAGTAAATAAGAAACAAGAGAAGCTGCTGCACTACCACGTCCTGGTCCAACTAAAATCCCATTTTCTTTAGCAAACTTAACATAGTCCCATACAATTAAAAAATAATTACAAAATCCCATATCTTTAATAACGTTTAATTCATAGTTTAGTCGTTCAAGATATTCTTTTGGTGAGTCATTAAACTTATCTAACATTCCATTCATACATAATTTTTTTAAATAAGAGTAACTATCTAAACCATCAGGGCAATTATATATAGGAATTAAATTTTCATTTTCTTTTATTTCTAAATTGCACGATTCATATATATACACATTATTTTTAATATCCATTGGATAATTTTTTACAAATTCATCATATGATAATAAATAATGATCACTATCATCATCATTTACATTTTCAAGTATAATGCCATCTCTTATACCATATAAATATTTTAAATAAGTTTTATCATTCTTATCTAAATATAAAGTCTTATTAAAATAAATCATATTATTAAAACTATATTTTTGTCTTTCACTAATACTTTTATAACCTATAAAAATATCATTATATATTTGTTTTAAACTATTATAAATTTTACCTGATTCTATTGGTACAATACATATTAAATCACTATTATATTGTTTTAAATCATCTATTTTTATTTCTCTTTCACTATTTATGGTCGATAATTTAAGTAAACATTTATATCCATTAACATTTTTAGCATAAAGAACAAAAGTATAATTATTTATTTTTAATGATAAACCTATTATAGGTTTAATACCATTTTTAGTACATTGCATATAAAAATCCATACATCCATACATATTATCATCTGTGATAGTAAGGGTATCTATATTGTATTCTTTAGCCTTGATAATTAAATCCTCTATTTTTATCATGCTAGATAATAAAGAATTATGTGTTTTTATATAAAGTGGAACATATTTCATGGTATCACCCCTATTTCTATAAAATATTATACCATAAGAGTTAATAAATTTCATAAAATAATTGACTTAAACTAAATAATATGATAAAGTTATAAAGAGTTAATCGTTTTTGGAAGGAGAATAGAAATGGCAATTAAAGTAACAAATAAAAAACCACTTTCTGGTAATAGACGTTCTCATGCTTGTAATGCTACTAAGCATGCCCAAAAGCCAAATTTACAAAAAATTACACTAGATAATGGTGAATCAATTAGAATTAGTGCTAGGGAATTAAGAACATTAAAGAAATATTCAGATGCCAAATAAGAAACAGATGTTTCTTATTTTTTGTACAAAAAAAATAGAATTATTATTCTATTTTATCATTATTAAATTCTACATTAATAAACTTACGACTTGCTAGAAAGTCACACATATGAACAAATTTTTGATAACGATTTTTAGGTAAAGGTAAAATTTCATTTCCATTATAATCTGTATTCCACTGCCCCATATGACTTTCAATACAAGTACATATTAATTCTAATTCTTTATCATTAAAACTTAAAGATTCCCTATTATCACGAATAAACTTTGCTGCAAGTAATGGATGATCAAATCTTGTATATTTTTCCTGTGGATTACCCGATTTTAATCCATCATGTAAAAGAAGTGATATTAACATTAAATCCTTTTCATCAAAAGTAAATATATTACCAATAGAATTATTATTTAAAAGCTCATACCCCATTCTAACAGCTACTTTAGTATGTCTTACTAATCCACCATCACCAAGAGCAAATTTAGGATGATATTTTCCTGTAGAACTTGCAGGTACTTCAAAAAAATAATCAGGTAATAATTTAATTAAAGTTTTTAAAGATTCCTTATATTTATCATTTTTTATATAGTTTATTTCATCACAAAATACATCTAACTTTTCCACATTAACCTCCAATAAAATTTATTAAAATACTATTTTGTATATATAGATACTTAGGATTTATATATATATTAATCCCATTATCAATTAATAATTTGTTTTTTAATAAATTCTTTATATTAAATACATCTTCTATATTTTTATTATATTTATTTTTAAAACTATTTTTATTTACGCCTTCTATTTTTCTAAGACCAAGTATCATTTCATTTTCCATTTTCTCTTTTTCAGATAATAAATATTCTTCAATACGCATATTACTATTATTAGTATAATGCTTAAAACTTCTTGTGTTTGTATATCTAATACCATTTATATATCCAGATGCACCTAAACCAAAACCATAATATTCTAAATTATTCCAATAAGTAAGATTATGTCTTGATTCATATCCATCTTTGGCAAAATTACTTAATTCATAATGTTTAAATCCATTATGTTGTAAAGTATCACATATATAATTATACATTTTAGTATCCATTTCTTCACTTACACTACTAATATTATTTATCCCAAAGACAGTATTAGGTTCTAAAATAAGAGAATATGTTGATATATGATTAATACCAAGTTTTAAAAAGTTTTCTATATCACTTTTGACATCAGATAATTTTTCACCAGGAAGAGCATATATAAAATCAACATTTATGTTTTCAAAAGGTATCTTTTTTAATAAATTTATCTTATTAAAAACATCATTTTTTTTATGATTTCTACCCAGTTTAGATAATAAATTATCGTTAAAAGTTTGTACACCTATACTTATTCTATTTACATGATTATTATAAAGTAATTTAGCTTTTTCTTCATCAATATTTTCAATATTACATTCAAAAGTAAATTCATAATTTTTGTTTAATTTAAATACTTTTAAAATATCAAATAATTTATTTAATTGTTTGATATTTAAAGAACTTGGTGTCCCACCACCTATATATAAAGTATCAATTATCTCACCTTTATAATTATTTTTTATTTCTTCCTTTAAAGCATTTAAATATTTATCTATCTTATTTTCATCATAATACATTTTACAAAAATCACAATAAGAACAAATATAATTACAAAAAGGAATATGAATATATACACTTTTGACACATTCCTTTATTTTTTCATTATTCATACAATCACATTCCTAGAATTATTGTACCATTTTCTTTAATTTTAATCAATTTTCTTTTTCATAATTCTAAGCGTATTTAAAACAGATAATAAAGTCACCCCAACATCAGAAACAACTGCCATCCAAATACTAGTTATACCAAAAGTTGCTAGAAAAAGGATAGTTATTTTGAAAACTATAGCAAACATAATATTAAATTTAATAATTCTTTTAGTAATTTTAGATATTTTAATGGCTTTGACAATACTTTCAAGATTATCATGCATAAGTACAACATCAGCGGCTTCTATTGTAACATCACTACCCAAATTACCCATAGCCATACCAATATCAGATAATTTTATAACAGGGGCATCATTGATGCCATCTCCTACAAAAGCCGTAAATGATTCTTCTTTTATTTTTTCTAAAATATTTACTTTATCAATAGGAAGTAAATTAGAATAATATTCATCTATTTTTACTTTTTCGCAAACATCACTTACTATTTTTTTATCATCACCCGATAACATAACAACTCTATTTATACCAATATTTTTAAGTTTATGTGAAATAGTATATGATTCATCTTTTATAACATCAGCAATAACAATGTATCCTAAATATTCTTTATTCTTAGATATGTATATAATTGTACCAACATCCTTGTTATCAAGCACATTTATATTATTTTGTTCTAATAATTTTTTCGTTCCAACAAGTATTTCTTCATTATTAAGATAACATTTAATACCCATACCACCTATTTCTGCAAAATGAAAAATATTACTATTATCAATGTCTTTTCCATATCTTCTTACGATTGCTTTAGCAATAGGATGATTAGATAAGCTTTCTACTTTAGATGTAAGCTCTAATAATTCACCTTCTCCTAGTTTATAAGATTTAATTTTTATTACTTCAAAATTACCTTTAGTAATTGTTCCAGTCTTATCAAAAACAACTGTATCTATTTTAGATAAATTATCCAAATCTTTACTACTTTTAATTAAAATACCATCCTTACTAGATCTACCAATACCACAAAAGAAACCAAGAGGTACTGATATAACTAAAGCACATGGACATGATATTACTAAAAATTCAAGAGCACGATATAACCATGTGTTTGCATCATATCCTAAAAGAGTTGGAATTAAAAATAAAAGGAAGGCACATAATACCACAATTGGTGTATAGATTTTAGAAAATCTAGTAATAAATTTTTCTGTTTTTGTTTTATTATTAGTCGCATTTTCTAATAAATCAATTATTTTAGATGCCGCGGAATTTGCAAATAAAGCACTTGCCTTAATTTCTAAAGCGCGATCCAAGTTAACGGTTCCACTTAATACATTATCACCAACATTTACAAATCTTGGAATCCATTCACCTGTTAAAGATGAAGTATCTAAACAACTATCACCATTTATGATAATGCCATCAAGTGGAATTTTTTCACCAGGTTTTACAACAAATATATCTCCAATCTTAGCAGCATTCACATCTATTTTTTTAATTCCAGTTTCTATTTTTAAATTAACGTAATCAGCCCTTAAATCAAGTAAATTAGTAATTGATTCTTTTGAATTATCAACAGCTAAATCAGATAAATACTCACCTATTTCAAATAAAAGCATAACCATTACTGCCTCAGGATATTCTCCAATATAAAAGGCACCAATAGTCGCTAGTATCATTAAAAAGTTTTCATCAAACATTTCCCCATGAAAAATATTCTTAAAAGCATCAATATATATTTCATAAGAAATAACTATATAACTGAGAATAATCAAAACAAAATACAAAATACTATTCTTTGTAGTAAAAAAAGATAATGTAAAGAATAGAGCACTAATAATTATTTTAATAAGTTCTTCGTTTATTTTAATTTTCCTTATCATTTAATCACCTCTCCTATATGTTCCAAACCATATTTCATAATTATTTTAATATGATCATCAGCAATACTATATTTTACCATTTGACCAATTTTTTCTGTTTTTACAAGATTAGATGAACGTAGATGTTTTAATTGATGTGAAATAGCCGACTGACTTATCTCCAACTTTTCACTTATTTCACTTACACACATTGGACCATTTAATAATATATCAAGTATCCTAAGCCTTGTTGTATCACCAAAGATTTTAAAAAATTCACTTAAACCATTTAATAAATCCTTACTATGTAGTTGCATATTATCACCTTTCTTATATGAATATTTGTTCATATATTCATTATATAACTTTTAACAAAAAAATACAATAAAAAATGTATTAATTTTTTTAACACATTTTTAATATTTTATTGTAATTTTTCTATTTCTTCCATAGATAAAATAGTTGCAAGTGAAATGCTTTGAATAGGTAAACTTTGTTTAAGTAAATTTTTAGCAATCTCTATTTTTCTTTTTTAACGCCATCATCATAACCAGTTTCATAGCTATCCGATAAACCTTGCTTATGGGCTTCTTTGCTAGTCTAATAACCAACAAAATCTGGATCAGTACGCGAGTTTTCTACTCTTCTTATACATGCCATATAATTCTTATCTCCATCATATGTTTTTCTTAAAGTATCTATATCTTTGATACTTAAAAACTCTGCTAACT
>OKXB01002788.1_pt1 | contig 13096 bp, 8 predicted proteins | sample 1601731 | NCBI WGS metagenome assembly OKXB01 (sample SAMN04414077, study PRJEB24778) | human gut metagenome | material: faecal | host: Homo sapiens | reverse complement strand
ACAAAATTTTAATCTTTTACAACACCGACGATAATCACCCGACGGTAATCAAGAGAAAAAATACGGAAGAATTGATTTCGCAACTACTTAACGACATAGCGGACAACGGCAAAACCGCAACAAACGACTGCCAGAACGCAACGGGAAACAACAGCCCAAGCGTACAAAATGAAAACTCGCTTGAACCTCAAAAGTTCAAACGAGTTTCACTTGGCGGAGCGTTAGTAACGTAAATCGAATTTTAGCTTTTCACTTAACGCAAAGGTCATCTATCGTTATAGTAATGCGAAATCTATGTTTTTTGAATTATTTAACGATAGACTCAATTAAAGATGCCATTTCCTGTTCGATTTCAAAATCGGAAATGCTGTTATGCATCTTTTTGTTAAAAGCCTTTTTGATAACATATTCTGTTTTCTCTATGAAAAGCTTATTACCCAATATCTTGCAATTCATCGAATATTCGTTTTTTAGTATATTGATTAACGGCAGACAAACAATTTTCGTTTCTTCTTCCGTATACTCATTAGGAATCAGAGATTGAGTAATCCAATTTAAAAGGTCTACTGCTATTCTTTTGTTGAACAAGTGCTGAATCTTTTGATTCCAGAAATTACAAATATCTCTATCGTCATCATTTGTCAGTATCTCATAGGTATCGTTTATAATGCTTTCTAGATAGCTTTCGATTTGAGTTGAATATCCGGCTCCGCTTGAAAGGCTATCATAGAAGTAAATGTCTATGTATTTTTCTTTCCCGTTAGTTCTTGTTCTTGTGCCTATAGCCAGGTCATTATATGAGATATCGAGAATTCTGCTTGTAGCAAGTTTCATGGCTTCGCAAAGCGTAATGGCTGCAGACTTAAGAATAATAGAATTGTTAGTAATCTTTTCGGTATCAATTTGTATTTGCATGAAAAACATGTCAGTTCTAAAACTGGTTCCCAAGAACAAGCCTGTTTCAACGTTTTTATGAGAGCAATTGACTCTATTCCCTTTGTTAGTAAACGGAGCACCTATTCCGTTTTCTTTAAGAGTTTTGTTTCCGCTAGGTTGTGCGGCACCACATTCTCTGCACACATCAAACCCCTTTCCGTCAACCCCTTTGTTTAATATAATAATCTCTTCATTTTTTCTGTTGGAAATGGACAATATCTTGAATTTAGTAGGCCTTAAATCTTCTGAAGGAGTTGCCGAATAGCAAGGTTCATCGGAATAAGTCAATTCGCTTGCGGCTTCGCTTTCGGGGATATCACATGCGTTTAACGGAGCGAATCCCCACGGAATTAGCATTTGTTTCTGTGAATCACATTGTAATTCTTCTCCGCAGAAAGGACACTTGTCGTTATAGGGCTTTTCTTTGCTAAACCAACAACACAACGGATTCGAACATGTATAAATTGTTTTAAAAAATCCGTTTTCTTCTTTGAAATATGGTTCGGCAGGTTTAAAGAAGTTTGTTTGATTTTTATGCCTGATCGGAGAATAAATACCGGCAGATTTATATGTTTTTTTGTCAACTACAATGGTTCGCCCGGGTGCATATTCACTTATAGCGATATCAATGCCTCTTTGAGGGGCTAATTTAGTTTTCCCGTCCGGACCTTCGATGTTAAATTCTATTATGTCAAGCGGGAATGAGTATGTCGGCAAGATTCCTGTAGCAAAAAGGGCATCAAATACACGCATGGAATCATCTGCTTGTGAATAAAGAAATTCTCCTATGTCTTCAGTTAATTTCATTTTGAAATGTTCTATGTTATGCCCGGCAAAGTATTCTGCGATTTCCTCAATCGAATAGTTTATCGACTTAATATAGTTTACAAGCCCGTTAAAGACTTTTTTCAATTCGCCTACTGATATATCGTATAAAGATTTATTGATCTCTTCGAAAAATTTAGTTAAAGAGATCAAATTAAAATGCCTGTAGATAATCTTATCGCTACCAATGTCTATCCAAGGTTTTCTAAGTTTTCCTTTGATAATTTTGTCCGGCGAATTGAAATAATATGTATCGTGAGGTCCTCCCTGCGCATAGACAGAAATCGTTGAAAGTGATGAGCCTCTTCTTCCCGCACGTCCTGCTCTTTGTTGGTAATTCTCTCTTAACGGTGGGACGTTTCTTAGGCCGATGGCGGTCAGCGAACCGATATCAATACCCACTTCCATAGTTGTGGTACAACTTAATATGTCTATAGGCGTTTTTGTGATTCGTTCGACATTAACATCTTGAAATCTCATCTCATAATCTTCTGTTTTCGCCCATGTACTTATTTTTTGGTCCTTATATGATAATTGCGCAGTATGTTCTTCCGTATTCAATGATTTAATGGCGTCACCTCCAACAATCGGTTTTCTCCAATAATCAATCTTTTTTATGTCACATGCATACTCTTCAATTATTTTGTCATTACAGCAAATGGCGCATTTCCCGACTATGCTAAACGGAAGTATGTTTCCGCATTTGCTACATTTATACCATTTATGATTATTTTCATCTAGCAATACTATTTTTATTGATTGCAAATTAAGAAAATAGAATTCATCTTCTTTTCTATAGAATTCTTCGACGATTGCGCGATAGATTCTTTCATAATCTTTAGGGTATCTGTTTTTAATCTCCGAATTGACATATGATTCGTAATTTTTGAAGCCGTATCTATTCCCCTTAATATACTTAACTTCCTTTCTAACGTTTTCAGTTACTGTGTTATCGAAACAAAAAGAGTCTGTGCATGTTTGTGTAACAAAGGCTAAGAATATTTTAACGAATTCTTCTTCAGTTAGATCGGAGATCTCTAAGTCATATAGAATGTCGTCGAGTTTTTCATCAAGTGGTGCGATATAACCTAAACCGAGGTTTTGAAAGTTTATAGTAGGGCTGCAAAACAATTCAATTAGATCGGCTTGATACATTTGGCACGGAGTATTTAACTCGCTTTGTAATCTTTTGTAACTACTTTTTCTTCCTGTTTTTTTATCCCTTTCAATAAGTTTAATCAATTTAGCTTTATCTTGCTCAAACTTGTCCAGCTCTTTTCCATAGAAAAATCTTAGTTTGTTTTCGACACAGACTTCCACAAATGCCGGATATAAGTAATTCATTGGAAATTCATAATTTTGCGATTCGCCGTATAGTTTGAGCATGGCTATAAAGATGGCTTTTCTAAATGATTCGCTATCGGCGATTTTAGTCATATCTCTTGCCAAAATTGCCGCCGATTGACGTGAATCCGAGAATAGCAACACCTTTTTCCCCCCATTTGGAGTGAATTCACTTGGTTTTTTTGTCATTGGTTGAGCATCGAACTGTGCTTTTATCAAACTGTAAAACGGGACATTGCCTTTGACCTTGAAGTCCGATAGCCCTATGAAATTAAATCTTTTTCCGCAATGCGGACAGACCTTGAACACTGCAGCGTTTTCTTCAAAATCATTTGACTTCAACACAGGTATACAAGTTTCTTTATTCTTTTGAGTCGCATATAGTTTTCCCGAAACAAAGTCAAAATAAGCAAGCTCGGTATTCTTAGGTCTTAATTTGATATTGTAATCATCAGGGAGAATGTAAAGCGGAAATTCTATAATTTCATTTAATTCGTCTATTCCTTTTTTACTCCAACACATAATTTGCTCATCGTATATTGAATCCTTATGTATGAATGTTTTAATGAACAATGAGCCGCACCGTCTGTCGTTTATCAATTCAAAGATTTTGTAATGACATTTAGGGCATTGACCGTAATTTATCGTATATAGATTTCCTAAGTGTATACCTCCGCCATCATGATGATTTTCACATTTTGGATTCATACAAGAATAAATTCCGTTAAGCCCTCTAAAGAATAAGTGAATTCTTGCAGGAAAAATGACATTATCGTTTTCGTCTTTCGCAAGAGGGGCTAACAGAAGAAGATTTTCAAATGCTTTATCACCTAATTCATTGCATACACCCACAGTTTTTATTTGTAATTCATTGTAAGATGTCGCAATGCCTCTGCAATTTTCCAACAAACTTACAAAAGGTTTATATCTTGTTATGTTCTTATAAAGCCATTCCCTCTGATTTAACGATACAACTTCTCCGTATATTTTTTGGGCAAATAACGAGATGTTTTTATTGATGGTTTCTTCATCTAATATTGATGAGTCTAATTCTAATTCGGCTAATTTTTTTAAGTCAAAAGGCACTTCATTAGACAGCACAATTTCCTCTTTGTTGCCAAATAAATATGTAAAAGTATCTTGTTTACAACCGGATAAATTCTCTGCAAACGAATGAATATAATTGATATCCTCCTCGTTTTCGTTAGGCATACTGGCACTGGTCATAATAAATTGGATTTTGTTATGGCTTATGCCCAGTTTTGAAAATAATCGTCTAAGCAAAAGAGCGACTTCTCCGCCACTTGCCCCTGCGTACATATGAGCCTCATCTATAATAATTAGGAGCTTATTTTCTATTTTTGTGTTAAGCCATTCTTTCGTTTCCGTCCAAATATTACTTTCTGCTTTTCTGATAAGCATGTACTCCAACATTGAATAGTTGGTAATCAAAATATCCGGAACGGTATGTTGCATTTCATATCTCAAAAGCAGTTCGGCATCATTCGTCGAATCATAATGTTGCAGATCGTTTGCTTCCAAAAATTTTACTAATGCAGCAATATTTTTCGAAGGATATTTGTTAATTTTCTTTAAGCCTTCTATATCTTTAAGCTGTTCCACTTTTTCTTCATCCGTCAAGTCGCAGTCTTCCGGCACTAAGTAACTTTGCTTATAGGAATTGGCTATATCGGCGTTTGTTTTTTTATTTGTTGAATCTCCGGCATAGGGCGTACGTCCTGTATACATCCCGAATTGAGGACGTCTTGCAGTAGGTGCGAATTGTCTAAGAATATCGACAAATTTGTTATTTTTATCACCTATAATAGAACGCAGTCGAGCTATTTGATCCGATACAAGAGCATTCATCGGGTAGATGACAATAGTCCTGACTCCGCGCTTTGACCATGTCTCTTTACTATGAATAGCTTCATTTACAAGTTTATAAATCATTGGCCACATAAAGCACTCGGTTTTACCTGAACCTGTACCTGTGGCGACAAATAGATTTTTGCCTGTTGCATAACTTTCTAAAGCATCGACTTGGTGTTTGAAAGGCGTAGCAAAAACGCCTAATTTATTCTCAATAAGACGTTCAAAAAAACATTTAACATCTGAATCAATATTTGCGCCGCTTATGCCGTTTGGCAGTTTCCGATACGATGGCGTAGATTCAATGTATGGTTTTTGAAAAAGATTTCCCTCTTTTTTCAATAATTCATCGGATGCATTTAAGAGAAGTTGATTATCGCCAAAGTATTGACTGGTTATGTAATCAACTAAGCGGTCTTTCATCAATTGATAAGTTTTCTTAATACCAAGATTGTTTGACATATATCATTACTCCTCGTTTATTTCAATAGAGAGTGTTGTTAGCAACTCAACGATGGAATGTTTCATACTCGCATCGGTTATAAACTCCGTAGGGTTACAGCAATTTCCAAGCGGCCAGCACATACATCTAAGAAGTGCGTCTTCCAAATACGGCAAAATGAAGCCGTTAAAACTAAGTAATATGAATTCATTGTCTATGTTTCGTAAATTACACTTCGCCTTATACCCGTTAATCGAACACAACCCCAAAATTATTCTCCACACATCTCGCGTAAACATCTTATCAGCTGATTGTTTTGTGTAGATGATAGGTAAAGATGCAGCATACGCAACTCCATCCACAAACTTAATTATCTGATAGTTTAGCCCGTCATCTACTTTGATAATTGAAATTTCATTCCGACCTGCAAGTTTATCCGAGTAATATTCCCACTTGTTTTTGTAAGTGTTGTATATCTCGTTTTTCCCGAAATTGGGATTAAATTCAGAATACTTCAGCTGAGAAATCAATTTTCTCGTATAAATATCTGCTGTTTCTTTCACTAATAGAAAATTGTCAAGTGTAATATCACTGCTTGATGGCTTTCTCCAAGTTCCTAACCCTTTTGTATCTTTAAAGTTTGAATTTGTATCGATGTCAAGCGTTTTATTCGCCATCGCCAGACAACAATTCCTATTTTGCATTTTAAAGATGTACGATCCGTTTTTTACATATCCGAGTTGCAAGTAAGTATTTTCTATAATACCAACAAGTTTTTCATCATCTGTAAAATAGTCGAATAACGACGGATCGATTTTCTTGTAAGCCGCAAGTATATCCATTGCCATAATAGTTACATGAGACTTTGATACGGCACCGTTGTCGGTATCTTCAAAATCTCTATCGGAAAACAAGGTGAGAATCCAATTCCCTAATGCCGAATAAACCAATCTGCTTCGAAATGATTTTTCTGTTTCATTCGAGAACTTAGTAATACTTAAATCCTTAGAAATAGTGCTGTATAGCTCATTAATCATATTTTGACTAATCATTTAAAATAGCCTCGCATTTCTTTCTGATACTTGGATTCAACAATTTATTTGTCAATTCTTCCGTTTCAATATCCGAATTAATTGCTACGAACGGAATTATCGAATAGGCCAAAAGACCATAAAAATTCTCATTCATAATCGCTTTATTATTTAAGTTTATTCCGATTGAATCAAGTGTCTTTATGTAATCGGAATTTGTTATAGACTTTCCGAGATGATTGGTGAAGTCATAAGCATATCTGTAGTTGATTTTTGCGGTAGTTGTTTTTCCAAAGAAAAAGTTGAACGTATCCAAAGATTCAATCGGAATAAAATACGCCTCTTTATCATAAGGTATCTCAAAAATAAATTTTTCATAAAACGGTCGTGTTTCAATGTAATTTAGAAGATGCCCGCAGTCCGAGATATTAAATTTATTTCTGATCAGTACGACCTTATTACCGTTAATTGCAGGAAGCGATTCGATTTTTTCCAATAATTCCTTATCCGAACTATTATTAGAAACAGATAATACATGAAAGTTTCCTCCGCAAATAACCGATGACAAAACCTCACATAGCATGATTGAATTTCTTGCCGGCACTATAATTGGCTTTTTTGCATATATCAGTTCAATAATATATTCTCTAAAAACATCAAACTTTTCATTTTGAAACATGTCATCTATAACATCACCGATGTTTTCTCTCAAATATTCATCAGTGAGTGAATAATCATCGTATGTAATACTGTTAAGCGTTATAGTGTCGATTTTTGTGTTTTCATCGTTCTTTTGCAATTCGTTTATTTGGCTTTGCAGATTCTTAAGTCCATCAACCTTAGCATTTTCCATTGCTTCGGATATGAGCGTTTTTGTCTTGGTTTCTACATCTTTTATCTTTGAATTTAACATCTCTTTCAAGACGTAAGTATTTTGGATATTGTTTATCATGGTGGTCACATCGGCTAAACTCGCTTGATTGCATGCCATTTTTTTTGTTAATTCATCTATACCAACTTTGAGTGACCGCTTGATATCATCTGTTAATTCATTTGTTTTGTTTATTGATGTCATCAATGTTTCAATTCGATCATTAACAATCTTTTCTGTTTTTTGATTGCAAACAGACTCTATCAACTTAAATGTTTTAGTATCGTCTATAATCTTTTTTTGCTCATCTTCGCTTATTCCTTCCAGCTTAAAATATATCGGCAAAAATTTTTCATTATATGCTTTTGTAATCGATAGAGAATGAGCGATAGATGTCGGATACCCTGCGGCAATCATTTCGTTTTCATCCACATTGACATTTTTCTTATAATCTTCATAAAAATCATTCAAAGATGCAATAATATATGGATTCTCTTCCTTTAAAATTAGGCGCATAGAGGTGGTAACAAGAATAGAAGACGGAACATGGGTAGGCCTAAAACCTTTTATCTTTTGAGCTAATTTATTGTTGTGAATATATAAGCTTCTATGGAATTCCAAAGGCAAACCATATTCTAAAAATATTCTTAATTCTTCTTCCGTTAATATTGACAAATCCATTTCTTTTTACTCCCCCAATAATAATTCCAAAGCTTTTTCTTTTATTGATCCGACTATATTGCAATGTTCCAAGTATTCCTTGACAAATGCATTGTTATCGTATTGTTTTAACAAATAATGAAAATATTTGTTTTCAAAATGAACGAATTTTTGTGAGTATCTAATAGCAAGTAGCAGCATTTTTTCATCGATTTTAGACGATGAGTTTTTTCGATAGAAAATCTTTTCCAATTGATTGTTGAAATACAAAAGCCCGCTCTTTTTCCGAAGCTTAATTCGGACGTCGCAAGGCTGCAGATAGACGTCATCGTTTAAATAGTATACTTTCTCAAAAAAATCGGCGTTTTGTGGCACTTCGTTCGAATTTAAGATTAAAGCGGCCCCTTTATGTGTTTTCGTTCTTTTATCCATTGTAACATAGTAAGAATTAGAAGTAATGTTATGTATTTTAAAGAACAAATACATATTTCCGTTTAGTTTGTTGTAAGTTTCATATTTTGCTATGTCCAAAGCTTTTGATTCACTTTGAAAAGAAATGAACATATTGGTTTGACGATTTGGATAATATCTGTAATTTCCAACAGTTTTAATCGGTGGCCATATAATAATAGCGTCGTCTTTTTGAACCAATTCGCAATTTCTATTGTTACAGAACTCCTCGGAAAATTCATCTACCTCAGTGAATACGATGTCATATAAATAATAATTAAACTTATTGTCTGTAGGTAAATTTATCCTTTTTATTTTAATTGATTTACGGTTTATGCATTTCCATGCAAAGTTACTATCTTTGGAAAATACAAAATAATGTCTTCCCGTGTATATGCAACCGCTAATCCTTTTGCAAACAAAAGATTCTATATTTCTGACATCGATGACTTTGTCTTCGTCATCGTGAATGAAATTTTGAAGAATTAAGTTTGAATACAGCTGTGTACTGGGATTGAAACCGTCCATGTTATACGAGATGTCATGTTTTGTTGAATTTCCTTGAATTCTGATATGTATTTTTGTATAAAAATGGTTAAGCCTAACCTTTTTTATTTCTCCGGGTAGAAAATGACGACTATCGATAGGAATTTCAACTGCATCTCTAAAACCTTTGATAGAAATCAATGTCTCATTATGTTCGTTATTTTCAATTTCACTGTTTTTTAATGGAGGGATTGTAATCAAACTTGTCCACTTCTTATCGCTGTACAGAAGTTCGTAATTTAAAGAAATATCCTCCTCTTGAAATAATTTTTTTCGAATTAACGCTTCGTATGTTTTTGCTTCGGCACCTTCGCAATACAACGAACAATAACTATGTCCTTCGTGAGAAGGAGAATGCTTAAAATATGAAACATTTTTTTCACCGTTGCAGAACGTTAAAAAATCTCCGCATTCGACGCATTTGATTACATTTAGACTTGATCGATGTGGGTGCATTTTTAAATACATCTCATAGTCGGACACGTTCATTTCTCTTTTTTCTAATATATTAAAAGCTCTAGGAATGCGCGCCATGCTCCAATCTCCTTCTCCAATATAATTATCTTCATTCTTTAATTCCTATAAAATACTTTACGCTTGTGACGACTATTTGGTTTTATTGTTAATTTCTGCTTCCAATTGTGTCATTGCATTCATAATTTCGTCAAAAGTCGGTTTTTCTCCAAACAGCATGTTTTTCATGTGGTCATAATCGGAGCGAAGTTTTGCCAAATTATAATTGGGCGGCAACAATTTCATTGTACCACGTTTTGCGAGATCGTATCTTGCCCACGGACAACGATAAAACTTGTCCTTAAATTTCACAACACGTTCCAATAAATCGTTGTCGGCAAGCGCATTATCTTTTACGGGCGATTTCATCATCTTGTACAAGTCGTAGTAATGGCGCGAATACCTTGAAGGGAACGGGCGATCTTCCGGGCGGAACGCTTCTCTGTGCAAAATGGTAACCTTTTCCCAAAATGTGCGTTCGGGCAAGACGGTCAATACTTCTGTTGACGATTGCGTAAACACTCTTGCATATAGTTGTGCCGAATAAGGGGTAACGGTTGCTTCTTTTACTGGAGTCCAAGCGGCAAGCGCACCGATTTCAAGTCGTATTTCTTGCAAAATAGACGAATCGGCAAAACTGTTCGGATAGACGATTTTTATCGTTTGAGGATCGTTATCGTCAATAAAACAGTGGATATTTCGATCAAGCTCGGCAGTTAAATCAGCAAGCGTTGCCGGCAAAAATGTATCTCTCAAAAAGACCTCGGCACGAGTGTTGGCTTCTTTGTTGAAAATATCCTGTTTCGTGTTGCTTCTTTCTTGCCACGGCTCGTCTATTCCGTATCCAAGAACACGCCAATCGAGAATCAAATCGATGTCTTCCGAAAATCTCTCAATAAGTCCGTACGCTTTTGACAAACTCGTACCGCCCTTGAATGCGATATTGTCTTTCCACGCCGAGCGATGAAAAAGATAATCGAGCATATAACACACCCAAAAATCCTTTTCTATTATGGCATCTGTCATGCCCATTTTTGCTGCGGTATTATGAAAAAGTGCTTTTCTGTCGTTTTCGTTGATTTTTGCAATGTTTCGCATTTTAACCTCTGCAAATTTGTCTTATATATTCATAAATCCAAGACGTTGCCGTTTTTGCTTCCGCCATCATTGTTTGTTTTTCATGATCGGTAAGCAACTTTCGCAAACCGTCAAGGACGGCATCGTCTATCTTTTCTTTGCCAAGTGCTTTCAACGCCTGAATGGTAAGTGCTGTTTTGTATGAAAGTTTAGATACTTCTTTGTTTGTCGTTTTTTTGAATTGAATAGTCGTGTTATCGTAGGCGTATTCTTTATATGTGCCGTCACTGACGTAAACCCACGTTGCCGGAACTTGCGTTGACAATCCGAGTAAATTCAATGCTGTATCGCCGCACGGAACGATTGTCCACCCGTAATTGCGAGCAAGTGCATGTGCTACGTTATCCGGTATAGGTGCAACATATTCTTTTAGGAATTCGTTGTATTCGGGTTTATCGTAAACTCCACGCAAAACCCTTCTTATCATTCCGTCGGTTTCGAGGCGAGACAAACCTACGCTTGCAGTTTTTTTATCTGTTATATCCGTAAAGTCTGTAGCTACGAAAACAGAGTCACTTGCAGCAGATAAGATTCGTGATTTTATTTCATTAAGATAGTTAGGTCTGTTCATTCTTACACCTCGTTGATAATACTATACACTTTTTTCAACGAAAAATCAAGATGTTATGCCATTAAAAACAAAAAAATTTCGCATATTATATGAACCAAAAAACAAAGAAAGACAATGAAAAAACTCAAATGACACTTTGGCGGGTGCTTGACTATACAAGCACTCGCCAAACAAACTCACAGAACTCGGATAAAAAGGACAACTCACAGCCGAGCCGTCGGTTGGCGGAGCACATCAACACTAAAACAAATTTTATTTTCTAAAATTTTCCCTATAAAAATCCGATAGCGCACTATTATAATTTTGAAACCTTGTCAAAATGTTCCGTAATTCACGAATTTTGTTTTCTAAAAATTTCACATTGTTGTTATGCTTGACTATATCGTTTTGCTTAAAAAACTGATGAGCGAGATAGTTACGTTTATCTAAAATATACTCTAACTCACTTATATCACCGTCGCCAAAAAACTCAACATTTTTTGCATAGCTTACGATTTGCCCCATAGTCATATCTTGCATTTTTTCAAACAAGTCGGCGGCAGTCATATTATGAGATTTTGAAACAATCAACGCAACATTCCATTCTATGTATTGCGCATTTTCAAATATTTCGCCGAACAATTCGTACAATTCATTTATCATACGTTATGGGCTCCTTAATATTCATAAATTGCAGGCGGATAGAAATCAATACAGCCTATTATATTTGAGAGTTTCGGAATTGCTCTCTCAACACTATATTCTTCACTTTTATAAGTAGCCTTGCCAAGTGCATCTAATGCAATTATAGTTCCGTTATCAAATGTTAATTTAATATTGTTAAATTCTTTATAACCCTTTATTTGAGATGTCGGCGTAATAGTATATGTTTGATAGTAATGGTATGTATAAATAGGATTTCTATGGTTATAGTCATACTCATTATAAGAAGTAGTATAGTAGGACTTGTTTTCAATATTTATCGTTAAATATGATTTATGATTATATTTCGTAATATAAATTGTTTCATAAGACAAAGATTTGTTTCCACTAAGCCCTTCGTGGTGATACGTAATTACCATATCGACGGTATAAAACTCATAAATTACGTCATTAAAAGAAATAGTGTCATCGTTTTGTTGCGTTTCATTGCTTACTTCATAAATATTAGTCGTTGCACCCCAATATTCTATATTTATACGTCGATTTTTCAAAACTTTGGCTGACTTATTTTCACTTTCAGTTTTAGGCTTTAATTCAACATAACCCGAATAATCAACAAAACCTGTTAATTTAGGGGCAACAGTAACAGTACTTGTAGACTTTGTTCCATATTTCGATGAACTACTTGTGCCGAAATTATAGTTGGGTGAATAATTGTTAGTTGCGCTAAAAGTAAAATAGTAATCAAATAGATTTTCGTTGTCTATTTTTACAGTATGAGTATACTTATCAATTTCAGTAAAACCACCTTGTTGATTGCCGTTATCATTTTTATCGTTTGGCAAATCATTATCTGGTAAGTTTGAGTTACTTGCACACGCAACAAACGACATACTCAATACGCACATTACAAATACAATTATAAAAACACGAACAATTTTTTTCATTTGAAAATCTCCATTAAAAAAGCGTGTTCCATTAAGAAACACGCCGAAAAACGCGTCTCTCAATGTTTCTACACATTTTCTATGATTAAGGCGAGAGTACGTTTTTACCAAATGCACTCCCTAACCAAAGTATTGAAATGTGTAGCATACTCAACATACCATATTTTCAAAGAAAAAGCAAAGGCGTTCTATGACGGGCTCGGCATAACCGAGTATACTTTCGAAGACTCTATAAGAAGCATATACGCAAATGTTATAGACACGCATACCTATAACAGCGATGAAATTCCGGCCGATATTTTCGATTTA
>OKXB01002779.1_pt1 | contig 13143 bp, 10 predicted proteins | sample 1601731 | NCBI WGS metagenome assembly OKXB01 (sample SAMN04414077, study PRJEB24778) | human gut metagenome | material: faecal | host: Homo sapiens | reverse complement strand
CTGTATCTGTCTCAATTTTCTTGCAGTTTCCATTCCATTAAGTTTCTTCATACAAATATCCAGAAAAAGCAGATCCATAGCAATGTATCCTTCTTCCACATCGGCTATAAGCGTCTCTCCTGAATCATATTCTACAATTGAAACCTCTTCATTTATTTCTTCAAAATACTGACACAATATTTCTTTTAAAAGAAGTCTTTCAATCTCAACATCATCACAAACGACGATCGTTTTCATGTAATTTCCCCTTTCCGTATCAATATAAAAAGCAGCTTCCAAAATCCTGTCAGTCGCAAAGTTCTGACATTTATCTGTAAACAGCACAATTTCTATTAATTATATATGCTTAATCCTACGTATTCAAGTACTTTTTTCATTTATTTTACTTTTTTATAACAATCATTGTTGTTTACTTTTTTTGTGTTATACTTATATGGTAGCTTCACTTATGACAGCACTTTGGTAAAACAATCATATACTGAACTGTTACTCTATTTAACCGAATCAGGTAAGTCCCCTGCGGAGCAGTTATTCGGTGTAAAGCTGCGTAGCAAAGCGGATGATTTTATCCGCTTGACACAGAAAGAAGGAATTATATGCGTCAGGAAAAATTTAAAATGGAACGTCAAGGATTAATAAATGTGGGAGATGAAATAGAAATTTCCGAATATCAGTCTTTTATGAATTACAGTTATATCATTGAACCGGCTGTGGCAATGTCCGGCTGTTATCCCAATGCAGAACGCATCAAATCCAGAAAAGGAATCGTAAAAAATATTGAACATACACCGCGAGGTTTTATAGTGACTGCAGAATTTGATGAATAGTTACATATATTTTTCAAACACACTTCAGAAAGGAAATTATCATGGACAATAAAATAATAATCCGTACCGCTTCTGCTGCAGATGCACCGGCACTGCTTAAAATTTACAGACCATATGTAGAAAATACAGCCATCACCTTTGAATATGATGTTCCCTCCACAGAAGAATTTGCTTCCCGGATTCAACACACTCTGAGAAAATACCCTTACCTTGTAGCTGAGGAAAAAGGAACTTTGCTTGGATATGCATATGCAGGTCCTTTCCATGAAAGACCTGCATATGACTGGGCTGTGGAAACATCTATTTATGTTGATCAGTCTCTTAAACACAGAGGGATAGCAGAACGGACAGATCAGAAGAATCCTATGAAATTTACTTTGACAGCCAATGCTCCGGTCGAAGTGCCGGATGTGGATGCTATATGCCTGAAAAATGTAAAAAAAGTCGCAATTTCAGAAGAAGAGCCACAGAAAGTACTGGATACTTTTGTCAAAGGGCAATTGCTGAAACAAAATGATGATGGATTGGTAGAAACATATGAGGTGAATGGACTGACGTATCAATATACCGGTACATTTCAAAATTTAGAAGTACTTAGCCTTTGGGAAAAATATTCTGCGTTTGATGACGTGAAAGAAGAAAACCTGTCTCAGGACGAGAAAGAACAAAGAGCAGAACGATTCCAGAATTATATAAAAGCAGGAAACCAGAATATGACTGAAGAAGATGCAGAAAATTATGTAAAGGATATTGTTTCCGGAGAATGGTGCCTGTTTGACAGTGCATCAAAAGAACTCACAGAAGAAAACAGCACTGTTACTGAATAAGGAATGTGTCCTTCTTTTACGATCCAGAAATTTCTGGAAGAACGATTGTTATGAAGATTTTCGGAACTGACCGGTTCCAGCAGGAAGGTATCCTGATCAATTTTGCTGTCACCTCCAAGCACTGGTGTGACGGAACTTTTCAGACCTGCTTCTGATGCAAGAGGAAAATAAAGATAACTGGTATTTTCCGGTCTGTTCACACAAAAGCTTCCATGATTATCAATAAACTTAATATGTTTCAACATTTTTCTCCTTCCATAAATATTGTATGGAAATTATATCGGAAATGAGATCTTTCGGAAATAAGAAACATGAAGTAAGTATCAGAATCATGACATAAAATAACACAATTTCAGAAAAATATATGAGCAGGTAATGAATCAGATTGCGAATATTCATCTGGCTGATTTATAGAAAAATGGTACTTTTTATACAAAAATACTAATAAAAAAACAGAAAGATCATGATTTTAGGAAAGATTTCCTTATTAAATGACAAAATCTGTCTGTATATAAAAAGAACACAATGAGGTCATGAATCTGACATTTTGGTGGAAATTATAATATACCCGAAAAGCAGCTTAAGCTATAATCTAATACATCAGGTGAGGCAAGAAACTCACAAAGAGAAAAAAAGAAAAAGGAGGGCTTTTTTAATGAAAAAGAAAGCATTAGCTGTTTTACTTACAGCATCCGTAATTGCAGGTACAATGGGCGGAACCGCTACAATCGTACATGCAGATGAAGAAGGAAAAGTAATCAATATTTATTCCTGGAATGATGAATTCCGTCAGCGTCTGGAAGCAGTATATCCTGAAGTAAAAGAAACATCCAAAGACGGAACAGTAACAACATTAAAGGATGGAACAGAAATTCACTGGATCATAAATCCAAATCAGGATGGTGTTTATCAGCAGAAACTTGATGAAGCTCTTATGAATCAGGCTGATGCATCAGCAGATGATAAGGTAGATATCTTCTTATCAGAAACAGATTATGTATACAAATATACAGATGCAGCAGCGGATGTGGCAATGCCTCTGACAGATCTTGGAATTGATCCTGACAAAGATCTTGCAGATCAGTATGACTTTACAAAAACAACTGCATCTGATGCAGATGGAGTACAGAGAGGATCTACATGGCAGTGCTGCCCTGGACTTCTTGTATATCGTCGTGATATTGCCAAAGATGTGTTCGGAACCGACGATCCTGAAGAAGTAGGCAAGAAAATGAAAGACTGGGATACAGCAAAAGCTACAGCTGAAGAACTGAAAGCAAAAGGATATTACACATTTGCTTCTTATGCTGATACATTCAGACTGTATGGAAACAGCATTTCCCAGCCATGGGTAGAAGACGGTGCAACAACTGTTAACGTAGACCAGCAGGTAATGAACTGGATCAAAGATTCCAAAGAATGGCTGGATGCAGGATACCTGAACAAAACTGTAAAAGGTCAGTGGAATGATGACTGGAACAAAGCAATGGGAAGTCAGTCCAAAGTATTTGCATTCCTCTTCCCGGCATGGGGAATTGACTTTACATTGAAACCAAACTGGGATGGAGAAGACGGAGAATGGGCTGTTACAAATCCACCACAGGAATACAATTGGGGCGGTTCTTACATCCATGCAGCAACAGGAACAGATAATCCGGAACATGCAAAAGATATCATTCTTGCACTGACAGGAAATAAGGACAATTTATTAAAGATTTCCAAAGATTATTCTGACTTTACAAATACAAAGAGTGGTATGCAGGAAGTTGCAACAGATGATACTTTCGCATCTGACTTCCTTGGCGGACAGAATCCATTTACATATTTCTCACCGGTTGCAGAGAACATCAAGATCGCACCACTTTCTGCTTATGACCAGGGCTGCGTAGAACTGATCCAGAACGCTTTCAGCGATTACTTCCAGGGTCAGGTAGACTATGACAAAGCAAAATCAAACTTTGAAACAGCAATCAAAGAACGTTATCCGGAAATCCAGGAAGTTAACTGGGCTGAATAATAAACGCTTTTGAATTGACAGTTAAAAAGTTTCAGGTGTAAATAACCTGTACAGATGCATTTGTATTTGCCAGACACGCATGAAAGAGATGTGTGTCTGGCACTAATATGTAAAGGAAGGAATGCTGAACTATGAAAAAAAAGAAAAGCATCAGCTATGCAAAATGGGGATACATCTTTATCCTTCCATTTTTTATAACTTTTTTAATCTTTTCTTTGATTCCGCTGGTAGATACTGTACGTTATAGTTTCTATGAATATTATCGTTCAGGAATTAAAGAAATCGGACCGAATTTTATTGGAATTGCAAACTATCTGAGTCTGTTGAAGTCAGATATGCTCAAATACAGTGCTAATACACTGATTCTGTGGGTAATCGGATTTGTACCGCAGATCGTGATCGCACTGGTTCTGGCATGCTGGTTTACAGATGCGCGTCTGAAGATCCATGGACAGCAGTTTTTCAAGGTTGTTATTTATCTTCCTAACCTGATCATGGCTTCTGCATTTGCATTATTGTTCTTTACCATGTTCTCTACCAACGGACCGATTAACTCTATTCTGATGTCTCTGGGATGGGTTAAAAAACCGATAGATTTCCTGGGTTCTGTAATCGGAACCAGATCTCTGGTCGGATTTATGAACTTCCTGATGTGGTTTGGTAATACAACAATTATGCTGATGGCTGCTGTTATGGGTATCAGTATGGATATTTTTGAAGCATCTGAACTGGATGGCTGTAACAGTATCAAGAGATTTTTCTATATCACACTGCCGCTGATCCGTCCGATCCTTGCTTATACACTGATCACATCTATCATCGGTGGTCTTCAGATGTTCGATGTTCCTCAGATTCTTACAAATGGACAGGGAAATCCAGACCGTACATCTATGACTCTGATCATGTTCCTGAACAGCCACTTAAAGAGCAAGAACTATGGTATGGCAGGTGCACTGTCCGTATATCTGTTTATTGTCAGCGGTATTTTATGTATGATCGTATATAAGATGACAAATGACACAGACCCGGATGGTTCCAAGAAAGCTGCAAAGAAAAAAGCAAAAGAAGAAAGAAGGAGGAGATAAACTATGAAATCAAATACATCAGGTCGTGTGCGCAGTATTTTTGTTCATCTTGTGCTGATCTTTTTATCCTTCCTGTGTCTGTTTTTCTTTTACATTCTGATTGTAAATGCAACACGTTCCCATGCGGATCTGCAGAAAGGATTTTCAGCACTTCCCGGAAAATATTTTCTTGAGAATCTGAAGAATGTGGCAAATGACGGAAGTTTCCCGATGTTCCGCGGTATTCTTAACAGTGTTGTTGTATCTTCCTGCAGTGCTGCACTTTGTACATATTTTTCTTCTTTGACAGCTTATGGTCTATATGCTTATGATTTTAAAATGAAGAAAGCAGCTTTTACCTTTATTATGGCAATTCTTGTTATGCCTACACAGGTAACAGCAATGGGATTTTTACGACTGATCACAAAGATGGGAATGTATGACTCTTTACTTCCGTTGATCATTCCATCCATTGCATCTCCGGCAGTCTTTTACTTTATGTACAGTTACCTTCAGTCTTCCCTTCCTTTATCCCTTGTGGAAGCGGCAAGAATTGATGGCTCCGGAGAATTCAGAACCTTTAACAGTATTGTACTTCCGATCATGAAACCGGCAGTAGCAGTACAGGCAATCTTTACTTTCGTAGGATCCTGGAACAATTACTTCGTTCCTGCCCTGATCATTCAGTCAAAGAGCAAAATGACAGTGCCGATCCTGATTGCAACTCTGCGTGGTGCTGATTATATGAACTTTGATATGGGTAAAATTTACATGATGATCACTGTTGCGATCGTGCCAATCATTATTGTATATCTGCTTTTATCCAAATACATTATTGCAGGTGTAACACTTGGTGGTGTAAAAGAATAATGAGAATTAAGAACCCCCATAGAGAGAATGCTATGGAGGTTCTTTTCATGAGAATTATAATATTAAAAACAGGAGTATAATTATATGAAGAAATGGATTTACAGTGGAACTAGAGAAGAACAGCCGTCAGAGAGAGAACTGATGCATGGAAAGCTTGCCAGAAAAGCGGCGTCAGAAGGCATTGTTCTGCTGAAAAATGAAGGAATCCTTCCATTAAAGAAAGATATAGCTGTTGCACTTCTTGGGTATGGAGCAGAGAAAACCGTAAAGGGTGGAATTGGTTCTGGAGATGTTAACAACAGAAAGAATATTTCTATTTATCAGGGACTGAAAGAAGCAGGAGTAAAAATTGTAAGCGAAGACTGGATCAGCGATTATCACAATCGCTATGAGCAGGCGAGAGAGGCGTGGAAAGAAAAAGTTCTGGAAGAAGCTAAGAAAGTAGATAATCCTTTTGATGCCTATGCAGAGAATCCTTTTGCAATGCCGCTGGGACGTAAGGTGGCAGAGGAAGATATCTGTGAAGCAGATGTGGTGATTTATGTGATCAGTCGTATTTCAGGAGAAGGAAAAGACCGCCGCAAAGTAAAGGGAGATTACTATTTAAGCGAGAGAGAAGAGGAAGATTTACGTTATCTTGCAGAAATGAACAAACCTGTGATCCTTATTCTTAATGCAGGTGGTCCTGTGGAGCTGACAGATATTCTGGAACAGACAGACAATATAAAAGGAATCTTAAATATTTCTCAGCTTGGTCAGGAAGGGGGAGATGCCCTGGCTGATGTACTTCTGGGAAAAGAAGTGCCGGGCGGTAAACTGACAACAACCTGGGCAAGGCGATACGAGGATTATCCGGCTTCAGAAGAGTATGGGTATCTGAATGGCAATCTGGAAAAGGAAAAATACAAAGAAGGTATTTATGTAGGTTACAGATATTTTGACAGCTTTGACAAAAAGGTGATGTTTCCGTTTGGGTTTGGTCTTTCTTATACTATGTTTGAGATGAAGTGTTGTAGCATAAATATGGAAGAAAGTAAGATCAGAGCAGAGGTTCAGGTTACAAATACAGGAAATGAATATGCTGGTAAAGAAGTGGTACAGATTTATGTTACGCTTCCGCAGACAGAACTGGAAAAAGAGTATAAGAGACTGGCAGGTTTTGCAAAAACCAGACTTCTGAAGCCGGGAGAAACACAAACACTTACTGTTGAGATTCCACAGAAACAACTGGCTTCTTTCAATGAGGAAACACATACATGGATAGTGGAAAAAGGCAAATATGGCATTCTGGTCGGAAACAGTTCAGACAAACTGAAACTGGAAGCAGTTCTGGTAGTTTCAGATGATACAGTACTGGAACAGATGGATAAAATCTGTCCGCTTCAGGAAGAACTGGAACAGATTTATCTGACAAAAGAATTGAAAGAAAAATCTGTGCAGAGACAGGAAAAACTGATAACAGCGCAGGTTCCGGAATATTATTTTAAACCTGCGATGATACCGGCAAAATCGGAAAATGCCGGAAAAAATCAGGAAAATCTGACAGAGGAAGAAAAAAGATTTGTTTCTGTTCTGGAAGACAGAACTACAGAAGAGCTGATTCCTCTGCTTTATGGAAAGATTTCAGAGAATATCAGTACTCTTGGTGCAGCAGGGATTCGAGTACCGGGATCAGCAGGTGAAACCTGCGGTACTTTGGAAGAGGATGGAATCCCGTCTCTTGTTATGGCAGACGGTCCGGCAGGAATCCGCCTCAGACAGTGGTATGAGGTAGATAAAGAGACAGACAGCATCTATGAAATGGGAGTTCTTGGTTCACTGGAAAATGGAATTCTGGAACCTGGTGTGCATCATGAGAATGCAGACACTTATTATCAGTACTGTACTGCTTTTCCGGTAGGAACAGCACTGGCACAGACCTGGGATACAGATCTCATGACAGAGTTTGGAAAAGCAATCGCAGAAGAAATGGAAGAATTTCATGTGAATCTGTGGCTTGCACCAGGCATGAATATCCACAGAAATCCATTATGTGGAAGAAATTATGAATATTATTCAGAAGATCCATATCTGTCAGGGATGCTGGCAGCAGCAGTGATCCGGGGTGTTCAGAGCAAGTCAGGATGTGGCGTAACAATCAAGCATTTTGCATGCAATAATCAGGAAGATAACCGCATGGGTGTTGACTCCTGTGTATACGAAGGTGCGCTCAGAGAAATCTATCTCCGCGGATTTGAAATTGCAGTAAAAGAAGGAAATCCTGTTTCTATTATGACTTCCTATAATCTTATCAACGGTATTCATGCGGCGAACAGCAAAGATCTGTGCATGACAGTTGCCAGAAAAGAATGGGGATTTGACGGAGCAATTATGTCAGACTGGAACACAACAGTTCCGGAAGATGGAAGCGTTCCATGGAAATGTGTGGCAGCAGGCAATGACATTATCATGCCTGGAAATCCGGATGATGATAAGAATATTCGCCAGGCATATAAAGAAGGTAAACTTACAGAAGAAGAAATCCGAAATTGTGCCGGACATCTGGTATCTATGATCCGTAGATTAGAGCGTACAGATTGTTGAAATGATTTTTCAAACATGCTCTAAATGAAAACAGATAGAATTCTGGCATATGCTGAAAATACAGTAATGAGAGGACAATATTAATTATTAAAATCAATCGGAAGACCATCAGAGGCCTTCCGATTGATTTAGTGCTCATAATAACTGGATTTTTTATTTGCATCAGCAGATTTTCAGCAGATTTTCAAAGGAGAAAATCTCTTTTTCAGACATTAATTCTTCAAATCTGTTCAGGTTAAGATCTGAGTGTTCCAGTTCTCTTGAAAACTGATAACAGATACGGATCTGGTCATCTAGCTTAAACTGCCGGTTGTTTTTCAGATAGGTTCCCACATTTAATTCATGGATGAACAGGGTGCACACAACTGCCATTTTCACCTTGGCGAAGATCTCATCATCATAAACTGCACCGCAGAAATAGGTATAGATCCAGTAAACAAGAAGCTGTTCCTCCTGAATCTGCCAGTCAGGATAGGAGAAATCAAATTCACTTTTCTGCCAGGAATAAAGATTTCCGGAGTCAGACTGCGGATCTGTATTTCCATTATACAGTGGAGTCAGACAATTCTTTAAGTATTCCTGCCATCCCGGGCGCAGAACCTCCATTTCCGGGACAACAGTTTTCCACATTTTTTTAAATAATTGTTCTGGTGTATTTGCGCAGGCAGATGCAGCAGAACTGTTTTCTATGTTATCTGCATTTATACGAGAGTAAATTTTGTTGCAAAATCTATCTCCGTATCCGGAATCTTCATGTCGTTTTCGCATTTCTTCCCATTTAAAGAGTTCATTTTTATTTACACATAACTGGAAATCATGTGCAGCAGCCAGAAGTTTCCACAGACGTTTCTGCATGGGTACAGCTCTGTCCTGGATGATATCTATAAGCATATCACGGGAGTCCATAAGTGCAGTGAACAGGAAATAATCAAAGTCATCATAGACTTCTTCTTTTGTCTTTTTTTCTTTTGTGATAAAGTGTACCTTTTCTTTTTGGGAAAGTAAAATCCTTGCTGCCTCCGGACAGGAGAGCGACAGGGAAATCTCACGCAGACCTTCAAATTCTTCAATATGTCTAGGATAATTTCTGCAGGTTCTGCAGAACATTTCCGGTCCTGCTTCTGTGTAGATATCACACAGGTTCTCTTCGTTGAGAAAAGCACAGCGTCTGTTATACTGGCGGAAAACATGTTCTTTCCAGTCAATATCATTGTGCAGGCGATTGCAAAACGGACCTTTAAAGTGCTGGTACTTCTTCAGTGTCTGATCGTCAATCACGATCTGCCATCCTGCGCAGCAGGTATCCGGGCAGGCTCCTGCAATGCAGGAAAATTCTTTATAGTAGTTTGGAAATGTGTATTGCATGATATTAAATAGGATCCTTTCTTTTTTTCTTAAGTTTACGGTAAGTTCCTGCAGTCATGCCACAGGATTTGCGGAAGCTCTGAGAGAGATAGCTCTGAGAGGAGAATCCTGTGAGATGTGCAATATCTGAAATCCCGTAATCAGTATTTTCCAGAAGCTCTTTGCACACTTCGATGCGTTTCCGGTTCAGATAATTGATAGGAGAAATCCCATAATATTTTGTAAATTCATGACTCAGATAATACTTATTAAGATGACTGAGTTCTGAGAGGTGATCCAGAGTAATATTTTCCCCGTAATTGGAGTCAAGATAACGCTTAATATGAGCGCACTCTTTACTTGGATGCTGTGCGGTGATCAGTTCAAATGGTGAATCCGTAATGCGCCGAAGCTGCAGGATCAGAATATCCAGCATATGACTGCAGATGGTTTCATATCCTTCAGACTGTCTGTCCAGCTCCTGAAACAGAGAATTAAAGTAAAATAACAAATCTGTTTTCTTTTCACGACAGTTAAAAATGCGATACTCTTTATGACCGTTAAAGGAAAAACATAGTCCGTCCACACCTACTGTAAAATAACTCAGAGGAGGACTCCCTTTGGAGATTTCAGTGTGATTGATATGTGGATTAATGATGACCAGATCGTCCTTTGAGATTGGGAAAATCTGATCCTCGATCAGAAAATCTCCCTGACCGTCACGTACATAGAACAATTCTGTAAAGGCATGAGAGTGAGGAATACTGGGCCAGTCACCCTCGTAGCGGGAAGAAGAGGTATTTAAAAGCGTAATATTCTGAGCTGTTGGGTGTTCGGGGCTGAAACGAAATGATTGTGAGCTCATGGCAGATTCTCCTTTCTTCTGTTTACGGCAGATGAGTATATTTGTAGCAATTTTGTTTGCGGATTCTGAATGATAGTATTTTATATCGCAAAAGATATAACTGAGATTCTTCAGGATAATTAGAATAAGTGCATAAAAAATGATAAAAATAAAATCAACATCAGTTATTAAGGTAAAAATAGAAGGCTTTTCAGATAGCTGATAACATATTTTCTATAATACCATAATTTTTTTGTAAGAGCAAGATTTCTAAAAAACAAAGCAAAAAGTGAATTGAAAAAAATTTTGAAAGAAAGTATTTTATAAACAGATAGACTGAAAATAATGTGATTACAGAAGCGAACGGACAGTAATTATCCGCTTGTCAGCAAAATGAAGGAGGTAACAGAAAATGGGAAAAGGTCGTGTAACCATACCAACTGACCTGGATGTAGTTCCACAGACACTGGAAATGATAGAAGAGTGGGGCGCTGATGCTATACGTGACTGTGACGGAACAGAATTTCCGCAGAAATTAAAAGACACAGGTGCCAAAATTTATGCAACCTACTATACAACCCGTAAGGACAATGCGTGGGCGAAAGCACATCCGGAAGAAATCCAGCAGATGTATATTATGACATCTTTCCACACAGCGGTTGCAGATACACTGGAGATTCATCTGATGGATCACCTCTATCCGGATATGCTTGCAGTCAACACAAGAGATGATATCCGCAGATGGTGGGAAGTAATGGATCGTACCACAGGAGAGCCGGTACCGACAGATCAGTGGTCATATGAAGAAGAGACAGGAAATGTAGTGATCTTATCTGCGAAACGCTTCCATGAATATACTGTAAGTTTCCTGGCATATATTATGTGGGATCCTGTACATATGTACAATGCAGTAGTAAATGACTGGAAAGACGTAGAACCGCAGATTACATTTGATGTGCGTCAGCCGAAAACAAGAGCACACTCTCTGGAACGTCTGCGCAGATTTCTGGATACTCATGAGTATGTGGATGTTGTGCGCTTCACTACATTTTTCCATCAGTTTACTCTTATATTTGATGAACTTGCAAGAGAGAAATATGTAGACTGGTTTGGTTATTCCGCTTCAGTCAGCCCATATATTCTGGAGCAGTTTGAGAAAGAAGTGGGCTATCCTTTCAGACCGGAATATATCATTGATCAGGGATACATGAACAATACCTATCGGATTCCCTCAAAAGAATTCAAAGATTTCCAGGCATTTCAGAGACGCGAAGTTGCAAAGCTTGCCAAAGAGATGGTAGATATCGTACATGAATACGGAAAAGAGGCCATGATGTTCATGGGAGATCACTGGATTGGCATGGAACCGTTTATGGACGAATTTGCATCTATCGGACTGGATGCTGTAGTTGGAAGTGTTGGAAATGGTGCGACCCTGCGTCTGTTCAGCGATATTAAGAATGTAAAATATACAGAAGGAAGATTTTTGCCATACTTTTTCCCGGATACGTTCCATGAAGGCGGCGATCCTGTAAAGGAGGCAAAAGTGAACTGGGTAACAGCAAGAAGAGCAATCCTTCGAAGCCCGATCCAGAGAATCGGATACGGCGGATATCTGAAACTTGCCCTGGAATTCCCGGATTTTGTACAGTATATCAAAGAAGTCTGCGAAGAGTTCCGCACTTTATATGATAACATTCAGGGAACGACTCCTTATTGCGTAAAACGGGTAGCAGTCCTGAATTGTTGGGGAAAGATGCGCTCATGGGGTAACCATATGGTACATCACGCCATCTATTACAAGCAGAATTATTCTTATTTCGGAATTATCGAAGCATTAAGCGGCGCACCGTTTGATGTATCATTTATCAGCTTTGATGATATCAAAGCAGACAAAGATCTTCTGAAGAAATTTGACGTAGTGATCAATGTAGGAGATGCGGACACTGCACAGTCAGGCGGCGAGAACTGGATCGACGAAACAATCATCACAGCAGTCAGAGAATTTGTATATAATGGCGGTGGATTTATCGGTGTAGGAGAACCGGCAGCACATCAGTGGCAGGGCAGATTCATTCAGTTAGATGATGTACTTGGAGTAGAAGAAGAACATGGATTTAACCTGAATACAGATAAATATAACTGGGAAGAACACAGAGATCATTTCATCCTTAAAGATGCAGAAGGCGAGGTTGATTTCGGTGAAGGTAAGAAGAACATTTATGCCTTACCGGAAACAGAAATCTTAATCCAGAAAGACCAGGAAGTGCAGATGGCTGTAAAGACTTTCGGTAAAGGAAGAGGCGTTTATATCAGCGGACTTCCATACAGCTTCAAGAACAGCCGCGTGCTTTATCGTGCAGTCCTTTGGTCAGCATCCGCAGAGGAAGAACTTCACTGCTGGTATTCAACCAACTACAATGTAGAAGTACATGCTTACGTAAAAAATGGAAAATACTGCGTAGTCAACAACACTTACGAACCACAGGATACAGTAGTTTACAGAGGTGATGGAAGCAGTTTCCGGTTACATATGGAGGCAAATGAGATCAAATGGTATCAGATATGAAAGATATCGGATAGATTTTATCTGTAAAATAGATTGAAAAGCAAGTCAGTGAAGAAATAACAGAACAGGTTCAGACGTGAGCAGAATGCTTTTGCCTGAACCTGTTTTGATGTGTCAATAAGTTGATTTTTGAACAATCTTGCGTTTGAATTTCTTATTTACGCATCGTTGTCGGTCGCTGTAGCCACCGGCATATAA